>ENA-OPSZ01001418-OPSZ01001418.1-human-gut-metagenome-genome-assembly--contig:-NODE-1418-length-11346-cov-2.433797_pt1 | contig 11346 bp, 10 predicted proteins | sample MGYA00241814_ERZ501919 | MGnify/ENA primary metagenome ERZ501919 (study PRJEB25962, sample SAMEA2042440) | human gut metagenome | biome: human gut; feature: human-associated habitat; material: faeces... | reverse complement strand
GCGCGATGCGCAGCGCCTTGGCAGACGCCTCATCCGTCACGGCGACGAACGCCGGATGCAGGCGGCGCGCCTGCTCCTCGGCGAGCTGAATGTTGCGGTTCGTCGTCAGCGCACGGACGTTCAGCCCCAGATGCTCCGCGACGGCAACGGTCTGCCGGCCAATACTGCCGGTAGAACCGAGAATGGAAATCGAATGTACCATAGTTATACTCCTTTACTGCGCCACGACCGCGATCGCCGGTGCCAGCAGCACCAGCAGCTCAAGCATGGGCGCGGTGAAGATGGTGCTGTCAAACCGGTCGAGCATACCGCCGTGACCGGGCAGCAGATTGCTGTAGTCCTTCACGCCGTGCTCGCGCTTGATGGCGGAAAACGCCAGGTCGCCCGTCTGTCCGGCAAGGCTGCCGAAGAAACCGTAGATGGCGAGCAGACCGATCTGCACGCGGTAGCCGCACAGGTGCAGTACGAGGCCGTAGAGCATGGCCGCCGCGATCGCGCACACAAAGCCGCCGACGCAGCCCTCGACCGTCTTATGCGGGCTCAGCGCCGGGGCGAGCTTGGTCTTGCCCAGGCTGCGGCCGACGAAAAACGCGCCCGAATCGCTCAGCCACGTGATGACGAACGGCAGCAGCAGGTACGGCGCTTTGGGGTCGTTCAGGCCAAGGCGCACGAGCGACGAGAGCATCCACGGGATGATGATGCCCGCCGTGAACACGAGCGCCAGATCCTGAAACGGGATGCGCTCGGACTTGTGAAACGAGATCATCATCTCGACGAACATGGTCACGAACAGCACGTAGGCCGCGATCTTGAACACGAGCTCAGACTTTCCGAACGCCGCGCCGAGCACGATGGCCGCGCCGCACACACCGGCATACACCGCAAAGCGCGGCACGAACTTCGGCATGGCCGTGTGCAGCAGCTCCCAGGCGCAGAACGCCGCCATGATGGCCACCACGATGCCCCAACCCCAGATTGGGGTGAAGAAGATCACGGCCAGCAGCGCCGGGATGCCGATGGCCGCAACGATCAGTCTGTTTTTCATGATTGGTCCCTCCCGTTTGTCTTTCTCTCGGGTGCAGCGGTCATTTCACGCCGCCAAAGCGCCGGTCGCGCCGCTGGAACTCCGCCAGGGCCGCGTCCATGTCGCGCTCGGTAAAGTCCGGCCAGAGCACGTCGGTGAAATACAGCTCCGAGTACGCGCCCTGCCAGGGCAGGAAGTTACTCAGGCGCTGCTCTCCGCTCGTGCGGATGATGAGGTCGGGGTCCGGAATGCCGGCCGAATACAGATAGCCGCTGAACACATCCTCCGTGAGCTCCGGCGCAGTACCGGCCTTGTAGGCCTCGGCATACCGGCGCACGGCGTGCAGAATCTCGTCGCGGCCGCCGTAGTTGATGCACAGATTCATCTGGCAGCCGTCGTAGTGCGTGCTCTTTTCCTCGGCCGCGGCCATGAGGCGCTGCAGCTCCGGCGAGAGGCCGGACCGCTCACCGAAAAAGCGCATCTTGAACTTGTCGCGCTCCATGATCGAAAGCGCTTCCTTCATGTATTTATCGAAGATGCTCATGATCGTGCGCACTTCCTCGGGCGGGCGGCGCCAGTTTTCCGTGGAAAAGGCGTAGACCGTGAGGTATTCGATGCCAATGGCCTTGCAGTAGTTGCCGATGCGGCGAAACGCCTCCGCACCGTAGGCATGGCCGGCCGTGCGCGGCAGGCCGCGCTTTTTGGCCCAGCGGCCGTTGCCGTCGAGGATGATCGCCACGTGGCGCGGCAGGCGCGAGAAATCCACCTGCGGCGCGGTCGTCTTATCGTTTGCCATAGTTCCTCCTGCGCCGCCCGGATCGGCGGCGTCTGTAGACAGGATATTCAAACGGGGGGATGAAAAATCCCCCCGTATCACATTTGCGGGTGCGGGCGCTCAGATCTCCATGAGCTCCTTCTCTTTTTCGTCGGCGATGCGCTCGACTTCCTTGATGTAATCATCGGTCAGCTTCTGTAGATCCTTCTCAATGATCTTGAGGTCGTCCTCGGTGATCTCGGACTTTTTCTTCTGCGCCTTGAACTTGTCCATCGCGTCGCGGCGGATGTTGCGCACGGCGACCTTGGCCTCTTCGCCGTACTTCTTGACCTGCTTGACGAGGTCGCGGCGGCGCTCCTCGGTCAGCGCGGGGAAGATCAGGCGGATGGTGCGGCCGTCGTTCTGGGGATTCAGGCCCAGATCGGACGCAAGGATGGCCTTTTCAATGCCCTTGAGCACGGATGCGTCCCACGGCTGGATGAGCAGCGAGCGGGCGTCCGGCGTGCTGACGGATGCGATCTGCTGGATGGGCGTGGGAGAGCCGTAGTAATCGACCGTGATGCGGTCGAGCACGGCGGGGTTGGCCTTGCCGGCGCGGACGGAATCATACTGCTCGGTGAGGACCGAAGCGGTCTTTTTCATTTTGGACTCAAACTCGGTATAATCGGTAGACATGATGTATCCTCCTTATCGGGTTTTCAAATTTGATTTTATTTGGTCACGACCGTGCCGACGGGCTCGCCCATCACGGCACGGACAATATTCTGCGGATCAGCCAGCGCGAAGACGACGACCGGAATGTCGTTTTCCATGGCCAGCGACGTCGCCGTCAGATCCATGACGGCCAGATGCTTTGCCAGCACCTCGTCATAGGTGATGGCGTCATACTTCACGGCGCCGGGATCGACGTGCGGATCGGCACTGTAGACGCCGTCGATGTTCTTGGCAAGCAGGATCGCGTCCGCGCCGATCTCGGCGGCGCGCAGCACGGCGGCCGTGTCGGTCGAAAAATACGGGCAGCCGCTGCCCGCGCCGAAGAGCACGACCTTGCCCTCTTCCAGATGCGCGATGGCGCGCTCCCAGGTATAGTGCTCGGCAAATGTCGACATTTCGACGGCCGTCTGCACACGCACGGGGATGCCCTTCTGCTCCATGACGTCGGACACGGCCAGACAGTTCATGACGGTGGCGAGCATACCCATATGGTCGGCGCGCGAGCGGGCCATCTTGCCCTCGCCGTTTTTCACGCCGCGCCAGAAGTTGCCGCCGCCGATGACGACGCCTACCTGCACGCCCAGTTCGGTGCAGGCCTTGATGACGTCGCACACCTGCCCGATGACGCCGAAATCCAGCCCTGTCTTCTGCTCACCGGCCAGCGCTTCGCCGCTGATCTTGAGCAGGATGCGTTTATATTTGGGTTCTGTTTCCATAAAACTACCCCTCACTTTTTCATATTCGTCGTTTTATTGTAATATAAAACCGCCCGGATGAAAAGGGGGTATTTGTGAAAAGAGCGAAAACAATCGCCCGCCGGCTTCACACGTCCACGAGCCGGGAGACGAATTCGTCCGTATTCGTATCGAAGAGTGCGATGGCACCCTCGGCGTCCCCCTGCGTGACGAAATAGAGAAAATCCTCCAGCACATCGCCTGCGGCGCGCGGCCCGACCGAGCGCACCCACTGCGCCCAGAGGACGATATTCACATCATGGAAACCGTTGACGATGAGCGGCACGACATTGTTGCCGCTCTTAAAGCAGATATACCGGTGGAACGAACAGGCCAGCTCCGCGAGCTTGTCCACGTCCGCGCGCGGCTGCTGCGCGGCCTGCCGAAAATCACGGATGATCGTGCGCAGCACCGCAATATCATCGTCCGTGCGCTTGGGCACGAACAGCCGCACCGCGAGCCCCTCAATGACATTGCGCGTCTGCAGCAGCGACGCCGTCGTCGCCTTGTCGAGCTTGCCGTCGCGGTATTTTAATATGGAGATGAGCGTGTCCACGTTGCCGCACTCGGCCCAGTCGGCAACATACACCCCGTGCCGCGGCGACACGCGCAGAAAGCCCATCCGCTCCAGATTCTTGATGCCGGCGTGCACGGCGCTCTTGCTGATGTGCATATTCTCAGCCAGCTCCGCTTCCGTGGGCAGCTTTTCCCCCGGCTCCACCTGGCCGGAGAGGATCATGCCCTGGATCTGCCGCTCGAACAACTCCGTGATCGTTGGCGCAACGATGGTCTGAAAACGCATACGCAGTCCTCCTTGTATTTGTGATTGAATCAGAATCACAAGAAAATAGTACCAAAAAAGTGACGAAAAAGCAAGTAAATTCTTGACTTGTAGAATTCTTGACATATACTTTTCGCAGTGATTCAAACACAGAAGGAGGAATTGACTTGCGTTTTTACAAAGACCACTATGATGTCGTCATCATCGGCGGCGCGCTGGCCGGCATGGCGGCCGCCCTGCAGCTGCAGGCCAAGGGCGTGCGGGACATTCTGATCCTCGAAAAGCACAACATGCCCGGCGGTGTCGCCACGGACTACATGCGCGACGGCTTTGAGATGGAGGCCTCGCTGCATGAGATGATGTCCATCGGCCCGAAAGGCAAACGGCTGAAGGTCGGCCAGTTTTTTGACGACATGGGCATTGACATCGACTGGCTGCCGGTGCCGGAGCCGTACCGCGTCGTCGTGCCCGGCGAGGGCATCGACACCGTGCTGCACGACGGCTACGAGCACATGGCGCGCGACATTGACGCCGCCTGCCCCGGCACTTACGACAAGGTGCTGGAATTCATCCGCCTCTGCCGCCGCGTGTACGACAGCATGGACGTCATATCCGTGACACCGATGAGCAAGCTGCGCATGCTGCGCGAGCACCCGGACTTTGTGCGCGTGGCGGGCTACAGCGCCTCGGAAGTCATCCGGACCTTTGACCTGCCGCAGAAGGCGGTCGATATGCTCACGCCGTACTGGATCTACGTCGGCGAGCCGATGGACAATCTCCCATTCACGATCTACGCCTACTGCATGGCGGACTATTTTGCCGGCAGCTATGTGCCGCGCCACCGCTCGCACGAGATGAGCATGCGCATGCAGCAGAAGGTCGAGGAAAACGGCGCGCAGTTCGAGCTGCGGCAAGAAGTCGAAAAGATCCTCGTCAAAGACGGCAAGGTCCGCGGCGTGCGCACGAAGCGCGGAGACGAGATCGCCTGCGACTATGTCATCTGCGGCGCGTACCCGAACCGCGTCTACACGCAGATGATCGAGCCGCTGAGCGAAGTGCCCGCCGGCGCCATCCGGTTCGTCAACGGCAACCGCCTGAGTGTCTGCCCCGTGTCGGTCATGCTCATTCTCGAGGGCACGCCCGAGGAAAACGGCATCACGAACTACAACACCTTCTCCGGCGACACGATGGACACGAACGCCATCTGGCGCAACAACTGCAACCTGACCGAACCGTACAACTTCCTGACGACCGTGTGCCTCAACTATGCCAACCCTGACTGCGTGCCCGCCGGCTATACGCACCTGTCGATCACGAATCTGGTGCCGGTCGACCCGTTCCTTGGCGTCAAGGAGGAGGAATACTACGATCTCAAGCGCCGCCTGGCCAATGAGATGATGGAGCAGTACATCAAGATCGGCGGCGTGGACTTCCGCGGCCGCATCGCCGAGATCGAGGTCTCCACGCCCATGACGATCTCCCACTACGTCGGCGCGTGGAAGGGCAGCATCTACGGCTACTCGCACTCCATGGACAACCACGTGATCGCCAAGAAGGCAATGATGGCGGAAGATCACTTCATCGACGGGCTGGAGTTTGCCGGCGCACACGCCGTGGCCGGCGACGGGCAGGGCCCGCAGATCACCAACGGCAGAGCCGCGGCCAAGGCCGTGCTCGACGCGATGGCAGCAAAGGAGGCAGCGAAATGAGTATTCGAGTCAAGAGCTTTCTGAAAGACGTCGGCGGCGCGGGCCGCGTCACCGAGGCGCGCCGCGAAAAGCTGAAAAACGCATCCGCCGTGCCGGATCCGAAAGACCCCATCCGGGATCTGGCCGACAAGCTACACCCGAGTGAGATGCAGCTGCGCGTCACGGACATCCGCGATGCGTCCCCGACGGCAAAAACGTTCCGCTTCGAGGCCGTGGACGGGCACATTCCGGTGTTCCAGTGCGGCCAGTTCGTGAACTTCCGCCTGAAGATCGGCGAGAGCCTGCTCACGCGGCCGTATACGATCTCCTCCGCGCCGTACGAAGCGCGCGGCGAGCACCCGTTTTTCGAGATCACCGTGCGCCGCAACGTACCGTACCTCGTGCCGGACTACTTCTTTGAAAACGTCCATGTCGGCGATGTGCTCACGGGCGCGCTGCCGTTCGGCACGTTCTATTGGGAGCCGCTGCGCGACACGACCGAGCTCGTCGCGCTGGCCGGCGGCAGCGGCATCACGCCGTTTTACGCCATGGCCAAGGAGATCGCCCACGGCAAGATGCACGGCTGCAGGCTGACGATCCTCTACGGTTCGGTCAAGTCGGACGATATCGTGCTCAAGGATGAGCTGGATCAGATCTGCGCCGAATGTCCGGACGTCAAAGTCGTGCATGTGCTCTCCGACGACCCCGACTGGCCGGGCGAGCACGGCTTTATCACGCGCGAGATCATCGAAAAATACGCCGCGCCCAACAGCACGTTCCTGTTCTGCGGCCCGCTGGCCATGTTCCGGTTCGTGCGCAAGGCGCTCGAGGACATGGGCGTGCCGCAGCGCCGCTTCCGCCACGACGTGGTGAATAACCCGGTCGATATCTCCACCCTGCCGGGCTACCCGAAGGGTACGGAGGAAAAGACGTTTCGCATCACCGTCATGCGCGGCATTCACGAAGATGTGATCAATGCCAGGGCGAGCGAATCCGTCGCCGTCGCGCTCGAGCGCAGCGCTATCCCGGTCGATACCCACTGCCGCAACGGCGAGTGCGGTTTCTGCCGCAGCCAGCTGCTCGGCGGCGACATCTTCGTGTCCCCCATCGGCGACCGCCGCGCCATGGACAAGGAACTCGGCTGGTTCCACGCCTGCTCAGCCTACCCGCTGAGCGATCTGAAGATCAAAATTCCGATTATGTAAACCTGTTTCAAACATTATGTAAACCAAATTTACGCTTCCTTCCCTGAAAAACCCGCACACGGCTGCGCCGTGTGCGGGTTCGTTTTCTCGGAAGGGAACGGAAAAGAGCCCGGCTGACGCCGGGCTCTTTTCCGCTGGAATGAGAGGATATAAAAAGAAGACAAAGCGGACATTACATCCAGCCGCCGGAGACATTCATCACATGCGCCGTGACGTACTTCGACTCGTCGGAGGCGAGATACAGCGCCATGTAGGCAATGTCGATGGGCTCGCCGAGGTGCTTGATCATGCAGTTGGTCGTGTAGCGTGACTGCGTCTCGGGCGTGAGATGCTTGGCGACGGCCTCCGTGGCGATGATGCCGGGGTTGAGCACGTTGACGCGCACACCCGCGTGCGCGACCTGACGCGCCATCTGGCGGCTGAGGTGGTTGATGCCGGACTTGGCGACACCGTAGCCGACCTGCGTGCGATCGGGGCACACGGCAGCGACGGAGCCGATGTTGATGATGCTGCCGGAATGCTGCTTGAGCATCGCCTTGTTGAGCGCCTGCTGGCAGGCGTTGAACACGGTCGAGAGATCCACGCAGACGGTCTTTTCAAACTCCTTGTAGGTGCACTTGGTGATGTCGAGGTCCTTGCGGGGGTTGGATTCGCCGAAGTTGTTGACCAGCACGTCGAGGCGGCCTTCCTTGGCGATGCACTCGTCGATCATGCTTCTGTGCGTGGCGGGGTCGTGTGCCTCAAAGTAGACAAGCTCGGCCTGACCGCCGCGGGCTCTGGCGGCCTCAACGGCAGCCTTGCCGGTCTCCATGTTGCGGCAGGCATAGTAGACCTTCGCGCCCTCATCGACGAACAGGTCTGCGATCGCGCGGCCGATGCCGCGGGTGCACGCCGTGACCAGCGCGACTTTTCCTTCCAAACGGTTACTCATAACAGTACACTCCCTTTCATTTTGTGTGCGCGGTTTTGCAGCTTTGCGCCGGTGTGCGCGCACCGGCGCAGCGTATCAGAGGTTTGCGCCGTAATCGGCAACGAGCGCCTGACCGTTGAGCGGCGCAGAATCGTCGCTGCACAAAAACAGCAGGATCTTGGCAATGTCGAGATCCGAGCACGTGCCCACGTCGAGCGTGGAATGCTTTGCGGTGGAGGCCTGCATGGCCTTGGCGGCCTTCGTGTACTTGCCTCTGGCCTTCATGGCGCGCGTGGTCATGGGGGTCATGACCGTGCCGGGGCACACGCAGTTGGCGCGGATCTTCTGCTCGCCGTTGGCAAAGCGCAGCGCGATGTGCTTGGTCAGCGCGACCTCCGCGCCCTTCGAGACCGTGTAGGCTGCGCTGCCGTTGCCGTTCACGCCGCCGACGGAGGCGACGGTCGCAATCGTGCCGTAGCCCTGCGCGATGAACTGCTTGACAGCCGCGCGGGTAACGTACATCGTGCCCTTAACGTTCACGGTCAGGGTCGTGTCGAGATCGCTGGTAAGAAAATCGTCGATCGGCCGCATGGCGACATCGAGCACACCTGCGATATTGGCCAGCGCGTCGATCTTTCCGTACTTTTCCACACCGGCCGCAAACGCCGCCTTCACAGCGTCATTGTCGGTGATGTTGACGACAGCCGTCATGACCTCGCCGCCCGCAGCCCGGATGTTGGCCGCGACCTTGTTGAGGTTTTCTTCATGCATATCCGCCATGATGACGCTTGCGCCCTCGTGTGCGAAGAGCTCGGCAGTCTTGGCGCCAATGCCGGAACCGGCACCGGTGACGAAACAGACTTTTCCATCAAGTCTACCCATTTGTTTCTCCTTTGCTGATATAGAATGCGGCGGACGGGCTGTGTGAGCCGCAGCCCGTCCGGTATATTGGGATCACTCGTCCTTGAGCGGCCACTCCATGCCGATGCGCTCACACTGGCGCTCGGTATCCCAGAAGAAGCCCCAATCGGGCAGGTGACGGATGCGGGCGGTGTCCGCCGGCGTCCAGGTCACGAGTTCGCCCTTCTTGTAGAGCGCGTCGATCTCCTCATCGGTGTAGCCGAAGTCCTTGAGGACTTCGCGGTTGTGCTCGCCGAAGCACGGCGCGGAGGCCACAATCTTGGAGGGATTGTTCTTGAAGCGGTTCGTGATGCCGATGCCCTTCATCTCGCCGAAGATCTGGTCTTCCCACTCGACAAGGTTCTCGCGCTCGGCGTACTGCGGATCGTTTTCAATGTCGCCTGGCTCATACGCGCGCTGGTTGGGGATGCCGGCCTTGTTGAAGATCTCCTCGAGCTCGGCACAGGTGTGCTGCGCGCAGAAGTCCGTGAGCGCCTGGTCCGCCTTCTGCCCCATGGGGGTGTTGAGCGGGAAGCCGGGGATGCCCTTCGGCAGACCCGGCGTCACGCCCGGCGTGCCGACGCCGATGATGGGATAGCCCTTCTCGACCGGGCCGGGGCCATTGATGGCGACAAAGAGCTGCTTGTTGTCCTTCGTGGTGTAGAACGAGAAGCAGGCCGCAAGGTCGGAGTGGTTGCCGGTGCGGTACGGCACGGGCTCGCCGTCTTTCGGGTAGCCCTTGTTGTACCAGAGCACCGGATAGTTATCCAGCAGACGGAACATGGTGTCGTACTGCGCAACGTCGCAGGACTCGCCCTTGCCAGTCTTGAGCGCGTGGATGTAAGCCGACAGTGCGGTCATGCAGGCGTTGTAGGCCGTGACATAGTCAGACAGATAGGGGTTGACCTTCAGCGGCACATCCGTCGGGGACACGCCGTTCATGTACATATAACCGCCCATGGCCTGACCGGAAACGTCGTAGGATGCCTTGGACTTATACGGGCCCGTCTGGCCGTAGCCGGAGACGTGCACGATGCACAGCTTGCTGTTGACACCCCAGCAGACCTCATCGGTGAGGCCCATCTTGGCATAGGTGCCGGCCTTGCTGGACTCGATCCAGATATCGGCCCACTCGAGGCACTTTTTGAAGATCTTCTTGCCGGCGGGCGTGCGCGGGTTGCACGTGATAGAGTACTCGTTGCGGTGGTTCTGCGACCAGCTGGTCGTCCCGCGCGTGCCGCAGGAGATCTTGGGCGCCTCGGACTGGAGCACCTTCGCACCCATTTCCGCCATCAGGCAGCCGGCGAAGGGGCCGGCGATCGCCGTGCCGGACACAAAGACCTTGACGCCGTTGAGAACGCCGAAGTCGGGGTATTCGCTGAACTTCTGCGTGAGGTTGCAGTCAATTTTTTTGAAACTCATGTATGCTGTGCCTCCTTTTTGTTGTGTTTTTCTACAGATTCCTCCGGATTCAAGATAAGCTGCCAACATGGGCAAAAGCCCATGCTGACAGCTTACCGTCTATTTGCGCTAAGATTTACTTTTTCGGGGGATACTCCAGGCCGATGCGCTTAGCCTGACGCTCCGGATCCCAGAAGAAGTGCCACTCAACGAAGTTCTTGATGCGGGCGGTGTCCGCCGGCGTCCAAGTCGCGAGCTCGCCCTTCTTGTAGAGCGCGTCGATCTCCTCGTCGGTGTAGCCAAAGTCCTTGAGAACCTCGCGGTTGTGCTCGCCGAAGCACGGCGCGGAAGCCACGATCTGGGACGGGTTCTTCTTGAAGATGTTCGTGACGCCGATGCCCTTCATCTTGCCGAAGCACTGGTCATCCCACTCGACGATGTTCTCGCGAGCCTCGTACTGCGGATCTTTCTCGATGTCGGCCGGGCCGTAAGCGCGCTGGCACGGGATACCGGCCTTGTTGAAGATCTCCTCGATCTCGTCGCAGGTGTGCTCGGCGCAGAACTTCGCGCACAGCTCGTCCGCCTTCTTGCCGCGGGGGTCAAACAGCGGGAAGCCGGTGCAGTTCTTCGGGATGCCCTCGGTGACGCCGGGCTTGCCCATGCCGATGATCGGATAGCCGCGGGTGACAGGGCCCTGGCCGACGATCGCAACGAACATGGCGTTGCCGTCCTTCGTGTCGTAGAACGAGAAGCAGGCAGCCTGGTCGCTCTTGTTGCCGGTGCGGAAGGGCACGGGCTCGCCCTGCTTCGGGTAGCCCTTGTTGAACCAGTTGGCCGGGTAGTTGTCGAGCAGGCGGAACATGGTGTCGTACTGCGCGACGTCGCAGGAATCACCCTCGCCGCTGTTCTTGGCGTTGATGTAGCCGGCGAGCGCGACCATGCAGGCGTTGTAAGCGGTGATGTAGTCGGACAGGTACGGGTTGACCTTCAGCGGGCCGGACGTCGGGGAGACGCCGTTCATGTACATGTAGCCGCCCATGGCCTGACCGGAGACGTCGTAGGAGGGCTTGTTCTTGGCCGGGCCGAACTGGCCGTAGCCGGACACGTGCACGATGGCGAGCTTCTTATTGTGCTTCCAGCAGACTTCGTCGGTCAGGCCGCGCTTGGCATAGGAGCCCGGACGGCCGGCCTCGATCCAGATGTCAGCCCACTCG
>ENA-OPSZ01001410-OPSZ01001410.1-human-gut-metagenome-genome-assembly--contig:-NODE-1410-length-11418-cov-2.182170_pt1 | contig 11418 bp, 9 predicted proteins | sample MGYA00241814_ERZ501919 | MGnify/ENA primary metagenome ERZ501919 (study PRJEB25962, sample SAMEA2042440) | human gut metagenome | biome: human gut; feature: human-associated habitat; material: faeces... | reverse complement strand
TTCCTTCTTCAACTGCATATATATCCCCTGTAAATTTAAAATCCTTTAAAAATGTTAAGAATTTATCAGAAAATAGATTTAAACTTTTTATAAATAATTTGCAGGATAGCGTAAATTTCCTGCAAAATTGTTTTTTTTAGCCCTTGCAAGTTGTTGACATTAGGTAGAACTTGTGCTATTATATTAAAGGTGTGGCGGTTTTCCTGCATATTTTCAATGAACACTGCAAATACTTCTCTTGTGACGAAAGTTACTAATGAAGAACGGGAGGTATCTGAGTGTCTGAACAAGAAGAAAATGTAGAGAGCGAAAAGCTTGCTGAGGATATAAGGCAGATAAAGGAAATGGGTTCTGTCACATTGCCAGACGCAAAGCACGTTATACACTGCCTGAACATTATCGGTCAGGTGGAGGGGCATTATATTTTGCCTGCACAAAACAAGACCACCAAGTATGAGCATATCATACCTGCCCTTGTTGCTATCGAGCAGGATAGGAGCATAGAGGGTCTTGTGATAATCCTCAACACTGTGGGCGGAGATGTGGAAGCAGGACTTGCCATTGCAGAGCTTATTGCTAGTATGAAAACGCCTACTGTGTCAATGGTTGTGGGCGGAGGTCACTCCATAGGCGTGCCGTTGGCGGTGTGTGCGAAAAAGTCATTTATAGTGCCAAGCGCCACAATGACCATACACCCTGTTAGAATGAACGGGCTTGTGCTGGGAGTACCTCAGACGCTTTCTTATTTTGATAAAATGCAGGAAAGGATAGTTCGCTTTGTGTGCGATAATTCAGCCATAAAGCCTGAGCGTTTCCGTGAGCTTATGATGTCAACGGGCGAGCTTGTAATGGACGTTGGTTCTGTTATCGACGGGGAGCAGGCTGTAAAAGAGGGGCTTATCGACAGGCTCGGAGGGCTTTCCGAGGCGATAGACTGCCTTTATGATATGATAGAAAACAGTTCTGAAAAGGAGAAAGCTGAAAATGTTTCAGACAATAATCGACCTTTATGACGTATTCAGGACTGACGTAGATATCGGAGAAGAGTTTGAGGATGATGATACTGCTGTGGACACAGACCCGGCACATTATCTCAGCCGTGACGGCTTTTATCTCTGACAAACAACAAAATTTCGGAGGACAGCAATGGGTATCATCAATGCGATTTTTCAGGCTATAATTCAGGGCTTGACGGAGTTTCTTCCAGTTTCAAGTTCAGGACATCTTTCACTGTATCAGCATTTTACAGGAAACAGCGGAGAGGGAGCTTTGTTTTTCTCGGCGATACTTCACCTTGGCACGCTGGTAGCAGTATTTGTGGCTTTCAGGAAGACAATATGGGATATGATAAAAGAGCTTGGCGTTATGATAAAGGATATTTTTACAGGCAAGTTCACTCTTAAAAATATGAATCCTCCAAGGCGTATGATAGTTATGATAATAGTTTCCTGCTTCTGCCTTGTACCGTTCCTGCCATTTAAGGGCTGGTTTGAGGGCATTGCAGAGGATTCAAGCATTTTTGCAGAGGGCCTTTGTTTCCTTTATACATCGGCAATACTTTTTATGTCAGACCGCTGTATAAAGGGTAAAAAGACTCAGGGCAATATAGCTTATAAGGACGCAATAACGGTCGGACTTTTTCAGGGAGTTGCACTGTTGCCTGGCGTTTCAAGATCAGGCTCGACTATTTCAGCGGGACTTTTCTCAGGCATGACCAGAGAAACATCGGTAAAGTATTCTTTCATTCTGGGCATACCTGTTATACTTATGAGCTGTCTGCTTGAAGTCAAGGACGCAGTTTCAACACATACTGATATAGATTGGGTTAGCTGTGCAGTTGGATTTGTAGTTGCCGCATTTGTGGGACTTTGTGCTATCAAGCTTGTAAACTGGCTCGTTAAAACGGATAAATTCAAGGTGTTTGCTTATTATACCCTTGTGCTTGGCGTCATAGTCCTTGTTATCTCATTTATCGAGATGTGCATGGGTCACCCTATATCCTTTGCAAAGTAATGACATAAGATAATACAGTTTCTGTGAAAAAGCTTGAAATTCTGTTTTCAGGCTTTTTTGTGGGTTATAAAGGCAAATAACATTTTGCCTTTATTTGCTTAAATAAGACACATACCGAAAGGAATGGTAAAATAAATGGCAGCTCAAAAGAAAGGCTCAAAGCCTGCGCCAAAGCAGACAGCGGCAAAGAAAAAGTCCGCACAAAAGCCTGCGCAAGCTGCAAAAAAGAATACAAAACAGCAAAAGCCTCAGAGCAAGCCGCAACAGTCAAATTCCATGACAGCAGTGAGAGAAAGAGAGAACAGACGCTTCTGGTCTTACATACTTTTCTTTTTCGGCATACTTGAACTGCTTATCACGTTCGTGGAAGGGGACGGCTTGTGGAAATGGCTCCATGAGCTGAACCGAGGACTTTTCGGCGTGACAGTATTTCTGTTTGCACCTATGATAATCTATGTTGCACTTATGATAGCTTCAGATGTGACCCATAACAAGGTCATTGCAAAGGTCGTTGAGGGAAGCGTTCTTATGCTTCTTATAAGCGGCATGGCTCAGATAATCCAAGTAGGCTCTGTGGACGGAAGTTCGTTCTGGCTTAAACTTGTGGGGCTTTTCAATGATGGAAAACAGCTCCGTGGCGGCGGACTTGCAAGCGCATTGCTGGGCTGGCCTTTGCTTTCGCTTTTCAAGAGAGTTGGCGCAGGTATCGTTATCGTGCTTGTGGCGCTCACTTTTATAATGCTGCTTACAAATGTTACGCTTCCGCAGCTTCTAAAGGCAGTTTCAAAGCCTTTTGTAAAGAGCTATGAAGCGGTGAACGAGGAGCGTATCGAGCGTGCGGCTCAGCCTCCGAAGCCTCCAAGAGAGAAGAAAGAACCTAAGCGTAACGGCAGAGTGGATATTGCAAAGTTCTATCCTGATGATGGCCCTGACACTGCGGCGGAAGCCTTTGTGCCTGTTGCAGAGGCGGAAGAAGCTACCGACAAGGTGGACGCTTCAAAGATAGATATGCCGGTCCACCCTGTGAAAGCTCCTGTGATAACACATGAAAAGCTTGAAGAAACGGCTAAGACTACCGATAATGAGGAGCTTAAAAAGATAATAGAAAACGCAATAGGCGACAACAGAGAAGAAAAGAAGTCCAAGGATGAGCCTGTTAAGCCACCTGTAGTGAATGTTGATAAGAACGGTCAGACAACGTTCTTTGAGAAAGATAATAAAATATCTGCTTACGTTTATCCGCCTGTGGATATACTCAAATATGCTAAAAATCCTGTGGCTTCCGAGATAGTCCAGCAGGAAATACAAGAGAAATCTGCGAAGCTTGTGGAAACGCTTGAAACATATGGCGCTAAAACAAGGATCGTGGGCATACACAGAGGTCCGTCCGTTACAAGATATGAGCTTCAGCCTGCAGCAGGCGTAAGAGTGTCGAAGATAACGGGTCTTGCAGACGATATTGCACTTAACCTCGCGGCAATGAGCGTTCGTATCGAAGCTCCTGTTCCGGGCAAAGCCTGCATAGGAATAGAAGTGCCGAACGATCATAGAGATACGGTTTCTCTCCGTGAGCTTATCGACAGCGAGGAATACAGAAAGGCAAAGGGCAAGCTTACCTTTGCAGTGGGCAAGGATATCGAGGGTAATATCATTATCGGCGATATCGCCAAAATGCCGCATATGCTCGTTGCAGGTACAACAGGTTCAGGTAAGTCTGTTTTTACAAACTCTATCATACTTTCTATACTTTACCATGCGTCGCCTGACGAAGTAAAGCTTATTCTTATCGACCCTAAGAAAGTCGAGTTTCCTATTTATAATAAGATACCGCATTTGCTTATCCCTGTTGTTACCGAGCCTTTAAAGGCGGCTGGTGCGCTTGGCTGGGCGGTAAATGAAATGAACAAGCGTTATCTTATGTTCGAGGCGAACAATGTAAAGAACTTGCAGGAGTTTAACGACATGGTTCTTGAAGAACGCAATAAGCCTGCCGAGGAGCAGGACGAAGTCCGTGCAAAGATCGACCTGCTGCCACAGATAGTTATTGTGGTCGATGAGTTCGCCGATCTTATGATGGCTGCGAGAAGCGAGGTTGAGGACTCAGTTTTAAGACTTGCACAGCTTGCTCGTGCGGCAGGAATACATATGATAATCGCAACACAGTCCCCTAGGGCGGACGTGTTGACAGGACTTATCAAGTCAAATATCCCATCGAGAGTTTCTCTCAGTGTATCCAGCAACGTTGACTCACGAGTTATACTTGATGAAAGCGGTGCAGAGAAGCTTCTTGGAAACGGTGACCTGCTTTATAAGCCTGTTGGCGTTAAAAAGCCTATAAGAATGCAGAGCGGTTATGCAGCGACTTCTGAGATAAGAGAGGTTGTAAACTTCCTCAAGAACGAGCATACCGCAGAATACAGCGACGAAGTTATCGCAGAGGTGGAGGAGAATACTCCACAGCCAAAGGACAGCGGTTCGGCAGGCAGCGATAATGTTTCCGTAAATCCTGATGATGACCTTGTAAATCAGGCAATATCCATAATTGTGCAGACAAATAACGCTTCCACCGCGTTCTTGCAGAGAAAGCTAAAGCTCGGTTTCCCTAGAGCCGCCCGTATCATGGACGAGATAGAGGAAATGGGCATAATAGGACCACAGGAAGGCTCTAAGGCACGAAAGATAAACATAACAAAAGAAGAATGGGCTGAAATGCAGGCAAGAAGATAGCTCAGGCGGAAAGGGATAACATGGCAGGCAGATCTGCGAAAAAGAAAAATTCGACAGCACCGCTTAAAAAGGCGGTAACGCTCATAGCGGTTTTTGTGGTGCTGCTTTTTACAGTGCTTGACCTGACGGGGTTAGTTTCTTTCGACAGCTTGCTTATTAAGGCAGGCGTTGAGGACAAGCCGGCGGAACACGCTCAGACAGAGGTACATTTTATCGACGTTGGTCAGGGCGACAGCACCCTTGTGATATCACAAGGGGAGGCTATGCTCATTGACAGCGGCGATAAAGATGACAGCAATAAAATAGAAAAATATCTTGAAAAGCAGGGAGTGACAGAGTTAAAATATCTCATTGCCACCCACCCTCACGCTGACCATATTGGTGAAATGAGCGAGATAATAGACCAGTTTCAGGTGGATAAATTCATTATGCCGAAAGTCAAGGCTGATATGACGCCCACCACAACGATATATGAGAAAATGCTCAAAAGCATAAAGGCAAAGGGCTTGAAGATAACACAGGCAAAGCCTATGGAATTTGAGCTTGGAAGCTGTAAGGTGAAGCTTTTCACACCCAAAAAGGATTATGATGATCTTAATAACTATTCCACACTTGTGAAGATAACAGACGGTGAGAACAGCTTTCTTATCACGGGGGATTGCGAGACCACTGAAGAGAAAGATATACTTTCTCAGGGTTATGATGTTTCCGCAAAGGTGCTTAAAGCAGGTCATCATGGCAGTTCCACTTCTTCGGGGGTCGATTTTCTTAACAAGGTCATGCCGAGATATGCTGTTATATCCTGCGGCAAGGGCAACAAGTATGGTCACCCACACGAGGAAACTGTCACAAGGCTGAAAAAATATGCTTCCCATTTGTATGTCACTGCAGATGTGGGAACGATAGTTTTCAGCTCAGATGGCGAGGGGCTGAGCGTTTCTGCTGAAAAGGGAGAAAAGTGATATGGAAGAGATTCTTATAGTTGACAGGATAGAAAACGGCTATGCCGTGTGTGAAACTGAGCAGGGAGAAAAAAAGGATATACCGCTTTCTGAAACAAAAGACGTTCACGAGGGTGACGTGCTTATCTTAAAGGACGGCGTTTATATCCCAGATAAGGACAAAACAGAAGCAAGAAGAAAAAGGATACTCGCCCTACAGGAGGATCTGTGGGCATAAAATATGCTGAAAGGTATAGATAGAAATGGAAAAAGATTTATTTACGCTTATCAATGAAAAGCTTTCAGGCTTATCAAAGGGACACAAGCTAATTGCGAACTACATTCTCTCCCACTATGACAAAGCAGCTTTTATGACAGCTCAGAAGCTTGGAAAAACCGTGGGCGTCAGCGAATCAACGGTGGTAAGATTTGCCTCAGAACTTGGCTATGACGGCTATCCTGCCCTTCAAAAAGGCTTGCAGGAGCTTATGAGAAACAAGCTTACAACTGTTCAGAGAATAGAGGTCACTTCCGACCTTATGAGCAGTGACAACGTGCTTGAAAGGGTACTCAATCTCGACATCGACAAGATAAGGCGTACTTTGGAGGAAACCTCAAAGGAGGACTTTAACAATGCCGTTGACACTATCGTATCCTGCAATACCCTTTACATAATGGGTACGAGAAGTGCAGCTTCTATCGCTTCGTTCCTTGCTTATTATCTGGGACTTATTTTCCCCCATGTAAAGCTTGTTCAGAGTACGACTACTTCAGAGCTTTTTGAAAAGATAATGAGAATAGACGAAAAGGACGCCATGATAGGTATATCTTTCCCAAGATATTCAAAGCAGACCGTCAAAGCGCTTAAATATGCAAAGAGCAACGGTGCGAACGTTATAGCTATAACAGACTCAAAGGCTTCGCCTATCGCAAAGTATGCAGACAGCCTGCTTCTTGCAAGAAGCGATATGGCTTCGTTCGTTGACTCTCTCGTTGCACCGCTGAGCCTTATAAATGCACTTATCGTTGCGGTATCAATAAGAAATATCGACAGAGTGTCACAGACTTTTGAACGTCTTGAAAAGGTTTGGGCTGAGTATGATGTTTACGCAAAAAGCGAGGAAGATACACAGTGAGAAGATTTGACGCAGTTATAGCAGGCGCAGGTGCGGCAGGAATGTTCTGCGCAGTTCAGCTTGGCTGGCGTGGAAAGAGCGTTGCTGTTATCGAGCATAGCGGCTGTCAGGGCAGAAAACTCATGATAACAGGCAAGGGCAGGTGTAATGTCACAAACAACTGTACCGCTGACACTGTTATGAAAAATATCCCACGCAACAGCAAGTTCATGTATTCAGCACTGAGCAGATTTGCACCTGAGGACGTTATGAGCTTTTTTGAGTGCCTTGGGGTGGAACTTAAAACAGAGCGTGGCAACAGGGTGTTCCCTGTGAGCGACAACGCAAAGGATATCGTAAAAGCACTTGTGAAAGCCTGTGAGGACAGTGGTGTGCAGTTTATCGACGATGAGGTAAAAGAGCTTATCATAAAGGATGGCAGAGCAGAGGGCTTTAAATGCGAGCATGGGGATTATTACGCAGACAGCGTTATCGTTGCAACTGGCGGAAAGTCCTATCCACGGACAGGCTCAACAGGCGACGGCTATAGGCTTGCGAAGTCTGTGGGGCATAAGGTCACGGCGATAACTCCGTCACTTTGCCCTGTAGTTACTTATGAGCGTGAGGAATGTGCTTCCGCAATGGGGCTTTCCCTTAGAAACTGCACCTTGACGCTTCGTGAAGAGGACAGAGATAAACCAATTTTCCACGAGCTTGGGGAAATGCTTTTCACACACTTTGGTCTGAGCGGACCGCTTGTGCTTTCGGCTTCGGCTCACCTTGGTGATATGAACAAGTCACGGTATTATATGGATATCGACCTTAAACCTGCACTGAGCCATGAACAGCTTGACAGCAGGATACTTCGTGATTTCGGAGATTTTCCAAACAGAGATTTTCAGAATTCACTGGGCAAACTGCTGCCTTCAAAGATAATACCACTTATAATAAAAAGGTGCGGTATCGATCCTGAGAAAAAGGTCAATCAGATAACCCGTGAGGAGCGTGAAAGGCTTGTTTCCACTGTGAAAAAGCTTACGTTCACAGTGAAGTGTATGCGCCCTGTAGAGGAAGCTATCATAACCCGTGGCGGAGTTGATGTTTCGCAGATAGACCCACGATCAATGGAGTCAAAGCTGTGTAAAGGACTTTACTTTATCGGTGAGGTGCTTGACGTTGACGCTTATACGGGCGGCTTTAATTTGCAGATAGCGTTTTCCACGGCGTATAGCTGTGCGGATAAAATAGGATAAGGAGATTTTGATATGGGAATAAACGTGGCTCTCGACGGACCTTCCGGAGCAGGAAAGTCCACTATCGCAAAGGCGGTAGCGAAAAAGCTTGAATATGTATATGTAGACACAGGTGCGATGTACCGCTCTATAGCTTATTATGTTATAAGCAAGGGTGCAGACCTTTCTGACCCTGAGCAGATAAAACCCTTTCTTGGTGAGATATCCATAAAGCTTTGCTACACAGAAGCAGGGCAGAGAGTAATACTCAATGACGAGGACGTTTCAGACAAAATAAGAACGCCTGAGATATCCATGGGTGCGTCAAAGGTGTCTGCTATACCTGAGGTAAGAGAATTTCTGCTTGAACTTCAGAAGAATATCGCAAAAGAAAACAACATCATCATGGACGGCAGAGATATCGGCACTGTGGTTTTGCCAAACGCTGACGTGAAGATATTCCTCACAGCCGCTCCAGAGGCAAGAGCAGAAAGACGTTTCAAGGAGCTTCAGGAAAAGGGCGACAAGTCTACATATGACGAGGTATTACAGGATATAATCCAGCGTGACTATAACGATACACACAGAGAGATAGCACCGCTGAAAAAGGCTGATGACGCTGTTGAGGTGGACTCTACTGAGTTGACTCTTGAAGAGTCTGTTGAGGCTATCTACAATGTAATAACCGACAAGACTAAAAAAAAAGAGCGTAAGATAAAAGAGATAATGCCTGTCAGACCTGTGAAAAAAGAACACAGGCTTGGTCATTTCCATATGTTTTGGTACACAGTGCTGAGATATATCGTTATCGGACTTTATCATCTGTATTTTAACATCACTTTTGAGGGTACGGAAAATATCCCAAAGGACGGCGGAAATATATTCGCTTCAAACCACAGAAGCTATCAGGACCCTGTTTTTATCGCACTGCCAACAAAAGTGCCGCTGTCTTATATGGCTAAGGAGGAGCTTTTTCATCAGAATGTGTTCTTCACTCTGCTTATAAAAGCGTTCGGAGCATTCCCTGTTACAAGAGGAAAGGGCGACACTCAGGTAATAGATACATCTATCGAAAAGCTTGAAAAGGGCAGAAACCTTGTCATCTTCCCTGAGGGAACACGTTCAAAGGACGGCAAGGTAGGAAAGGGCAAAACAGGCGTTGCATTGGTGGCGGCTGTGGCTCAGGTGCCTGTGGTCCCTGTTGGTATCAATTTCGAGGGCAAGCTCAAATTCAGAAAGCGTGTAGTTGTAAGATTTGGCAAGCCTATAGTGCCTGGCGAGATAGGCGTTACAGCTACCGACCCTCATTCTCTTAGGACTATCAAGAACGAGATCATGAAAAATATCACGGAGCTGGTACATTAAATGTTAACAAAGTGTAAAATTTGCGTTGCAAAGACCGCAGGTTTCTGTTTTGGTGTAGACAGAGCCGTAAAAATAGTGTATAATGAATTAGATAACCGAAATAATGTTGTAACGTTAGGCCCAATCATTCACAATCCAAACGTAGTTTCTGACCTTGAAGCAAAAGGAGTTTACTCCACCGATGTGGATAAGGTCACGAAAGACCAGACAGTTGTTATCAGATCCCACGGAGTTGGACTGGACGTGTATGAAAAGCTTGCAAAGGTAGGTGCGGAAGTAATTGACGCTACCTGTCCCTTTGTGGCAAGGATACACAAGATAGCAGCCGAAAAATCGGGCGAGGGATACGTTATTCTTATCGCAGGTGATGAGGCTCACCCGGAAATAATGGGTATAAGAGGTCATTGCAGCGGAGAGAGTTATGTGTTCAGTTCATGTGACGATTTTGAAAATTTGGTGAAAGAGAAAGATTTTTCGTCAAAAAAGGTTGCAATTCTGGCTCAGACAACGTATAATAAGAATATGTGGAGAAAGTGCGAAGAGCTTTTTGAGAGGTATCTGCCTGAGGCTGTGGTGTATAACACCATATGCAGTGCCACTTCTGAAAGACAGAAGGAGGCGGCGGAGCTTGCGAAGGCTGCCGACATAATGATAATAGTCGGAGGGCTGCACAGCTCCAATACTCACAAGCTTAAAGCCATATGCGATGAATATTGCAAATGTTGGCTTGTGGAGGACGCCGAAGGACTGAGGGCATGTGATATTGACTTATCAGGTGCAAAATTTATCGGGATTTCTGCTGGTGCATCGACGCCGGCTTATATAATCAAGGAGGTACAACAGACCATGAGTGAAATGTTGAACAATGTTGACGAAGAATTTAATTTTGAGGAGGAACTGGAAAAGACTCTGAAAAAAATACATACGGGAATGAAGGTTGAGGGCGTTGTCACCGATATCAATAACGGTGAAGTAGCCGTAGATATCGGAACAAAGCACACAGGCTATATTCCTGCATCTGAACTTACAGATGATCCTACTAAGAAGCCAGAGGATATCGTAAAGGTAGGCGACAAGATCGATCTGATCGTTCTTAAGACAAATGACCAGGAGGGTATCGTTACACTTTCTAAGAAGAAGGTTGACGCAGTTCTTGGTTTCCAGAAGATAGTTGAGGCTAAGGAAGCTGACGCTACACTTACAGGTACAGTTACAAACGTTGTTAAGGGCGGTGTACTCGTATCAGCTAACGGTGTTAAGGTATTTATCCCTGCTTCACAGGCAGCTCCAAGAAGAGATTTCGATCTTAACGATCTGCTCAAGCAGTCAGTAAGCTTCAAGATCCTTGAGGTAAACGAGGCTAAGCAGAGAGCAGTTGGTTCTATCCGTGCAGTAGCAAGAGAGGAAAGAGCAGCAGCTCAGGCTAAGTTCTTTGAGACAGCTCAGATCGGTTCTGAGGTAGAGGGTACAGTTAAGTCTATCACAGATTACGGCGTATTCGTAGATCTCGGTGGTGTTGACGGCCTTATCAGAAGAATGGATCTTTCTTGGAACAGGATCAAGCACCCTTCAGACGTTGTTTCTGTTGGCGATAAGATCACTGTTACTATCAAGGATATCGACAGCGAAACAAAGAAGGTTTCATTGACATATAAGAAGGCTTCTGAGAATCCATGGGAGATCTTCAAGGCTAACTATGAGGTAGGTCAGGTAGTTAAGGCTACTGTTGTTTCTATCACAAGCTTTGGTGCTTTTGCACAAATCATTGACGGTATCGACGGTCTTATCCATATCTCTCAGATCGCTAACCAGAGAGTAAACAATGTTGCAGATATCCTTTCTGTAGGTCAGGTAGTTGATTGCCAGATCACAGAGATAGATCTCGACAAGAAGAGGATCAGCCTGTCTATGAGAGCTTTGCTTCCTGCTGATGACGAGGCTTCTGAGGACGCTGAATAAGCAATAAAATTCATGGGGGCGAGTGATCGCCCTCGTTTTTTATTTTCAATGAAATAACGGCAGGTT
>ENA-OPSZ01001409-OPSZ01001409.1-human-gut-metagenome-genome-assembly--contig:-NODE-1409-length-11441-cov-2.021781_pt1 | contig 11441 bp, 10 predicted proteins | sample MGYA00241814_ERZ501919 | MGnify/ENA primary metagenome ERZ501919 (study PRJEB25962, sample SAMEA2042440) | human gut metagenome | biome: human gut; feature: human-associated habitat; material: faeces... | reverse complement strand
GTTACATGTACATGATAGCTGTTTGTGATATAGTTCTTATCTGTAACTCCTGGAATAATTCCAAAACGTTCAAAAAAGGGGGGACAGTTTCGGCTGTCTCCCCCTTCTTTTACGGATTTTTTTCCAGAAACCGCTTGCGAACAACTTCAAAGACTGGTATACTTTTTATGATGCGCACGCGGACTTCGTCCGTTTTCGTTTCACGTCTGCGGACATGGTTTTCTGCGCATATTGCCATTTCTAAAACACTGCATAAAATGGAGCATCGCATGGTCACACTCAAAGACATTGCCGCCGAAGCAGGCGTAAGCATTACAACCGTTTCCAACGTGGTGCATAACCGCAAAAGCCGCGTTTCCGAAAAGAAGGTTGCAAAAATCTGGGAGATTATCGAGCGCGAACACTACGTTCCCAGCATGTCCGCGCGCTCGCTGGCGAACGACCAGTCCGCCATCATCGCCATGGTCACTTACATCACGCCGCGCACCACCGGCAGCACCGTCAGCGACCCCTTCATGAGCAGCGTCGCCGCCAGCGTCGAGCAGCGCACCCGCGAAGCCGGCTACTACCTGATGCTGCGCTCCGCCGAAAGCGTCGCCGCGCTGGAGGGGCTGATTCACAGTTGGCGGCTCTCCGGGCTGATTATGACGGGGCTGTTTCAGGATTCGTTCTTCGATGCCGTAGCAAAACTGGGCATTCCCGTCGTCCTCATCGACAGCTATGTGGACGACCCGAACATCTGCTGCGTCGGCTTGGAGGATGAAAAAGGCGGCTACCTCGCCACGAAGCACCTGCTGGAGAACGGCCACCGCGTGATTGCGTTCGCGTCGCCGCCGATTTCCCCCGCGGGCGTTATTGAACTGCGCCTGCAGGGCTATCGCCGCGCCTTGGCGGAATACGGCGTGCCGTACGACCCGGCGCTTGTCTTTACGCAGGAAATTTCCGTGCAGGAGGGCAAGAAGCTGGGGCATCAGCTCAGCACGCGTCCCGAAATCACGGGGATTTTCGCCTCGGCGGATATTCTGGCGGCGGGCATCATGTCCGGGCTGCATGAGTGCGGGGTAAGTGTGCCGCGCGATAAGTCGATTGTGGGCTTTGATGATCATTATATTTCGCAGCTGGCGATTCCGGGGCTGACGACGATTCATCAGGATTCGGAGAAGAAAGGCACTTTGGCGACGGAGATGATTTTGGCGCAGCTGCGGAAGGAAGAGATTGCGCAGAAGAAGGTTATTTTGCCGGTGCACCTTGTGGAAAGGGGCAGCGTGAGGAATATCAAGGGATAAGGAAAAAGAGGATAAAACCGCATCTTTCCTTCTTTGTCGATTCCGTGATGAACCAATTCGGAAATAGTATCATACAAAATCATCGGCACAGCGCCAAATGAAAACTTGGTGCTGTGCCGATGCTGTTTATACCCGAAGAGAAAGGACGCACGCAGGTTCAGAAATGGCAAGTCATCAAGCAAAGTTCTCCTTCGCTCCACCGTTCAGAGACGCTGCCCTTTATCCCAGCGTGATGCTGACCGCGCCATCCTGGCTGACATTCAGTTTCATGCACAGCAAGTATCGCTTGTAAAACGCTTCCTTCTCCTTGTCCGTCATCATAATCCACGAGTTTTGCAGCGCCGTCTCCATCATCTCGCGAACGTTGAATGGTTTCATGCTTTCTCCCGCCAGCTGCTGATTGATTTGCTCCTGAATAGCATTGATCAGCGTACTGGTTTTGATGTTGTACGACGCCGCCGTGCAGAAGTCGTCAATGAAGCAGAACGGGATTTCATGCCGCGCCAAGGTGTCCATGATGGCCATGCCCGTTTTGCCCTTCTCCAGCATAACAAGGAAGCGGACGCTGTCCAGCTGGCGAATCATCGCCCAGTAGTCGCTGTCCGATGACACAAGGATGACCGCATCCACGCCGGAGGTATACACTTCGCGGCTTGTCCGCACCGCCAGCGCCATATCACACTGCGATTTGTTCTGGTTCAGCCGCTCGACCTTAATATGTTCCAGCTCAAGGTTCGCTTTTTCATCCACCGCCGTAGAGAGCGTGCGGTCAACCAGCGTTTTCCATTGTGCCGTTGTATACTCGCTGTCAAACAGAATCACCTTGGATATTTTGCCCAGCTGCTCGGTCGGGAGGCTGCTCAGCGCCGCCGCGAGCTTCACGGCATCCGAATTTTCGCAGTCCACCGCAATCAGGCATTTTTTGCATTGCTCCAACAGCCTGCCCAGATTGCGCATCGTGTGGTTGCCCGCATCGCGCACCAGCGACAGGTTTTCAAAGCGGTCTTCGTGGCGCTCATAGAGAATCGTTACGAATTTTTCATCATTATAGAGGATATTGCCCTTGCCCTCCGGGCTCGTAGCAACGGCATCCCAGTTAATCCAGCAGTGGAACGGGTAGCGGCGGGTATCGCTTTTATAGTATTCCCCTGCTTTTTTGATACCATCTTTTTTCGTCCCGTTCGGCATCAGGAAAATGGGTTTCACATAGTCCCACTTCACCCATTCCGGGAAAAAGCGCGCCACTTGATTGATTCGGTTGCTGATTTCACAATTGATGCTGATAATGTATTCGTCAATATCCGGCTTTGCTTTGTAAATTCTGACGCCGTCCTGTTCCAGCTGCGCCACCGCTTCTGATGGAATGAGGTTCGGCACGCTGCCGATATTGCGGAAGCTCATGCGAAATTCATTCACAATGGCTGGATAATTGCGTTCCATCGCCGTGCGAATGCGGCACAGATTGCGGATAATGCGCGCCTCTTTGTGCGCGTCCAGTTCTTCGTAGCTTTTCAGCAGAAATGGCCTTGCATTTTCTTCGCCAAAGTTTTCTTTGTCGATGCCAATAAGGTACGCCATCGGCGACACCAGCGTGTACGTTGAATTCTGGAACTCATTGTAGATGATTTTTTTGTCAAGCGGCGATAGCTTTTGCTGATTTTCCGGATTCTCATCGTCTATTTTAAGTGCTTGAACGAGTTTTGATAAATCAGCGAGATTATTGGAGGTGATTGTTTTACGCGCTTTCGGCTGGGTTTTCGTTTTCTTTGCCATGTGGAAGACTCCTTTTCTGTATTTTTTTGTTCATTTCCATCATACCATTTTGGCGGCGGCATTGCAAGGGCAGCAGCGCACAAATATATTCCTGCTTTGCGCATTGTTTTTCCCGGAAGTGTTTGACAAAAACTGCTCGATAGTTTTATTTTTCTTGACAGCAGGTTATTATAGTGCTATACTATTATTAACATTAGATACACACAAATTGATTATATCGGGAGGGTTTTCTGTATGGAATACGTCACCCACCTCCGCGAAGACGGCAGCTATCAGCTGCTCAAGGAGCATTTGGAAGGCACAGCGACGCGTTCTGCGAAATTCGCCGCTTCTTTTGGATCGAGTTCTCACGCCGAAAGAACAGCCTTGCTGCACGATATCGGCAAGTACAGCCCCAACGGGCAGCGCCGCCAGCGTGACCCGGAACACACCGCCAAGGTGGACCACAGCACGGCAGGTGCGAAGGCGGCGGCAGATTTGGACGATATGCCCGCGGCGTTTGCCATTGCGGGGCATCACGGCGGTCTGCCCGACTTGGGAACCCGTCTCAGCCTCGATGATGGCACATTGTGCGCACGGCTGAACAAAAAGCTGACCGGCGGCGACGATCCCTCCGCGTGGCGCAGTGAGATTTCACTGCCAACAGGCGTTCAGCTCACACCGTCGTGGCTTCCGCGGAATGATGTGCGCCTGACTGCCATGTACATCCGGATGCTGTTCTCCTGTCTGGTGGATGCTGATTTTCTGGACACGGAGCGCGCGCTCAGCAAGGAAGAAAAGCCGCGCGGCATCGGCGATTCCATGCCCGCGCTGCTGGAAAAGCTGCAAGCGCACGTTGCCAAATGGCTGGAAAAGCCCAAGTCCGACCTCTGCGCGCTGCGCAACGAGGTGCTGCGGCGCTGCCTGCGTGGCAGCGAAGATCCGCAGGGCTTGTACAGCCTGACCGTCCCCACGGGCGGCGGCAAAACGGTTTCGTCGCTTGCCTTTGCGCTCAGCCACGCAGTGAAGCATGGGATGAAGCGCATCATCTACGTCATCCCCTACACCAGCATCATCGACCAAAATGCGAAGGTCTTTCGGGATATTCTGGGCGATGAGAACGTGGTGGAGCATCACAGTCAGGTGGATTTGCCCGATACGGATGCCGAAACGCCCGATGCCCTCCGCAAGCGCCTTGCCTGCGAAAACTGGGATGCCCCCGTCATCGTCACGACCGCCGTGCAGTTCTTTGAATCCTTCTACGCCGCCAAGCCCGGCCGCTGCCGCAAACTCCACAACGTCGCCAACAGCGTGGTGATTTTCGACGAGGCGCAGACGCTGCCGATTTCGCTGATGCGCCCCTGCGTCTCGGTAATCGACCAGCTGGTTCAGCATTACGGCGTCACCGCCGTTCTCTGTACCGCGACGCAGCCCGAATTGCTGTCCATTTTCAGCGGCTTCACCGCGGGCACCCGCATTCAAGAGCTTGTCCCCGACCCGGATGCGCTGTTCAGCAGCCTTCGCCGCGTCACCTTCCAGCAGGACGGGATGGTTTCGGACGAGGAATTAGCCGCGCGGATTCGTCAGGAAAATGCCGTGCTGTGCATCGTCAATTCCCGCAAACAGGCGCGCAGCCTGTACGAAGCCCTGCCGGAAGAGGGGCGTTTCCACCTTTCCACGCTGATGAACGCCATCGACCGTGAACGCACCATTGCCACAATTCGCGAACGCTTAGACAAGAAGCAGTGCTGCCGCGTCATCTCCACCAGCCTGATTGAAGCGGGCGTTGACGTGGATTTTCCGACCGTATACCGCGAATTAGCCGGACTGGACAGCATTCTGCAAGCCGCCGGACGCTGCAATCGCGAGGGAAAGGAAGCGGCACAGGACAGCATCGTCCACATCTACCAGACCGAACACGCGGTTCCACCCATCATGCGCCCAAACATTGAAAGCTGCCGCACAGTGCTGCGCCTGTATGCGGAGGACATCGGCAGCCGCAAAGCCATCCACGCGTATTTTTGCGATTTGCTCTTCAAGCGCGGCGAAAATCAGCAGCGTTCACGACCCGTTTCGTCCGAAAATGATTTGCTGGACACCAGCAAAACGCTGTCATCCGAAGCAAAATTTGCTTTCCGCGAAACCGCCGAGCATTTCCGCTTTATCGACACAGATACGGTAACGGTGTACATTCCGACACCTGAAAACAGCGAGGACATCAAAGCCCTGCGTGATGGGCACTATTCGCGTGAGCTTTTCCGCCGCCTGGGGCGCTGCGGCGTGAGTATTTACCGCCGCGAGTATCAGGCGTTGTGCAGCATCGGCGGTGTCACGGAAATTGCCGATGCGCACTGCGGCATTCTGAGCGACATCAAATTGTACACACCGGAATGCGGCTTGCAGGTCAGCTGCACAAGCGGGCTGGGACTGTTCGCCTGACGTATATATAATGAAGAAAAGCAGAAACGGGCGGCAAGCATTGCGCTCACCGCCCGCCCCGGACGAACTATCGTTCATCTCTATATTTCAACCCACAGACTGGCGGTGCATTTTGTGCTGCACAGTCTGACTTTTGGATTTTATCATTTTTATCTCTTCAGAGCAAAGCACCTTCTGTATTTTTTCTGCACTTATTTTTTATCTTTCATATCTATGAACTTGACATGTTTTTTAGTCTGTGCTATACTGTTCTTGTCAAACGAAAGGAAGTGAGTTGCTGACGATACACCCATTCGTCCCCTTGCAAACTGTCACTTGCCCACATCGGCAAGTGTTGATTGAGAAGTAAGAATGAGGAGGTGAACCAATGTCCATCAAAATGGAGGTGTGGGGCGAGTACGCTTGCTTCACCCGGCCTGAAATGAAGGTTGAGCGTGTCAGCTATGACGTTCCCACGCCCAGCGCTGCCCGCGGAATGGTAGAAAGTGCATACTACCATCCAGGCCTAAAATGGCATGTGGATAAAATCTACGTCTGCAAGCCCATCCGCTTCACGAACATTCTCCGCAACGAAGTGGCATCTAAGATTTCCGCCAGCAACGTGCTGACCGAAGCCAACGGCAAGAAGCGCTCCTACATCGACCGAAACGCCGATATTCAGCAGCGCGCTACCACCATGCTGCGCGACGTGCACTACGTCATTGAAGCTCACTTCGAGATGACCGACAAAGCCAATCCGTCGGACAATCCCGGCAAGTTTCAGGACATCGTGAAGCGGCGGCTGCGCAATGGTCAGGCATACATGCAGCCGTATCTGGGCTGCCGGGAATGCACGGCGCATTTCCGGCTCTGGGAGGGCGGCGACATCCCCACCATCGACGAAACGCGGGATTTGGGCTATATGATTTTTGATATGGACTATTCTGATTTGGAAAACATCCAGCCGATGTTCTTCCGGGCGCAGATGGTGCATGGCGTGATTGACTTGACAGACTGTGAGGTGGTGAAATGATTCTGCAATCGCTCGTGCGGTGCTACGATTCGCTCGCCGCACAGGGCACGTTGAAGCGTCCCGGCTGGTCCGCCGTCAAGGTGCAGTGGGGCTTGTGTCTGACTGCTGACGGGCAGGTGTCGTCGGTAGAAATGCTCGGCGCGGCAAACGATAAGGGCAAGCTGCTTCCGGTGCAGGACTTTCTGCCAACGCCCGTCAAGCGCACCAGCGGCAGGGCAGCCTGCTTTCTCTGCGACAATGCCAAGTACCTGCTGGGCATCACCAATGAGCCGTACAACGGCACAGGCAAAAACCCCGCCAAAGAAGCGGAAGCCTGTTTCCAAACCAGTGCCCAGAAGCATCATGCGCTGCTGGACGGCGTATCCTGCACGATGGCGCAGGCGATTCTCCGCTTTTTTGACACTTGGCAGCCTGAAAAGGCAGCGCAGTCCCCTGCCCTGCAGGAGCATTTCGATGACCTGTGCAAGGGCGGCAATCTCGTTTTCTGCATGATGGGCGCCTCAGGCAAACCCGAAATGGCGCACGAAGTGTCGGAAATTCGTGCCGCGTGGGAGGCGAGCGTTGCCGACGGCAAGAGCGATGCGGTACAAGGCCGCTGTCTGGTTACAGGCGATGAGGACACCATTGCCATGCTGCATCCAAGCATCAAGGGCGTTGTCGGCGCACAGTCCTCTGGCGCATCGCTGGTTTCCTTCAATGCCCTCGCTTTTGAATCCTATGGGCGGAATAAGGGGCAGGGCTTAAACGCCCCCGTCGGGAATCACGCCGCCTTTGCCTACGGCGAAGCGCTCAACTACATGCTTCGCGTGAAGGACTATCACAGTCTTCTGGGATCTGCCACCCTCGTTTACTGGGCAGAAACGGCGCAATCCGCTTACAGCGACTGCTTTGCCGCTCTGCTGGGGACTAACGAAGACATGACGCAGAATACGCTGGACGGCATCATGAAAGCCATCCGCCTTGGGCAGGGTCTTCAGTGGGAGAATGTTCCGCTGGATTCCCGTACACCCTTCTACATTCTGGGGCTGTCGCCGAATGCGTCCCGCCTGTCGGTTCGTTTCTTCCCGCAAGGGACGTTTGGCGATTTTGCCGCGAATTTGGCGCGTCATCAGGAGCGTTTGAACATCATTCGCCCATCCTATGACACGCGTGAAACACTTTCCGCCTATTCGCTGCTCAAGGAAACAGCGAATCCCAACAGCAGGGACAAGCTGCCGCCGTCGCATCTGGTGGGCGATTTGCTCCGCGCCATTCTTGGCGATACGCCTTACCCTGTTTCGCTGCTGACGCAAACAGAGCTGCGCATCCATGCGGAGCACAATGTCAGCCGCGGCAAGGCGGCAATTCTCAAAGCGTGGCTGCTGAAAAACGGCAGCAATCCACAGTACAAGGAGGTCATCGACGTGCAACTCAACGAACAGACGAATTACGCACCATATGTGCTGGGTCGTCTCTTTGCGGTGCTGGAAAGCCTCCAGCAGAAGGCAAATCCCGGCATCAACGCTACCATCATGGATCGTTACTTCAACGCTGCCTGCGCAACGCCCAGCATCGTTTTCCCGACGCTGCTGAAGCTGGCGCAGAGTCACCTGAAGAAACTTGATACCGGCTATTTCATTTATTACGACAAGCAGCTGACGGAACTGTGCGGGCGCTTGACTGACAGCTACCCTGCGCGCCTGAACCTGCAGGATCAGGGTATTTTCCAGCTGGGCTACTATCACCAGAAGCAGAAGTTCTTCACGAAAAAGGAGGAAAACAGCAATGTCTGATGTGATTCGCAACCGTTATGATTTCGTGGTGCTGTTCGACGTGCAGAACGGCAATCCCAACGGTGACCCCGATGCCGGCAACATGCCCCGCACCGACCCGGAAACGGGTCTGGGGCTGGTGACGGACGTGTGCCTGAAGCGCAAGATTCGCGACTATGTGGCGACCGTCAAGGAGGGCGACCCGCATTACGGCATCTATATTCAGGATGGCGTTCCGCTGAATCGCTGCGACCGTGAAGGGCTGGAGGCCTGCGGCTACGGCGACATCAAGGAGGACGACCTCAAAAAGAAACTGAAGTCGAATGACCCGGAGATTGACCGCAAGCTGCGCGATTATATGTGCAGCCACTACTACGACATCCGGACGTTCGGCGCGGTGATGACGACGTTTGTCAAGGCATCGCTGAACTGCGGTCAGGTGCGCGGGCCGGTGCAGCTGGGCTTTGCCCGCAGCGTTGACCCCATTGTGCCGCAGGAAGTGACCATCACCCGCGTCGCCATCACGACGGAAAAGGACGCGGAGAAGAAGGGCACCGAAATGGGGCGCAAGTACATCGTCCCCTACGGGCTGTACCGCGTGGAAGGGTTCGTATCCGCAAATCTGGCGCGCAAGACCACGGGCTTCAGCGAAGAAGACCTCGCCCTGCTGTGGGATGCCATCCTCAACATGTTTGAAAACGACCACTCCGCCGCGCGCGGCATGATGGCAGTGCGCAAGCTCATCATCTTCCGCCACGAGAAGGAACTGGGCAACGCCCCCGCGTGGAAGCTGTTTGAACGCGTGCGTGTAGCGCGTAAGGCGGATGTGACGGTTCCGCGCAGCTTTGCGAACTACGAATGGACGGTGGATGACGCGAATCTGCCGGAAGGTGTCACCTGCGAAGTGAAGGGGTGACGCAGCAGGACGCGACCCTCTCAGCCTTGCAGCATTACGCCTACTGCCGCCGCCAATGGGGATTGATTTTTCTGGAGCAGCAGTGGGCAGAAAATGCGCACACGGCGGAGGGGCAAGTGTTCCACCAAACGGCGCATCACGGCCCGGAAGCGGAATTGCGCGGCGATACGCTGATTCTGCGCGGACTGCGGCTGGAATCCGCCCGCCTGCACCTGCACGGCGTCAGCGACGTGGTGGAGTTCCACCGCAGTCCCGACGGTGTTGCGCTGCACGGACGCGAAGGGCTGTGGCTGGCTGCCGTACCCGGTAGAATACAAAAAAGGGTCAGACAAAACGCAGGATGCCGACGAGGTGCAGCTGTGCGCACAGGCGCTCTGCTTGGAGGAGATGCTCTGCTGCGCCATCCCGGAGGGCAGCTTGTTTTATGGCGAACCCCGCCGACGGACGCGGGTCGCGCTGGATGAATCCCTCCGTGCGCGGACGTTGTCGCTTCTGGCGGAACTGCTGGAGAATCAGGCGCGCGGACATACGCCATCCGTTCGGGCGCACAAGGGCTGCAATGCCTGCTCGCTCAAGGATGTATGCGTTCCGCGGCTCAGCCGAACTGGCAGCGTCCGCGCCTACATGCACGCCCGTATTGCGGAGGATTCGCCATGAGAAAGATGCTGAATACGCTGTTCGTGACGACGGAAGATGCCTACTTGTCGCTGGAAAACGAGAATATCGTCGTCCATGTGGGCGAGGAAAAGCGCGCGCAGTATCCCCTGCTGATGCTGGAGGGCATTCTGACTTTCTCCTACAAAGGCGCAAGTCCAGCACTCATGGGTGCTTGCGCAGAGCGCGGTATTGGGCTGACGTTTCTGACGCCGCGCGGGCGATTTTTAGCGCGCGTCTGCGGCAGCGAGCGCGGCAATGTTCTGCTGCGCCGCGAGCAGTATCGGCGCGCCGACAGCCTATCCGCCAGCTGCCTGATTGCACGGAATTTCATCTTCGGCAAGGTATACAATCAGCGCTGGGTGCTGGAGCGTACCATCCGTGACCACGCCTTGCGCGTGAATGTGCAGGCACTCAAGGATGTTTCCGCCGCGTTAGATGCCAAGCTGCCGCAAATTGAATCAGCGGTTGATTTAGATGTGCTGCGCGGGCTGGAAGGCGACGCATCCGCCGATTATTTTTCGGTATTCGACGAAATGATACTGACTCAAAAGGCGGATTTCTTGCTGAACGGCCGCAATCGCCGCCCGCCGCAGGACAACATGAACGCCCTGCTCTCCTTCGCCTATGTGCTGCTCTCCAACGACTGCGCTGCCGCGCTGGAAAGCGTAGGGCTGGATGCCTACGTCGGCTTCATGCACCGCGACCGTCCGGGGCGCACGTCGCTCGCCCTTGACCTGATGGAAGAACTGCGCGCCCCGATGGCAGATCGCCTCTGCATCACGCTGGTGAACAACCGTGTGCTGCAGGACAAGCACTTCGACCGGCAGGAAAGCGGTGCCGTCTTCCTGAACGATGCCGGGCGCAAGCAGTTCTTGACCGCGTGGCAAAACCGCAAACGCGAAGAAATCACCCACCCGTTCCTGAAAGAAAAAATCATGTGGGGGCTTGTTCCCTATGTACAGGCGCTGCTGCTTGCGCGCACCCTCCGCGGCGACACAGACGGTTATCCCCCATTCCTCTGGAAATAACCCGAAAGCGAGGCGTTCCCGATGCTGGTTCTAATCACCTACGATGTTTCCACCGTCGATGCGGACGGCAAACGCCGCTTGCGGCAAGTCGCCAAGCGCTGCGTCGTCCACGGTCAGCGCGTGCAGAATTCCGTATTTGAGTGCTCTTTGGATGCCGCACAGTACAAGCTGCTTCAGGCGGAACTTCGGCAGCTGATTGACCCGGAAAAGGACAGTTTGCGCTTTTACAACCTCGGCAATCACTACGAAAGCCGGATTGAGCACATTGGCGTGAAGACGAGCTACGCCCCGGAAGGGCTGCTGATGCTGTAAGGGCGCGCCGCGCGAATCGCCCGTGCGAAGCGCAAGCCTCCAGCCTTTTGCAGGGAGGTTCGCACCGGATTTCGCGGTTTTTCCGGCAAAATTACCGCATTTTCGGCTAAGCTGATTCTCAAAAGGACTGTTTTGTGGTATACTTTTTGTGCAAAGCCTATGATTCTGATCGACAGAATTGTTACTTTGCGCGGTCGCTCCCCGTGCGGGGAGCGTGGATTGAAATCCGCTTGATATAAAGCTGACCTACCGGCTATACGTCGGTCGCTCCCCGTGCGGGGAGCGTGG
>ENA-OPSZ01001404-OPSZ01001404.1-human-gut-metagenome-genome-assembly--contig:-NODE-1404-length-11452-cov-2.912696_pt1 | contig 11452 bp, 10 predicted proteins | sample MGYA00241814_ERZ501919 | MGnify/ENA primary metagenome ERZ501919 (study PRJEB25962, sample SAMEA2042440) | human gut metagenome | biome: human gut; feature: human-associated habitat; material: faeces... | reverse complement strand
CTTCCGATCTTAATTATCTTCAGTTTGTAGATTGGATCAACTAATTATGAATAGGAAAGATCTTAAATACCCTATGGAATGATTTGCTAGTCGGTTAAATTAATTGGGAGCTCCTTCATCTCTTCCGCACCTTTGGTTTGGGTCTTCATAACAATTATTGAATGAAAAATTTACACAAGAAGACGCTCCATCGAAATACCAGCATTTATCTCCTTCACCGGGAGGTCCGTAATCACTGCGAGCATTTCCGTTTTCTGTGTTGCTCGGAAGAGGTGCATCAAACTTTAATTCTTGTCGGGAAGAATAGATCTCTACGCTAGTCAAACAAAGAATGACTAGGACTAAAAAAAGTGATTTGTTTTTCATAAGATCTGCTTTTAAAGGTTAGTATATAGTTAACTTCACAAATGTACATTAGAATTTTATTATATCAAATATATTTTGGAATATTTTTCAGAATATATTGTTGGGTAACTGGTTTATATGCAGTGATATAATTGAATGTGACTTATATGATGTGCTAAATTTATGCTTTTTATTATGAAGAAAATAAACCTATTTAGTTCTAAAACTATTAATAAAGTTCTTTATGTACCAACTCTTCAAACAGCAATGCATATTTTGCAACGACTGCTTCGGCGTATTTCTTCCCTTTTCCGGCACTTGCTTTTTTGGGATTGCCTATACCGGTGTCTTGCGAAACTTTTTGCCAGTTCCTCGGAATCCATGCCACTTTTTCATTCAACATTTGTGAGGTGAACTTCTTATAATCTCCGTTTCCGGCTTCGTCTAAATTTACCAATTCCGGATGATAATGCATCATAACAGAAGTTTCCAATTCATCTGCATGGTCACCCGGTTCATCAAAGTACTCTTTAGCAGGAACAAAGGCAAACCATTCGCTGCTGGCTATCAGGAAGTCGGGATAGTCCAGTGACAAGTCACGTATTATACTTTTGAATGTATTGCCGCCATGTCCGTTGATAATGACCATTTTGCGGTATCCCTGGGCGTATAGAGAGGCAACTAGGTCGCTTAAAATCGCTTTTTGCGTTTCATAGCGATAATGGATGCAGAAATCCAGCTCGCGTTGTCCCGGATTCTGTGAACCGGCAGTGACGTAAGGCATGACCATGCAACGAATACCGTAATGTGTTTTTGCCAGTTTTGCAGCATCTAGTGCGATGTCGTGGCTCAGAATGCAGTCTGTCAGATAAGGCAGGTGCAGATTATGCGGTTCGGTAGCTCCCCAAGGGAGGAGGACCAAATCATATTTCAATGGTTTTACCTTGCCGTAACAGGTTACGGCAAGGTCTAGTTCTTTATCCATTATTTATAAGAATTTTTAAAGATATGCAGGATTTCTTCGTCTGTAATCGGGCGTGGGTCGAGAGTGAACAGTCCTCCCATCGTATCTCTTGCATTTTGCAGGAATTTGGGGAAATCTTCGGATTGGATACCAAATTCGCTCAGTTTGATAGAATGTACTTTACATTCTTTTTGCAGTGTAATCAATGCATCAATGAAATCGGACGGACGGTTGCTCTTTTTCTGGGTCATCATTTCAGCCATTTTCATGTAACGTTTTGTACAGTCATGCCGGAAAGTTTCGAAGTATGCCTCAGACAAGGCAATGAGTCCTGCTCCATGAGGAAGTTGTGGATAATAAGCACTCATGGCATGTTCTAATGAATGTTCGGAAGTGCAGCTTGAAGTGGCTTCCACCATGCCTGCCAAGGTGCTGGCCCAAGCAATTTTGGCACGCGCTTTCAAATTCTTTCCGTCGGCTACGGCTACTGGCAGATATTTGTAGATCAGACGGATGGCTTCTAAGGCGTAAAGATCACTGATGGGTGTTGCACAATTGGCGATAAAACCCTCTGCGGCATGGAAGAATGCATCGAACCCTTGATAGGCGGTGAGGTGCGGAGGAATGGAAACCATCAGTTCCGGGTCTACAATAGATAAGGTAGGGAAGGTCAGCTGGCAACCGAAGCCTATCTTTTCTTGAGCCGTTTCGTGGGTAATCACTGTCCATGGATCCATTTCTGTTCCGGTTCCGGCGGTGGTAGGGATGGCGATAATGGGAAGTGCTTTGGTAACAGGACGTCCTTTGCCACTACCCCCTGATACATAATCCCAGTAGTCACCGTCGTTGCAGGCCATAACAGCTATACTTTTGGCTGAGTCGATGGAACTTCCGCCTCCCAGTCCTACTACAAAGTCGCACTTTTCCTCCCGGCAGATGGCGGCTGCTTCCATGACGTGTTCTTTGATGGGGTTGGGAAGGATTTTATCGTAAACCAGTGTTTCTACATTATTCAGTCTTAATTGGGCAAGTACTCTCTCCAAGTATCCATATTTCCGCATGGAAGTTCCGGATGAGATGACGACCAGTGCCTTTTTTCCCGGTAATTTTTCACTGGATAATTTCTTGATTTCTCCGCAACCAAATACTAATTTGGTAGGGATGTATAAACTAAATACAGGATTTGCTTTCATGTTCTTTCGTATTTAAAGTTTCACTGGTAACAAATGTAGGAAAATAATAGTTTGCTTGTTTAAGTAATTTGTTAAATTTTACATACTGCCGGATTGTATTCGTTTTCTTTAATTCAGTTTGAGATAGATACGTTTTTTCGATTATACTCGAAAAAAGAAATAAACAGTGCTTTTTTTTCGATTATACTCGAAAAAAACTATCTTTGTGGGAAAAGATTCGAGTATGGACGATAAATGGAACGCTTTAGAAAAGTATAACCTTTGGGGTGGAAATACGTATCAATTGGGACTGGAACGGAAATCTTATACCGACAAGATTGGCAATTTTGTGGGGTCGTTATGTAGAATTTCATATATTCCCCTATAGTTATGCTGAATATTTACAGTTGATGCAGCAACCTGCCGGTCGGGCTTCTTATTTGGCCTATTTACAGAAAGGCGGTTTGCCCGAATTGTACAACCTGCCCACTGTCGAGTCAGAAAAACAGTATGTCGCTTCTGTGAAAGATACGATTTTGTTGCGTGATATAGTGAAGCGTAAACCCGTTCGTGATGTAAGGTTATTGGATGATATTTTTATTTATTTGGTGAATAATGCGTCCAATCTGTTTTCCGTTCAGCATATTGTTAATTTCTTTAAATCCAAGAACCGGAAGGTGAGTTATGATACCTTATCTAATTATCTAGGTTATATAGAAGAAGCTTTTCTTGCTTATAAAACAGAACGTTACAATATAAAAGGAAAGGATGTGGTGGCAGGTAATTGCAAGTATTATCTGAATGACTTGTCCTTTAAGAATTTTCTTTATCCGGGCTTTGCTTATGGAGTCGGGTATTTGTTGGAGAATGCAGTATATTTGGAACTTCGTCGTTTAGGCTATATTGTATATACAGGTTCTTTTCGGGATAAAGAAGTTGATTTTGTTGCTATGAAGGACGATAGAGTGATTTATCTCCAAGCAACTTACATGTTGGAAACGGCACAAACCATGGAACGGGAATATGCTCCTTTGCTGACGATAGGTGATAATTATGAAAAATATGTCGTTTCCATGGATGAGGTACAATTCCCTTCCAATGAAGGGGTCAGGCATATACAGGCTTGGAATTTAAAGGAAATATTGTAGGAAATCAGTTTCTCTTTTTAACATACAGTTTTTGGTAAGAGTTGTCAAAACTCTGATGATATTGTTTGTAGTCTATTATCCAATGTTGCTCACCGCTCCCCCGGATATGTAGAGCAGGAATAGCACCGAAGAGGAGAGTATAGTGGATATTATTTGCTTATGTGCAGTTGGCGCAAACATACGATTGGCATATCAGTCTGTATATCAGTATTCCGCTTATCTTTGCAGTCGCTATCGGGCTGAGTCTGCTTTCTTATTACTATTTTGAGAAACCGGCCAACCGCTGGGTAAAACGAATTTTAAATAAACAATAATAACTAGTTCATGGAAAAACAATTATCAGAAAAACTGCCACGCGTTGAGGTGGTGGATGCTTTACGGGGATTTGCAGTCATGGCAATTCTTTTAGTGCATAGTTTGGAGCATTTCATCTTTCCGGTTTATCCGGTAGACCAGCCTGCATGGTTGAATATACTGAATGACGGGGTATTCAATGTTACATTTACTTTATTGGCTGGAAAATCGTATGCCATTTTTGCTTTGCTGTTTGGATTTACATTTTATATTCAGTCGGCTAACCAACAGCGTAAAGGAAAAGATTTTGGTTATCGTTTTCTGTGGCGTTTGCTGTTATTGGTAGCTTTTGCTACGCTGAATGCAGCTTTTTTTCCGGCAGGAGATGTGTTGTTGCTGTTCTCGGTAGTGGGAATCGTATTGTTCGTGGTGCGCAAGTGGAGTGACTGTGCCATACTTGTTACGGCTATTTTGTTTTTATTGCAGCCCGTTGAGTGGTATCATTATATAGTAGGTCTGTTTGATCCTTCTCATACTTTGCCCGATTGGGGAGTGGGGCGATGTATAAAGAAGTGGCGGAATATACCAAAGAGGGGAATTTGTGGGAGTTTTTGGGTAAGAATATGACCTTTGGTCAGAAAGCCAGTCTATATTGGGCTCTGGGAGCAGGGCGTTTTTGGCAGACTGCCGGCTTGTTCTTGATGGGGTTGTATATCGGACGCAAACAATTATTTGTAACTTCCGAAAAACATACTCGTTTTTGGGTGAAGGCTCTTATCATTTCCGCTATCTCTTTTGCTCCGCTTTTCCAACTGAAAGAGTTGATTATGGCTAGAGTGACAGTGAACTCATTCGCCAGACTGCCGGAACTGCTTTTGATATGTGGCAAAAGTTCGCTTTTACATTTGTACTGGTTGCTTCTTTTGTATTGCTTTATCAACGGGATAGGTTCAAGAATTTTGTATCAAATCTTCGTTATTATGGTAGGATGAGTCTAACTAATTATATCACCCAATCTATTGCCGGAGCTATTATTTATTTCCCTTTCGGACTTTATCTGGCTCCGTACTGTGGATATACGTTGAGTTTGCTGGTTGGTTTTGTACTCTTTTTGTTGCAAGTACAGTTCTGCAAATGGTGGTTGAAAGGACATAAGCAGGGACCGTTAGAGAGTCTTTGGCATAAATGGACCTGGATGTATTCCAAAAAATAAGGAACTCTGGGCAGGAGTTGCATATGCTATACGGAAGAGAGGAAAAGGCGAAAAGTAATTTGTCTTTTCCTCTCTTCCGTATAGGGACTGATTCTTGTTTTCCAAGTTTCCCGAATATCATAAAAAGGATATCAGTTCAGGATTATAATCAATTGTTTTTGCCTTCTATCTGAATTTGAATTGCTTGTCCTGTACGTTGCAGACATTCTATAAAAATAGAAAGATGATTGGTCTTTTGCATCAACTCACATATAATTTCCTTTTCTTCTGTGCACCAAGGTTCATAAGCACGTGGGAAAGTTTCACGTTGTTTATGGATATAAGGTGGAAGGACTGTTTTCTGAATGCCTAACTCTTGGACTTTTTGTTTTATACGGCAAATATCTTCTTCTGTACAATCATTAAAAGATTCTTTTGTAAAGAACCCCGGATATTTTTGGTCAATGTCAAGATTGATTGTAGGCTTAGATAGGGATTGAAAGGTTTTTTCTCTGCTTTCTAGTTCCTTTATCAGATTGTTGATGTACTCATCGGCTTGAACAGATGATACAACTATGGAACATTCGTGGCGGGAGTATTCTTTATGGCGGTTGGCGGATAACCAGTTGAAAGAACCCTCTATAAGTGTATGGTTATCAATGGCCAATGATTTATTGTGGATACCTTTTACTTCAATGAGGGTTGCGCCATTTTCTATTAATATGTTCCGTCCCTCTTCGGCACGGCTGAGCAACTGATTGGTTTTCGTATCATAATCTAGAGACGAATCGGTGTAGACTGTGACATCCACTCCTCGTTGTACCGTGTGGCGTATCAGCGGAACCAACTGGTCGTTTTCTATGGCGTGGATAGATATGAATGGAGATACAATCAGCAGACGGTGTCTTGCTTTTTCAAAAGCTTGGTGCAGAACCTGGATATGCTCTTCTGTGGTGGACAGACGAAGGGTGGGGTGGTAGGTGCACAGCGGAACTTCCTGTTGGTAAATAAAGTTGTTGGAAATCTCGTTGGATGGATCATCGAAAAGCCATTTAGCCATATTTCCTACCGGGGTGTTTTCTTCCGGATGGAAAATATTCATGTTGCCAAAAACAATGAAATGATGCTGAGCGCGCGATATCGCTACATTGAGCATATTGTATTTTCCATCACGCTCCATAAAAAGAGAATGGTCTTCGGGAGAGTTGACTGTTGAAAAAAGAACAATCGGACATTGGGCACCTTGCAGGGAATGTACTGTGCCGATGATCATATCTTTATATTTCTCATTTCCTGATATTTTTTGTATTTGATGCCGTATTTCGGCTTCTTGGGCTTTAAAAGGAGTTACTACGGCTACAATTTCATGAATAGGCTTTTTATAGGTCTTTTCCAGATTATCTTTTTCCAGTTCCAGCCAACAGACAATGGCTTCCGCTTCAGCCCGGTTGAGGCGACTTCCTGTTTTTCCAGGGCTGCTGTAACTGTTGATGTGTACATATCCTTTGGAAGGGAGGGACTTGTATTTTACTTCGTTACCTTTTTTAGGAAGTAACCTGCCGTGGTAAACATAATCATTGCAATAGGCAATAATGGAATCTACGCATCGTCTGTGTTCGGTCAGAAAAGCTCCTTTTTCACCTTTTACTGTAAAATTACAGCTTTTACGTGCCAGTTTCATTATACTTCCGGAAGAAGAAAGGAAACCATTGTTTTCTAAAAAACGGTATTTTTCCGAGGACTGGTTGGAAACAATGCCCAGATTCTTTAAATTAATGAATGAATATTCATCAGAAATGGACCATACAGGCTCTATTTGTTGAATATCACCTACTAAAATCGCTTGCTTGGCCAAACTGAAGGAGGGAACGGCAAGTTCGGGTGAAACTTGTCCGGATTCATCTACAATCAACAGATCTATTCCATTGTATAAAGGAATATCCCATTTTCCGTTCTCCGCATAGGTCATATACTTGGGTAGAGAATGGAAAGTAGAGATGAAAACAGGCATTACGCAAGCCAAACGTTTTAATCTTTGGGTATAGGCTTCTTGTGTGCGCTGCTTGCCTTCATCGCACTTGCTTAACCGGTGAATAAACTCGGCTTCCCGATAATGTATGGCATACCAGAACATTTGATACCGATAGCTGATATCCAGCCTTACTGCCATGTCTTCTGTATAAGGCAAGTTGCCATACTCAGGGTTGGAACTTATTTTTTCGTAACGTTCTTTGAATTCTTCTGTCAAAGTCCACTGTTCTATTACTTTGTCATAGGAGGGTAATGGCTCATGGAATTTGCGGATAAACTTCTGTAATATATTGTTTTCCTTCCGGTTTCCGTATTCTGTTGTTTCGGCAGCTTGGATACAGAGAATAATCTTTTTTTGGAGGGCTTGCATTTCTTTACGGAGAAATTGCCGGCATTTTGTTTCGTCTTGATAGTTTTTCTTGAAAAAGTTATTGAAGCATTGCAGATAGAATTGTTTGTACTCTTCTTGACGTTCAGGTGTATCGTATGCTGCCGGAAATCCATCCCCTTTGGGGTTGAACATCATTTTGTACTGTTGTTGCAGCTCTTTTTTCCCTGACAGATATAGGCCTAATGTATCCAGTTCGGGTAGCCAGCGGTTGGACAACCGGGGATGTGTTGTGTCATTGGTTGTTTCCGCTTTGAAATCCTTTAGGATATTGGTGATCGCCTGATTATTAGCTGAACTTGCAACTATAATTTCCGGCTCTTCCGGATTGTTTAGAATGTTATGAGCAAGTCTGTTTGCGATGACAGTTTGCAGAAAAGTGGTTTTTCCTGTTCCCGGAGGACCGTTGACGACAAAAATATCAGCACATTCCGGTGTTGTGTACATTGCTAGTGTTTCGCGTTGAGATATGGACAAAGGAAAGTCGCTGCTCATTTGTGCCCAGTGTTCTTGGTTGCAATATACTTTCCGGTTAGTTGGAATAGGAAGAGCGTTAGCAGATTTTGTTTGTATTAATAAATTCAACAGGGGATGTGGAGTGGTATTGTCATCTTTTAAGAGTTTGTCATATAGTGTGATTATGGGCTGTGCCATATTGCGCTCGGAGGCTTTTATGATAATGATTTCTGGATTATCATAGTAATTCATTGTGCTGAAAGTTTTGCCGGTTGCTTTCTTGAAAAGCTGCTCGCATGCTTGCCAATAGGCCTCCCATTTTGTTTCTTCAGTGTTAAAATTGGATAGTAGTTGATCTACTTTTGAAAGAGAAGCTATAGTGCGGTCATTGGCTGCATTAGGCTCCAAAAATTTACGAATAAATATTGGGATTCTGTCTGATTCGTTCTCGCATACGGTTAGTTTGCCGTCAGGCAACATGGTGGCAGTAATCAAGAAGGGATATTCCGGTCTTTCTGATTGGGAAGTCCAGCCGTTTTCAAATTCGGGCAAAAGAATACAAGGAGCAATCATTACTTTTTGTTTTTCATTGCTGTCTTCTGCTTTCCAATCAGGGAAAATAACAGGAATACTTTTGAGAGGAATGAATTTAAGTATCTTGTCATCAATGTTTAGGGTGATTCGTGGTCCTTTGAGAGCAATAGCTTTGCGCTCTGCATCTTGAAGACAAGTTTTCCAGTATTTTAGTAAGGTCTGGTCCATTTGTTTTTACGTTTGTGTGATGGAATAATTTACAAATATAAGAAAATAGGTGAAAAGAATACGGTAATTGGAGTAACATTCCTGAATTTATGATTTTTTTACATTAAGAGGGATTGGAGATGTCGGGATAATCATTATTAGCGGTAAATGAATTGGGATGAACGGAATAATGGTAATATTTAGTGGTGATGAGGCAAGAAACTTGCCTTTATGAAGCAAATGAAGCTAAAATAGACGAGAATTTATCTGTGTGGGGAGTGTGGATATACTAATTTTGCCAATAAATGAAACTTAAATCTATGATGAAAAGATTTGCAAATTTATTGGCTGTTTTTATTCTTTCTGTAAATTGTATTAGTGCCCAAAATCTAACTCGTTGGGTTAATCCGTTTATTGGAACCGGTGCTGTTCAATCCAGTCTTTCTGGGAATAATTATCCAGGAGCTACTGTCCCTTTTGGTATGGTGCAGCTGAGTCCCGATACTCGTGAAGCGCCTGATTGGGCACAAGCTTCGGGATATGATTATAATGATTCTATTATTTATGGTTTCAGTCATACACGTTTAAGCGGAACCGGTGCTTCCGATTTTATAGATATCCTTCTATTTCCTACCATGAGTGATAAAAGGAAATCGTCTTTTACTCATCAAAACGAACAGGCGCGTCCGGGGTATTATCAAGTATTATTAACGGATGAGAAGATTCAAGCGGAGTTGACGGCTTCTGTGCATGTAGGGGTACATCGCTATATCTATTCTGATGGCGGTCAGTTGAAATTATGGTTGGATTTAGATCATTCGGCAAATAAGGAGAGTTGGAACCGCCGGATAATTCAATCACAAATCCGTGTAGTTTCTCCTACAGTAGTAGAAGGATATCGTGTTATTACAGGATGGGCAAAACTGAGGAAAATATATTTCCATCTTGAATTTTCCCAACCAATCTTATCCAGTCAGTTACATGATGGCAATCGGAGGTATGAGAATACTCCTGTCATTAATGGTACAGAACTGTGTGGATTATTCTGTTTCGACAAGAAGTGGAATAATGAATTGATATGTAAAGTCGCTTTATCTTCAGTTTCCATTGAAAATGCCCGGTTGAACCTGAACCGTGAACAGGAAGGAAAGAATTTTGAGCAGATTGAGGTTCCCGGATGGAACTTTGAACATATTGCTTTTGCTGCCGAAGCCAGCTAGGAGAAAGAATTGAAGAAAGTCATCATCCAAGGTACCGGTTTGCAGAAAAAGATTTTTTATACAGCTTTATATCACACTATGGTACAACCTAATACGATGAGCGATGTAAATGGTGAATATATGGCTGCCGATTATACGACACGTAAGGTAGCCGATAATGAAGTTCATTATTCCACTTTTTCTTTATGGGATACATTCAGAGCAGCTCATCCGCTTTATACTTTGCTGCATACCGACCGCATTCCTGATTTTATTAAAAGCATGATGAGGCAATATGACTATTATGGTTATTTGCCTGTATGGCAATTATGGGGGCAGGATAATTATTGTATGATTGGTAATCACTCCATTCCTGTCATTGTGGATGCTGTGCTGAAAGGTGTTGCAGGAGTGGATGCGGAAAAGGCTTATGAAGCGGTTCATAGCAGTTCCATCGTATCTCATCCGAACTCTCCTTTTGAAGTATGGGAGAAATATGGATACATGCCTGAGGATATTCAAACACAATCTGTTTCTATTACTTTAGAACAAGCTTTTGATGATTGGTGTGTTGCACTGTTGGCCCGGAAATTAGGGAAAGAGGAGGATTATGGGCGTTTTATGAAGCGTTCTGCTTTTTACAGGAATTTATTTAATGCAGAAACAAAATTCTTTCAACCGAAAAATAAGAAAGGAGAATGGATGGAGCCTTTCGATCCTTATAAGTATGGAGCCAATGGCGGCTACCCTTTCACTGAGGGGAATGCCTGGCAATACTTCTGGTATGTACCCCAGAATATACCTGACTTGATTTCACTGACAGGGGGAAACAAAGCTTTTACGGCAAAGTTGGATACCTTTTTCACAGTCAATCACCAAAGTGGTGAACTGAATGACAATGCTTCCGATTTTGTAGGGCAATATGCGCATGGCAATGAGCCGAGCCATCATGTGGCTTATCTGTATGCGTGTGCGGGAGAACCTTGGAAAACACAAAAATATGTGGCACATATCATGAATGAACTGTATAATGATTCCTCTTCAGGTTATGCCGGTAATGATGATTGCGGGGAAATGTCTGCCTGGTATGTGTTTGGCGCACTTGGCTTTTATCCGGTAAATCCGGTTAGCGGGAAGTATATTATCGGTACTCCTATGTTGGAGGAAGCGGTTATTCAGTTGCCTGATGGAAAGACTTTTACCATTAAGGCCCCACGCAAAGAGCACAATGAGATTTATATCCGCTCCATGAAACTGAATGGCAAGAAATATGCAAAGAATTATATTACTCATCAGGATATTATGAATGGCGGAACGTTGGAGTTTGTAATGACTGCCTCACCGGGAAAATGATAACAAATGGTGAAGTATTGGAATTTGTGCCGGGAAAGATTTCTAAATGTTGAATAACTCCCTTTTATAGGTTACGATTGAAGCAAAAGAGTCTAAAAATGGCGAGTTTTTCTCTACCTAATGGGAGAGGTATATCTACTTTTGTTTCAGAAGAAACTATTAATCATGA
>ENA-OPSZ01001392-OPSZ01001392.1-human-gut-metagenome-genome-assembly--contig:-NODE-1392-length-11495-cov-2.554895_pt1 | contig 11495 bp, 6 predicted proteins | sample MGYA00241814_ERZ501919 | MGnify/ENA primary metagenome ERZ501919 (study PRJEB25962, sample SAMEA2042440) | human gut metagenome | biome: human gut; feature: human-associated habitat; material: faeces... | reverse complement strand
GCAATAGGGGGATCATCTACCTATTCGTAGTGTTCTTTAACATACTGGCCATCGTCAGCTACAAGAAGAGTTGAAAGTTGCTTCGCGTTGCTATTTGCATTTTCACTTTCACCTTTCAACTATAATGTGTTTTACGACATACTTAACTAATTTTTACAAACATCCTGCTTGCATTTATGCGCTCTCTTTTATATTTGATTCAAATCTGAAACAATATTTCAAATATGGAAAGCGTTATTCCAAATATGGAAAAAGCAGAAGAGAACTACAAGGTTCCGAATCTCGAAAAAGGGATCGCTGTACTTGAGTACTTGTCGCTTCACACCCAGGGTGAGACGCTTCAGGATATCAAGTCCGCCCTTGATATTTCACAGACTACGGCCTACCGTATTTTAAATACGTTGGTCCGTCTGGATTATTTGATCTATAATGAAGACACAAAAAGGTACAAGTTATCCCGTAAATTACTAACTTTGGGATTCAGATCGTTGAATGAACACAATTTGCTGGAAACTGTTTTGCCTCGTTTGCGCGATTTGCGCGACCAAGTGAAAGAGACGGCATGCTTCGGCGTGCTGGGGGACCGGAAAGGTATCTTTATCGAGCAGGCGCAGGGACATCATACGTTCCGTTTTATCCTCTCGCCGGGAAAACCTTTCGATTTGCATTGTTCGGCTCCGGGAAAGGCGATCATGGCTTATTTGCCGAATACAGTCCGGGACCGATATTTGTCTTATATGGAATTTACACGCTACAACGCCCGGACTATTACTACACGTGACGCTTATCTGGAGGAACTTGAAAAGGTCCGGAAATTGGGTTATGCCATGGATAATGAGGAAGAACTGAACGGTGTGATTTGCATCGGAGCGCCTATCTTTAATTATACGGGTTATCCTTGCGGGGCAATTTGGATTTCAGGCCCTAAGGACCGGCTGTCGAAAGAGGTCGTACGTGTTTCGGCAGACTGTATAAGGAAAGTGGCCCAGACGATTTCTCTTGAGTTGGGATATAGTAAAGCAAAAAAAATATAATATACCATGAACACACGAAAATACATGTTTAAAAACTCACTGGTGGCTTGTTTTGCCTGCTGTTGCATCTCCTTTGCTTCAGCAGGCAACCCACCGTTCTTCCCGACAGATGTCGTGGCGAACGCCAAAGGTGAGTTGCTGATGACAGATAAAGGAGTAAAGCGGGTGGATGTTTTTTCGCCTGATGGCAAGACATTGTTGCGTTCTTTCCCGATGGACGAAGCGCCTACGGGTATCCTTTTGGATGGCGACAAGGCATATGTGACTACATTCGGAACGACAGGCCATTTACAGATCCTCTCGCTCGAATCGGGCAGGGTGGAGGCTTCTATTCCGACCGGTTCGGGAGCATGTCATCCGATGTTCGGTCCGGACAAGAAGCATATATATGTATGTAACCAGTTCCAGACCACGATTTCCGAAATCGATCCGGTTGCGCGGAAGGTGATGCGTACGGTGAAGGTATTGCGCGAACCGAAGTCCGCCGTGTTCAGCAAGGACGGCAAATATATGTTCGTCACGAACTTCCTTCCTGCACAGCGGGCTGATCTCGATTATGTGGCCGCCTGTGTATCCGTCATCGAAATGGATGGCTTCACGAAGGTGAAGGACATCCAGTTGGCAAACGGAAGCAATGCCCTTCGGGGAATCTGTATAACTCCCGACGGCAAATATATATATGTATCGCACAACTTGGGGCGTTTCACCGTCCCTACATCTCAATTGCAGCAGGGATGGATGAACACGAGTGCTTTTAGCGTGATCGATGTCGACAAGCAGGAGTTCCTGGGAGCCATCGTCGTGGATGAACCCGAACGGGGTGCGGCCGGTATCTGGAGCATTGCCTGCAACGACGAGTCTGTTTTCATCTCCCATTCGGGAACGCACGAGATCAGCGTGATTGACCATAAGGCGATGTTGGAGAAATTCCTGAACTATCCCAATAAGGCGGTGTTGGACTACGACCTGACTTTCTTGTATGGCCTCCGCGAACGTATCCCGCTGGAGGGGAACGGTCCTCGCAATATGATCCTGAACGGTGACAAGCTGATTATCCCGACTTACTTTGCCGATATCCTGAACATCATGGATATCAATACGAACGAAGTGACGTCTGTCGAACTGAATCCCGGACGTGAAGAAACGGCTGAAAACAAGGGTGAACGCTACTTCAACGATGCTTCGCACTGCTTCCAGAATTGGCAGAGTTGTAATGGCTGCCATCCGGGAGACGGACGAACGGATGGCATGAACTGGGACTTGATGAACGACGGTGTCGGCAACTCCAAGAACTGCAAGAGCATGCTCTTTAGTCATGTGACTCCTCCCAACATGATTTCCGGTATCCGTGAACATGCGGAACGGGCTGTGCGGGCAGGATTCAACTTCATCCAGTTTTTTGAAGTTTCGGAAGAAGATGCTGTTTGTGTGGATGCCTATTTGAAATCACTTCGTCCCGTGCCCAGTCCTTACTTGGTGAATGGCGAGCTGTCTGATTTGGCAAAGGAAGGGCAAAAGGTTTTCGAAAAGCTGAAATGCGGGGAATGCCATAGCGGTGTTTATTATACGGATATGAAATACCACCGCATAGGTGAGGATATAGAGTTCGAAAAAGGTTGGGATACTCCGACTTTGCGTGAAGTGTGGCGTACGGCTCCTTATTTGTTCGACGGACGTGCCGCTACCATGAAGGAAGTGTTCAGTGTCCATAAACACGGCATCGAGAAGAAAGTTTCAGAGAAAGATATCGAAGCATTAACCGAATATGTGAACTCTTTATGAACTATTGCGATAAAATACATTATAATATTTATACGACCGGACTGGCTACTTTCGGTGAAATGGTAGACGCCCTGCTGGCACAGTTTCCTCAAGACGAACAGATTCTCCGTTTGGCATTCTTCGGCATGCCGAACGACAACGAACAATACGTTTCCCGTCGCATCATGCTGCGTGAGAAAATCCGTAAGTTTTATGGAAATCATGAACCGGTATTGAGTTATGTTTCCCAGCCACCTCTGAATGCCGGACTTATCTTGGAAGTCCATAGCTACAAAGCGGACGAAGACGATCATATCACCTTCCGCCGTCACGGCGGCTTCCCGTATGTCGTACTGGAAAATGCCGATGGCCGTTTCCTCTTTGCCGGTGGCCTCCATGGGGATGTGATAAACTTCGGTATCCAGCAACAGTCCGCCGAAGTATTCCACATGATGGGAGAGGTGATGCGCCGGGAAGGCTTCCCCGTAAACTGCATCATCCGTCAGTGGAACTACATCGAGCAGATCACCCGCTTCGACGGGCCGGACCAGCATTACCAGATGTTCAACAACGCCCGTGCCGATTTCTATGGAAAGACGGACTGGAGCAACGGTTATCCGGCTGCTACCGGTATCGGGGCTAACTTGGGAGGCATACTGGTCGATTTGGATGCGGCCGTGTTCGCCCGTTCCGAATGCTATGCCACCCCGATCGACAATAAATTGCAGATAGCCGCCCACGCCTATTCGGACCAGGTCCTCGAAGCTGCCCAGCAGAAGAAAGCCACTCCGAAGTTCGAACGGGCCAAAAGCATGACTTTCGATGACCGGCGGATCGTTTATATTTCCGGTACGGCAGCTATCCGCGGGGAGGAAAGCTTGGTTGGAGTAGGGCTCGGACGCCAGCTCCATATCACGATGGAAAACATCGGCCAGCTGATTGGTAAGGCGAAACTGAAAATGCTGCGTGTCTATCTGAAAGAGAAATCCTTTTATGAGGAGGCACGCGAACTGCTGGAAGGATATAATTTGAATATCCCCATATCTTATATGTGGGCGGACGTTTGCCGGGATGAGTTATTGATCGAAATAGAAGGGATCGCCATCGAGTAAACGTTTCATAGGCATCAAACAAGAGTTTCCTCGTATGGAAACAGTCGTTTCACCCTATGGAAACAAAGTTTCTCCGGTAGGAAATAGGTACAGAACAAATATTACTAACTAAATAAACAAGAGAAAAAATGAAAAAGAATCTTATGAAATCGGCCGCTATGGGAGCCCTCCTGCTTTCGATAGCTGCATGTAACGGCAAAACATCTACTGGCGAGGCTACCTGTTGCGCAGCGGCAGGCGAAGGACAATGCACCGAACAGTGCGGAAACGACTGCAAGAATGAATGTAACAACAATGCTAACTGTAAAATTAATAAAGAAATGAAGTATTCAAAGAAGTACACAAATGCCGATTTCTACAAAGACGGCAAGTTCCAACAGGATGTTGCTATGGAAGCAATGAAAGACATGTTCGCTTTCTACGGTGTTCCTTTCACCGAACTGATGGCTAAGGACATGTGGGTGACTGATTTCGGTCTGGGTGATTTTGAAAACGTGGGTATGGGTGGTATTTTCTGGGTCAACGATCCTGAATACGGCTACTTCGCTCACGCGATCTACCTGCTTCCGGGACAGATGATCCCCGAACATGCGCATGTAAAGACCAAATTCCCGGCTAAACATGAATCCTGGATGGTAGAAAAGGGATGGGTTTACAACTTCTCTGAAGTAGGCGACGAGACTCCGAACGCTCCTGCTATCCCTGCTACCCATGGTGCGATCAAGAGCAAAAATTTCGTCGTACAGAATGTAGGTGATGTTCTTCGCCTGAAAAAACTGGAAACATTCCACTTTATGATGGCTGGTCCTGAAGGTGCTATTGTTGATGAATGGGCATGCTACCACGATAATGACGGCTTGCGCTTCACCAACACGAAAGCTGCGTTATAATAAGTAATAAACACCTTATAATTTATTACATGAACAAATACTATTTATTAGTATCACTCTTTCTGTCCTCTTCTGTTATGGTGTCTGCCGGCCCCAAGCAGAAGAAGGCGGAAACGTGGATTGATGCTTCAGTCAAAGCCAAAACGGAATTACAGGCAAAGCTGAAGAAATCCGGAATGCCGATCGTTTCTACCTGGATGAAGCATAAGGCGAAAGCCGAACCTTTCGTGGTAGACTTGAAAGGCGTGGATAAGCTGGTGCTTGTAACGGCCGGTGGTCCCGATGGTACGGATTACGACCAGGCTGTATGGGCGAATGCCCGTTTGATCAAAGCCGATGGTACAGCCGTATGGTTGGACGAAGTTCCTTATGAATACGGTGTTGCCGGTTGGGCAAAACCCAAGATGAACACGAATGCATACGATCATGAGATCGTTATTGCTGGAAAGGAATACAAACACGGTGTGTTCTGCCATGCGAACGGCACGTTGGTATACCCGGTGGGTGGCCAGTATGTCCGTTTCGAAGCCGAAGTCGGTATCGATGATACTTCAAGTGGCGGAAGTGTGTTTTTCCAGGCATTGAATACGGTTCCGACCTTTGTGGCGGAAGAATTGAACAACAAGTATCCGGAAGAAATCGGTATGCTGGGTGCGGTACTGGACGGCCTGGATACCTGGTTGATCACCCCGGATGCCTCAGTCGAAAAGCAGGCTGCGGATAATGCGATCGCCCGATTGAAGGACGGAGCCTACTATTCGAATGTGGCAAAGCAGATCGCAAACGAAAAAGATCTCAATACACAGATACGCAAATATCTCGAACTGGTTGAGAAAGTACAGGAGCTGTACACGCTTCAGAGCGATTTGGAATGGCTGAACGTCGAGGCTGTCAAATTGGCTTTCGCCGATATGAAAAAGCAGAAAGGCTACGACGCCGCCAAATACGAACCGATGCTGAACGAACTGGTACGGCTCGAAAAGAAAGGTTTCAAAGGCATCTATAACGGTGACGAACAGGCTATCGCCGATGCCAAGAAAGCATTGGAATGCAAACGTGCCATCTTGCTGGCTAACCCGTTGCTGGATGCCGACAAGATCGTGGCAGCCCGTTTCAAGGTAGGTTCAAAGGCACACCAGATCATGACTCCTTCCTTGGGGACTCAGGCCAATAACTGGAGTAACCAGGAATCTGCCGGTCGTGAGGGCTTCGATGCCGAGATCGTCGAACTCTCCAATCTGCGTGGCGATATACAGATGCGTCAGGTCTACAAACCGAAAAACGGTTCTTCCATCGCTGACCTGAAACTGCATTGGGACGGTGACCGTGTGATGTTCACACAGACACAGGACGACAAGCGCTGGAACATCTATGAAGTGAATCTGGATGGGACAGGCTTCAAGCCGCTTGTGGAAAACGACGAGCCGGATCTGGAGTTCTACGATGGTACTTACCTGCCCGACGGTCGTGTGATCGCTATCTCCAACATCGGTTACCAGGGTGTTCCTTGTGTGAACGGTAGCGATGCGGTAGGTAACATGGTGCTGTATGACCCGAAGGACAAGAGCATGCGCCGCCTGACATTCGACCAGGATGCCAACTGGAATCCGGTCATCATGAATAACGGCCGCGTGATGTACACCCGCTGGGAGTACACCGACCTGACCCACTACTATTCCCGTATCGTAATGCACATGAACCCGGACGGAACGGAAAACAAAGCCCTCTACGGTAGCGGTGCGATGTTCCCGAACAGTACGTTCGACGTGCAGCCGTTGCCCGGCCACGGTTCGGCGTTCGTCGGTATCATCTCCGGCCACCACGGTGTGGCACGTTCAGGCCGTATGATCATCTTCGATCCGACCAAGGGACGTAAGAGCACAGCCGGTATGGTACAGGAAATCCCTCACCGTAACCGTCCGATCAAAGAAGAAATCAAGGACCAGCTGGTAAACGGTGTATGGCCGCAGTTCATCAAACCGACTCCGCTGAACGACAAATACTTCCTGGTTGCAGCCAAGTTGGACCCGCATGCCTTGTGGGGACTCTATCTGGTGGACGTCTACGACAACGTGACCTGTCTGATGCAGGCAGAAGGCGAAGGCTATATCAGCCCGATCCTGGTGCGCAAGACAAAGACTCCTCCGTCCATTCCCGACCGTGTGAAACTGAATGAAAAGGAAGCGACCTTCTTTATTCAGGATATCTACGAAGGAGAAGGTCTGAAAGGTATTCCTCGCGGAACGGTCAAGTCTCTGCGTCTGCATGCTTACGAATATGCGTATGTAAAGACTCGTTCCGACCATAACTGGCATGGAATCCAGTCCGGTTGGGATATCAAGCGTATGTTGGGGACGGTTCCTGTCGAAGAAGACGGTTCCGTGATCTTCAAGGCTCCTGCCAATACACCGATCTCCATCCAGCCTTTGGATAAGGACGGCGTGGCTATCCAGTGGATGCGAAGCTGGGTGACCGGTCAGCCGGGCGAAGTGGTTTCCTGTATCGGTTGTCATGAAGACCAGAACCAGATCGCGATCCCGAAACGTGTGATCGCTTCGCAGAAAGCTCCGTCTGCTTTGACTCTGCCCGAAGGCGGTACACGCTCTTTCACGTTTGACCTGGAAGTGCAGCCGATCCTGGACCGCGCTTGTATTGCTTGTCATAACGGTGAAGGAAAAGCGTTCGACCTGCGGGGTGGAAAGAAAGACAAGCTAGGTTATGGCACGTCTTATCTGAACTTGCATCCGTATGTGCATCGTCAGGGAGGCGAAGGCGACATGGTCGTTTTGCAGCCGTACGAATATCATCCCAACACGAGCGAATTGGTACGCTTGCTGAAGAAAGGCCATCACAACGTGAAACTGACCGATAAGGAATGGAAGACGCTTTATAACTGGATCGACTACAACGCTCCCGACAAGGGTTATTTCAATGCGAACGTATTGACTGATCTTCCTTATAAGGGATTCGACCAGATCAAGCGTCGTAAGGAATTGACCGACAAGTATGCGAACGGAGCCGGTGTCGACTGGAAGAAAGAAATCGCCGACTATGCCGACTACCTGAAGAAACAAGGCCCGATCACCCCGGTAATGCCTGAAAAGGCCGCTCCTGTAAAGGAAAAGACCTTGAAGGTGAAAGGTTGGCCTTTCGGTGCTGACCGGATCAAGGAAATGCTGGCTAAGGAGAAGGAAACCCGTAAGGTGGTTGAGATCGCTCCGGGTGTGAAAGTCAATTTCGTCCGTATCCCGGCCGGTGAATTCGTGATGGGTAGTTACCGTGGCGAACCGGATGCTTATCCGACTGCCAAGGTGAAGATCGACAAAGCCTTCTGGATGGCCGAGCTGGAAACGACGAACGAACAGTTCAACGTTGTCTTCCCGGATCACGACAGCCGTTTCGTCGATCAGCAGTGGAAAGACCACGTGGTTCAGGGATATCCGGCCAATAAACCGGAACAGCCTGTTATCCGTGTCAGCTACAACGATGCTATGGAATTCTGCCGGAAACTGAGCGAAAAGACCGGTCTCAAGATCACGCTTCCGACAGAAGCACAGTGGGAGTGGGCTTGCCGCGCCGGTAGCGACCAGGACTTCTGGTATGGCGACATGCATGCGGACTTCGGCAAGAAGGACAATTTGGCGGACAAGACAACGCTGTTGTTTGCCGTTTACGGTGTAGACCCGCAGCCGATGGCGAAGACCAACCCGTGGTACAAGTACTATACCTTCCTTCCGAAAGAAGAGAGCGTGGACGACGGTAACCTGGTCCAGGTCGGCGGCAAGGCTTATGAGGCCAATCCCTTCGGTCTGTACAGCATGCACGGAAACGTAGCCGAATGGACCCGTTCCGACTATGTATCGTATCCGTACAATGAGAAGACGAAAGAGACATCCGAATACAAGGTGGCCCGCGGCGGTTCTTATATCGACCGTCCGAAATATGCGGCTTCCCATACGCGTAAGGCTTACTATCCGTACCAGCGTGTGTTCAACGTCGGCTTCCGTATGATCATTGAAGATTGATAATGAAAAGGTATAGATGATATCTATCAACTAATAGAGGACACAGATGTGGCAGATTGCCACCGGTTATTTCATCAAACGATTAATCTGCGTACATTTGCCGCATCTGTGAACTCTAATAAAAAAGTAAATGAAAACAAATCTCGAAAGATTTTTCTCCTCCTTTGTAACGACGATCGTCCTGTTACTGATTTATGCCTTTGGCCTGGCCGTTGCCACTTTCATCGAAAAGTATCACGGTACAGCGACAGCCAAAGCAATGGTTTATTATTCCCCCCTGTTTTTTCTGCTCCAATTCCTTTTAGTCGTTAATTTTATTGCGGCTACGATCAAACACCAATACCTGAAACGCGGCAAATGGGGACTGATGCTGACTCATTTCGCCTTTATCATCATCCTTCTCGGCGCCTTGACCTCTTTCCTTTTCGGCGAAGAAGGAATTTTGCATCTGCGTGAAGGGGAGACAAGCAACCAGATTGCTGTCCGCACTTCCGATAACACGACCTTTCATACCCTGCCTTTTTCCGTTGAACTGAAGAAATTCACCTTAACCCGCTATCCCGGTTCCGCCAGTCCCTCTTCCTACGAGAGCGAAGTGATCGTTCATGTGGACGGGGAAGACCGCGAAGAGCGGATCTTTATGAATAACGTATTGGATGTAAAAGGCTACCGTTTCTTCCAGGCCTCCTATGACCAGGACGAACACGGGACCATCCTTTCCGTCAACCGCGACGTGGCGGGGCGGAACATCACCTACACCGGATATCTGTTGCTGGTCATTGGCCTGATCCTTTGCCTGGTCGGTAAGGATTCCCGCTTTATGCGTCAGAGCCGCCGCCTGAAAGAATTGCGCAAGGCGACCAACGTAGCGGTCCTGTTGCTTGCGCTCCTTGCCGTACCCCTGTCCGTAAATGCCGGCGGGAAGGCTTCCCCGATGCTCGATGCCGTGCAGAAATATGCGGTGAGCTCGGAACATGCTGTCCTCTTCGGAGCCCTTCCGATCCAGTCAGGTAGCGGCCGTATGATGCCGGTCAATACCTTCTCTTCGGAGATTCTACGTAAGCTCCATAAGTCGGATAAGATCGGTCAGTTGAACTCTGACCAGTTCCTTTTGAGCCTTTTAGCCATGCCCGATATGTGGATGCGCGTTCCCTTTATCGCTCTGTCCAATCCGGAGTTGGCCGCCTATTATGATCTGACGGACGGCGAGTGCGCCTATATCCAGGCCTTCGACAGTAACGGCAACTACAAACTGCAAGAGAAGCTGGAAGAAGCCTATAACAAGATGCCTGCCCAGCGTACGCGTTTCGACAAGGACCTGATGAAACTGGACGAGCAGTTGAACATCTTCCATCAGCTGATCAATCACCAGATGCTGAACCTTTTTCCGAAAGAAGACGATCCGAATCATAAATGGTATGCACCCGGCGACGACCTCTCTGCCTTTACTGGCAAAGACTCCATGTTCGTCTCCCGTATTTTCGACTGGTATTTAGGCGAAGTGCAGGAGGGCTTGAAGAGTGGCGATTGGGCGAAAGCAGATGAAGTGGTCGGCATGATCGACACCTACCAGCAAGCCAAGAACAAGACACTCGATATCAGTCCGAAGCGCATGCAGGCCGAATTGAAATATAACAAGATGGATGTCTTCCGCTATTGCAAGATCGGCTATCTGGTCTTGGGCGGACTGTTGTTGGTCCTTTCTTTCGCGATGCTGTTCCGCCGGACCCGCTGGATGAAGGTCGCCGTATGGCTGTTAGGAGCCGGCGTACTGGTCGTCTTCCATTATCATATGTTCGGAATGGGGATGCGCTGGTATATCGGTGGCTATGCTCCCTGGAGCAATTCCTACGAGACGATGGTCTATGTGGGATGGGCGACTGTCTTTGCCGGACTGTTGTTCGTGCGCCGTAGTACGATCACCTTCGCGCTGGCCACCCTATTCGGCGGTATCATCCTCTTCGTTTCCGGTCTGAACTGGATGGACCCTGAGATCAATCCGCTCGTACCGGTCCTGAAATCGCCGTGGCTGATGTTCCATGTGGCGGTCATTGTTGCCGCTTACGGCTTTTTCGGTATCAGTTGCCTGATCGGGCTGACCAATATGGTGATGATGTCCGTCGCCGGAAAGAAGAACAAAGAGATATTGAAAGCCCGTATCACCGAACTGAGTATTGTGGGTGAGATGGCGTTGTGGGTAGGGCTTGCCCTGATGACTGTCGGCACTTTCCTCGGTGCTGTCTGGGCGAATGAGTCCTGGGGTCGTTATTGGGGGTGGGACCCGAAGGAGACCTGGGCGCTGATCACGATGGTCGTCTATGCCGTAGTGACTCATCTCCACTTGGTGAAACGCTGGAATAGCCTTTGGTTGTTCAATCTGGCATCCGTGATCGCGTTCGCTTCCGTGCTGATGACTTTCTTCGGTGTCAATTATTTCCTGAGCGGAATGCATTCATACGGTCAAAATGATAATGTGCATGGAATATTCACCTATCTTTATATCGCCTTGGGGGTAGTCGTTATTTTGGCTGTCCTTTCGTACAGGAGATGGAAGACGAAGGTGTGAAACATATATGTTTTGAATGCGAAACATCTATGTTTTGAGGTTGAGAGAACTGATAACGAATAAAAAATAGTACGAACACTTAAAATTAATTAGTCATGAGAACATTT
>ENA-OPSZ01001382-OPSZ01001382.1-human-gut-metagenome-genome-assembly--contig:-NODE-1382-length-11580-cov-2.654664_pt1 | contig 11580 bp, 8 predicted proteins | sample MGYA00241814_ERZ501919 | MGnify/ENA primary metagenome ERZ501919 (study PRJEB25962, sample SAMEA2042440) | human gut metagenome | biome: human gut; feature: human-associated habitat; material: faeces... | reverse complement strand
CATCGACTGGCGCCATGAGAACCGGAACAAGGAGACAGAGGTAAATAGTATTTTACAAAAAGATAAAAAGACGGTAGTATATGTAGAGGATAGTGTAGCCCTAAAGGAAAAATATCCGGAAGCCTGTATCCTGTCCTACGGGGCACCATTGCCGGAGGGAACTGCCACGGTGGTGTTCTGGGACGGGGGCGCGGAAAAAGTCCTCCAGCCGGGAAAATTCCCTCTGAAAGGGGACCAGCCCGGGCGGCTCTATCTTCTGTACGGCCGGGAAGATCTCCTGGCCCGGCGGGACACCCTGCGCCGGCAGTATCCCGATGTGGCCGGTCTGCGGGTGTGCTACGGAACCATACGGAACCGGCTGCGGGAGCAGGGCGCCTGCCAGGAAGCCCAGCTGCTCCAATTGACGGCACCCAACGGCTGCCGGATCAGCCAGGCTGTACTGGACATTTTTTACGAATTGCACCTGTTCACCCGGGAAGCGGGACTGGTTTCCCTGGGAGATACGGGACACAAGAATATGCAGGAATCCAAAGGGTTCCAGGCCCTGCAGGCGGAATATGACGCCCGTTTCCAGGCCCTGAACCGCAGCTGGAGGCTGCAGCCGGCGGAAATCGCCGCTCTTTGGGCAGCAGGAAGGTGAAACCATGGAACAGCTCGATGACAAGCCGATCAGTGCGGAGGAGTTCTACGCCCGGATCAGCAAATATCTGACCCCCCGGCAGGTGGAATTTGTCCGGGAAGCCTACAATTTTGCGGCGGAAGCCCATGCCAAGCAGAAACGGGCTTCCGGGGAACCCTATATCATCCATCCTCTGGGAGTGGCCTCCATCCTGGCCCAGCTCCAGATGGACGATGTGACCCTGGCGGCGGCCTTCCTCCATGATGTGGTGGAAGATACGGAAGTGACACTGGACCAGCTGGAAGACATTTTCGGCCGGGAAGTGGCCATGCTGGTGGACGGGGTCACCAAACTGGGGAAAATCGAATACATCTCCCGGGAAGAACAGCAGGTGGAGAATTACCGGAAAATGTTCCTGGCCATGGCCAAGGATATCCGGGTGGTGCTGATCAAGCTGGCGGACCGGCTGCACAACATGCGGACCATGAAATACATGCCCGTGAACAAGCAGAAACGGATCTCTTCGGAAACCCTGGAAATCTACGCCCCTCTGGCTCACCGGCTGGGGATCTACGCCATCAAATGGGAACTGGAGGATCTGGCCTTCCGGTACATGGAACCCCAGCATTACTATGAACTGGTGGAACAGGTGAAGGTGAAGCGCCACGAACGGGAAGCCATGGTCCAGGAGGCCATGGACGAACTCCGGAAGCTGTGCGAGGAATCCGGCATCAACTGTCAGATCCAGGGCCGGCCCAAAAGCTTCTACAGCATCTACAAAAAGATGCAGCGGGACCACAAGACCATTAATGAAATCTATGACCTGCTGGCAGTCCGGGTGCTGGTGGATACGGTGAAGGACTGCTACGGGGTGCTGGGGATCGTCCACGGGAAGTGGAAACCCATTCCCGGCCGGTTCAAGGACTACATCGCCGTACCCAAATCCAACGGGTACCAGTCCCTCCATACTACCGTGGTGGCTTCCAGCGGACAGCCTCTGGAAATCCAGATCCGGACCTTTGAAATGCACAAGGTATCCGAATACGGGGTGGCGGCTCACTGGCGGTACAAAGAAAGCGGGGGCTCCAAAATGCCCAGCGCTTCGGACAAAAGCGTGGATGCCAAGATGGCCTGGCTGCGCCAGCTGCTGGAATGGCACAAGGACATGCGGGATCCCCATGAATTCGTGAATACCGTGAAGATGGACGTGTTCTCCGACGAAGTGTTCGTGTTCACCCCCCAGGGGGATGTGCTGGACCTGCCGGAGGGCTCCGTGCCCATCGACTTCGCCTACCGGGTCCATACCGGGGTGGGCAACAGCTGTGTGGGAGCCAAGGTCAACGGGAAAATCGTGCCGTTGGACTACCACCTGAAGAACGGGGACATTGTGGAGATCATCACATCCAAACAGTCTCCGGGACCCAGCCGGGACTGGATCAACATTGTGGGATCCAGCCAGACCAAGAACAAAATCAAACAGTTCTTCAAGAAGGAACGGCGGGAAGAAAACATCGTCAACGGCCGGGAAATGCTGGAACGGGAATGCCGGCGGCTGGGCTATGATGTGAATACCATGCTCACTTCCGACAACCTGAAGGAAGTGGCCTCCCGGTGCCATATGGACGGCAGCGTGGAGAACCTGCTGGCAGCCCTGGGCTATGGGGGCGTGATGGTCAACGGAGTCATGGTGAAGCTGGTGGATCTGTACAAGAAGACCCAGCGCCAGAACACCACCAAGAACCTGTCCCAGCTCCTCAGCGAGCTGAAACCCAAGACCGTAAAGACCCACAAGGGCAGCCACGGGATCCTGGTGAAGGGGGAAGACGACATTATGGTGAAGCTGGCCAAATGCTGCAACCCCATTCCCGGGGACCCGATCGTGGGATACATCACCCGGGGCCACGGGGTTTCCGTCCACCGGGCGGACTGCCCCAACGTGCTGGCCAACACGGAAGATCCCAACCGGATGATCGAAGTGTCCTGGAATGTGGATACGGACGTGGCCTACAAGGTGGTGCTCCGGCTTACGGCGGTGGATCAGCCCGGGGTCATGGCCAACATCATGACCGTGGCCAGCGAAACCAAAGTGAACATCAATTCCATCAATGCCCATACCAATCCCAACAAAACCGCCTACATCGACATGGGGCTGGACATCAGCAGCGTGGAACAGCTGAACTACATTATCGGACGGCTGCGGCGGATCAAGGGCGTATACAAAGTGGACCGGAAAGTGTCCGGAATGTGAGGGAACCATGCGGGCAGTGGTACAGCGGGTGACGGAAGCCTCCGTCACCGTGGAAGGAAAGACCGTAGGGGCCATCGGCCCTGGTCTCCTGGTGCTCCTGGGGGTGTCCCGGGAGGATACGGAAAAGGATGGAGCCTACCTGGCGGAAAAACTGGCCGGGCTCCGGATCTTCGAGGATGAAGAGGAAAAGATGAACCGGTCCGTGGCCCAGGTGGGCGGCAGCATCCTGCTGGTGTCCCAGTTCCCCCTGTATGGGGATGTGCGCCATCGGCACGCTTTCGGGCGGCGAGCTGCAGCGCTTCTGCATCGCCCGCGCGCTGGCGGACAGCCTCCGGGCCAAAGGGATCCCGGTGGCCACCGGGCAGTTCCAGGCCCATATGGAAGTGGCCCTGGTAAACGACGGGCCGGTAACCATCCTTTTGGACAGCGGAAAGACTTTTTAGGAGGAAACAGAGCAACATGAAAATCTATCGGGTGGTCGTAGGGCCGATCCAGGAAAACTGTTACATCATCAAAAATGAGGAAAACAACCAGGGAATCATCGTGGATCCCGGGGACGAAGCCAACCGGATCATGGATGCGGTGCAGAAAGCCGGCATTGAAAAGGTACCGGCCATTTTCATCACCCACGGCCATGGGGACCATGTGTCCGCCCTGGACGAAGTGAAGGACGCCACCGGCGCCAAAGTATACATGAGCCGGGAAGACGCTCCCATGCTCCGGGTGTGGAACAGCAGCCTGTCCTATTCCACCAACCGGGACAAAAAATTCGATCCCCCCGATGAATTCTGCACCGACGGGGAAAAACTCACGGTAGCCGGCATGGACTTCACCATTGCCGCCACCCCGGGTCATACCGCCGGCGGGGTGTGCATCATCGGGGACGGGGTGGTATTCTGCGGGGACACGGTATTCCTGGAAAGCATCGGCCGGACGGATCTGCCCGGAGGCTCCTATGACGCCATCCTGGATTCCATCAAGACCAAGCTCCTGGTGCTGCCCGACGACTATAAACTGCTGCCGGGCCACGGCCCTGCCACCACAGTGGGCTGGGAAAAGCGCCGGAACCCGTTCCTCCAGTAAGGTCGTGAGCCTATGACGGAGTATCAGCAGCGGCCCCGGGGCCTGGTGGTGAAGCTGGTTTTCGGCCTTTTGGGCTTTGGGGCTTTCTATCTCCTGGGACACTGGTTCCTGCCGGTGTTCCTGGCCATCGGCATGAGCTTCCTGCTGTATCCCATTGTGGACCGGCTGGAAAGGATCCAGGTGAAGGGCCATCCTTTTCCCAATACCCTGGCAGTGCTCATTGCCTTTCTGCTGTTCGGGCTGTTCCTGTATGCAGCGGCCAATGTGCTGATCGTTCCCCTGGTGACCCAGGTGAACACCCTGCTGAAAGCCATGCCGGGACTGGCCGCCCGGGCCAACGAAAGCATCAGCCTGTTTCTGGGCAGTGAAGCCCAGAAGCTGCCCCCCAATACCCGGGACATGCTCCAGCAGGCGGCCAGCAGCCTGAGCAGCTACATTATGGGGCTTTTGAAGGACATGCTGGCCTCCACAGTCCAGGCGGCCAAAAGCCTGGTGAGCATGGCCCTGGTCCCCTTCCTCAGTTTCTATTTCCTGAAGGACTGGCGGACCCTGAAGAAGATGGTGGTGGGCCTGTTCGCTTACGAAAAGCAGGACCTGGCGGACCGGGTGCTGACGGACATGGGAAGGATGCTCTGTGCCTATGTGGACAACATGTTCAAGCTGTGCTTCATTGCCGCCGTCTGCCTGACAGCAGGGACTTCCCTCCTGGGCGTCCAGTACACCCTGGTGCTGGGGTTCCTGGCCATGATCAGCGAACTGATCCCCCTGGTGGGATCGGTGGTGGGGACCCTGTCAGCGGTGTTCATCGCCCTGCTCCAGAAGCCGTCCCTGGCCCTTAAGGTGCTGATCCTGTACCTGGTGTACTACCAGGTGGATGCCCAGGTGATCATGCCCAATCTTATGGGCCACAGCATCACCCTGCACCCGGTGCTGATCATCCTGGCGGTGATGGTGGGGGGCCAGATCGGCGGAGTGGCCGGTCTGATCTTTGCCGTGCCGGTGCTGGCCATCATCAAGGTGCTGTACGGGTATTTTTGGCATGCGGGAGAAAAAGGCCAGGTTGATAAAAACCAATAAACTGTGTTAAAATTAATAAGTTCAAACAAGTCGTGAGGACGGAGGGGATTTTTATGTTAACAGGGGCACCGCGTGGTACCAAAGACATTCTGCCGGGCACCATCAATGGCTGGCGCTATGCAGAACAAATCATTCGTGAAGTATGCCGGGAATTCAACTATCAGGAAATCAGAACCCCGATTTTTGAACACACCGAACTCTTCCAGAGAGGAATCGGGGACGGCACGGACGTAGTGGACAAGGAAATGTACACCTTTACGGACCGGAGCGGCCGCAGCCTGACCCTGCGCCCGGAAAACACCGCTTCCGTGGTTCGGTCCTTTGTGGAAAACAAACTGTATGCGGAACCCATGCCGCTGAAGGTGTTCTATATCGGACCCATGTTCCGGTATGACCGTCCTCAGGCCGGCCGTATGAGACAGTTCCACCAGTTCGGGGTGGAAGCCCTGGGGGCGGAATCTCCCGTGGTGGATGCAGAAGTGATCCTCCTGGCCCTGACGGTGCTGAAGCGTTTCGGCCTGAAGGACCTGAAACTGAAGATCAACTCCGTAGGCTGCCCCAACTGCCGTCCTCAGCACCGGAAGCTGCTCCAGGACTATTTCCGTCCTCATCTGGGTGAACTGTGCGAAGACTGCCAGAGCCGGTTCGACCGGAGCCCGCTGCGGATCCTGGACTGCAAGGTGGATGCGGACAAACCCTTCATGGCCGGTGCCCCCAAAATCACCGACCATCTGTGCGACGACTGCCGGGCTCACTTCGAAACCGTGAAGAAGCTGCTGGATGAAGCCGGCGTGGAATATGAAGTGGACAGCAACCTGGTACGGGGGCTGGACTACTATACCAAGACCGCTTTCGAAATCCAGTATTCCCCCCTGGGCGCCCAGAGCGCTGTGGGCGGCGGCGGACGGTATGACGGCCTGGTGGAAGAACTGGGCGGGCCCAGCACTCCCGGTGTGGGCTTTGCCATCGGCCTGGAACGGATCCTCCTGGCCATGGAAAAACAGAACCTGCTGCCCACCGGCAAGGAAGCCATCGACATCTTTGCCGTCATTCCTGACGAAGGGGGCGTGGCCGATGCCTTCCGGGTGGTCACCAATCTCCGGAACAAGGGACTTGTCTGCGACATGAACCTGGTGGAACGGAGCATGAAGGCCCAGATGAAACAGGCCAACCGGGAACAGGCCCGTTTCGCCCTGATCTTCGGGGAAGAAGAACGGTCCAGAGGGGCTGTCACCGTCCGGAACATGGCGGACAGCAGCCAGGAAGAAGTCTGCTTCGGGGCTTTGGAAGCCTATTTCAACAAATAAAAACCAGAGGTGTTAACAAGAATGAGTATGGAACGCAGTCATCATTGCGGTGACTTGAGAAAAGCAGATGCCGGCAAGACAGTTACCTTGTGCGGCTGGGTAAGCAAACGGCGTGACCACGGCGGCATCATCTTCATCGATCTCCGTGACCGTCACGGTCTGGTGCAGGTGGTCATCGACCCGGCCCATGACGAAAAGGATTTCCACAAGGCGGAAGGGGTCCGCAGCGAATATGTGCTGCAGGTCCGGGGCCTGGTGCGGGAACGGAGCGCTGAAACCGTGAACCCCCACCTGCCCACCGGGGATGTGGAAGTGGTGGTGAAGGATCTGAACGTGCTGAATCCTTCCAAGACTCCGCCCTTCTATATCCAGGATGGCATCGATGTGGATGAAAACGTCCGTCTCCGCTACCGGTATCTGGATCTGCGGCGTCCGGAAATGCAGCAGAACCTGATCCTCCGTCACCGGGTGACCAAGGCTGTCCGGGACTTCCTGGACAAGCAGGACTTCCTGGAAATCGAAACCCCGGATCTGATCCGGAGCACCCCGGAAGGGGCCCGGGACTACCTGGTGCCCAGCCGTGTGAACCCCGGCAAGTTCTATGCGCTGCCTCAGTCTCCCCAGCTGTTCAAACAGCTGCTGATGATTGCGGGGATGGAACGGTACTTCCAGATTGCCCGGTGCTTCCGGGATGAAGACCTGCGGGCCGACCGTCAGCCGGAATTCACCCAGCTGGATATGGAAATGTCCTTTGTGGACCAGGATGACATCATGGCCCTCACGGAAAAACTCATCGCCTATGTGTTCAAAGAAACCCTGGGCGTGGACGTTCCCGTGCCCATGGCCCGGATGACCTGGGACGAAGCCATGGACAAATACGGCAGCGACAAACCGGACCTGCGGTTCGGCATGGAGCTGGTGAACATGAATGAAGCCCTCCAGGGGACCCAGTTCAAGGTGTTCAAGGACATCATCGAAAAGGGCGGCCTGGTGAAAGCCATCAACGTAAAGGGCTACAACAAGATTCCCCGGAGAGAACTGGACGGGCTGGTGGAATTCGTAGGAATCTACGGGGCCAAAGGGCTGGCCTGGATCATCGTCAACGATGACGGTTCCATCAAATCTCCTATCGCCAAATTCTTCTCCGACGAAGAAATGCACCGGATCCTGGAAGCCGGCAAGGCGGAAAAAGGCGACGTGCTGCTGTTCGTGGCCGACCGGAAACCCCAGGTGGTGGCTGCCGCTCTGGGCGCCCTGCGTCTGGAAATGGGCAAGCGTCTGGGTCTCATCGACAAGGACAAACTGTGCTTCACCTGGGTGGTGAAGTTCCCCATGTTCGAATACAGCGAAGAAGAACACCGGTATGTGGCCATGCACCATCCTTTCACCGCTCCCTGCGATGAAGATGTGGATAAGCTGCTCACCGATCCCGGCCATGTATATGCCAAGGCCTATGACATGGTGCTGAACGGGGTGGAAATCGGCGGTGGTTCCGAACGTATCCATCGGGAAGACATCCAGAAGAAGGTCTTCGAAGCCATCGGCCTGACCGACGAACAGGCTCAGGAAAAATTCGGCTTCCTGCTGAAAGCCTTTGAATTCGGAGCACCTCCCCATGGGGGTCTGGCCTTCGGCCTGGACCGTCTGGTGATGCTCATGGCCAAACGGCCTTCCATCCGTGACGTAATTGCTTTCCCCAAATCCCAGAGTGCCATCGACCTGATGTGCCAGGCGCCCAACGTGGTGGACGAAAAGCAGCTGCGGGAACTCCATATCCGGAGCACGGTTGTGAAGAAGGAAAAAGAAGAAAAGAAATAAATCCGGTCTGCATGTGGGATGAGGGGGAGCGCCCTGATCCTGCCTTGCGGAAGGACGCAACAGGGACCGGGATGCGAGGGAGCCCGTGGACCGGGCTGAGAGGGTACCCAAGTACCGACCGCCGGAGGGAGGAGTCTCTCTGCCGCATCCTGGGAACCGTACAAAAAACCGGCTGTCGCCAAGAAAGCGGCAGCCGGTTTTTTTGTGTAGAAAAGGAGGAAGTACTGTGAAGAACTGGATGAAGATGCTGGGGGTGCTGCTGGCCGGGGCCATGGTCCTGGGCGGCTGCGGCAGCACGGAAAAGAAATAGGAGGTCGGTAGCAGGACCATTCCGGAACTGAAAATCGCCATTTCACCTTATCAGGATGCGGATACCCTGCGGACCAAAACCGAGCCTTTGGGGAAGATGCTCCAGGCCAAACTGAAGGAAAAGGGCTATGACGTGAAAAAAATCACCCTGAACGTGGGAACCTCCTACAATGCAGTGGGAGAAGCCCTTAGTGCCGGCAGCGCCGATGTGGGCTTCATTTCCGGGGCCACCTACGTACTCTGTGACCAGGATGTGGATGTGCTGCTGACAGCCCTCCGGGAAGGCATCGACAAGGATACCACGGATCTGTCCGTATGGAACAACGGCCAGCCGGACAAATTCACCAAAAATCTGGTGAAGTACTACCGGTCTGCTGTGGTGGTGGGCCCCAGCCCCAAGGGACAGGCCCTGCTGGCCAGGGTGAAGCAGGGAGAAAAGCCCACCTGGGAGGAACTGGACAGCCTGAACTGGGCGGTGATGAGTCCGGCATCTGCTTCCGGCTACCTGTATCCTTCCCTGTGGCTGAAGGAAAATTACGGGAAGACCCTGAAGGACCTGTCCCATGTGGTCCAGTCCGATTCCTACACTACTTCCACAGCCCGTCTGGCTTCCGGCCAGGTGGATGTAATGGTGGCTTATTCCCATATCCGGGCCAAGATGGAAAAAGACTGGCAGGCCAAACTGGGGGGCACCGGATCCATCTGGGACCAGACAGGGATCATCGGGGTCACCGGGAAGATTTTCAACGACACGGTGAGCGTAAGCAAAACCAGCAAGGTAATGCAGGACCCGGCTTTCCGGAAGGCTCTGGGAGAAGCCCTGATCGAAATCGGGAAAACGGAAGAAGGACTGAAGGTGCTGAAGACCATCGGCCACAAAGGGTATGACTGGGCCCAGGCTTCCGACTATGACGGGGAACGGAAAATCCGGAAGGAACTCCAATGAACCCGACCGCACTGGAACTGAAAAATATTATCCAGGCCTATGAAAAGGGGCATCCCATTCTTCAGGGGGTGTCCCTTTCCGTGCCCCGGGGTTCTTTTGTATCTCTGATCGGCCCCAGTGGCGCCGGGAAGACCACCCTGCTCCGACTGTTCAACGGCATGGTCCGGCCCCTGTCCGGAGAAGTGTGGGTAGAAGGCAGACGGTTCGATACGCTGAAAGGGAAGCACCGCCGGCAGGGCCAGCAGCAGGGGGGGATGATCTTCCAGGATTTCTGTCTGGTGGAAGAAAGCACCTGTCTGGAAAATGTGCTCTGCGGGGCTCTGGGACGGATCAGCCTGTGGCGTGCCCTGTGGGGGAAGTTCCCGGAAGAGGAAGTGTCCAAAGCCCGGCAAGCCTTGGAAATGGTGGGACTGGGAGACAGGGAGGATACCCTGGCCGGAAGTCTCAGCGGGGGTCAGAAACAGCGGGTGGCCATTGCCCGGACTCTGGTCCAGGAAGCCTCGGTGATCCTGGCGGATGAACCGGTGGCGTCCCTGGACCCGGGAACGGGCCAGGCCATTCTGGAACTTCTCCGGAAGCTCCAGAAGATCCGGGGGCTTACGGTGGTCATGAACAGCCACAATGTGGAACAGGCCATGGCTTTCTCCCAACAGGTGATGGGGCTCCGTCAGGGACGGATCTTGTTCCAGGGGCCGCCGGAGGCCTGGACGGAAGACAGACTCAGGCAGCTGTACAGGAGGGAGTCATGAAAAAAAGAACGGTCTGGATCCTGGTGCTGGGGATGACGGCCGTCTCCCTGGCCGAGACAGGTTTCGACCTGGAACTGCTGGAAGAGCGGGGCAGCCGGTTCTTTGACATCGCCCGGGCCATGGTGCCCCCGGATAGGGGATTTTTCCAGGAAGCGGCAGGCCCTCTTCTTGGCACCGTGCGCATGTCTCTGGCGGGCTCCTTCCTGGGCAGTCTGCTGGGCCTTCTGGGAGCCGTCCTGGGCAGCCGGCGGACCGATCCCCATCCCTGGATCCGGGTGTCCTTCCTTTGCTTTATCCAGCTGCTGCGGACGGTGCCGGCCCTGATCCTGGCTCTTCTGTGCACCTTCTTGGTGGGGCTGGGGACTCTGGCCGGTACCTTGGCTCTCACCTTCAGTACCTTCGGGGTAATGACCCGGCTGGGGTATGAAGATATGGAGAATCTGGACTGGAAAACCGCCCGGGCCCTGGAAGCATCCGGCTGCGGCCGGGGAAAGGCCTTCTGCCGGGCCATTCTGCCCCGGCTGCTCCCCGGGTATCTGAACAATGCCCTGTATCTGTGGGAAGCCAATGTGCGCCAGGCGGCCATCCTGGGATATGTGGGAGCCGGGGGCATCGGGCTGCTGATGAACCAGCAGCTGGCCTGGCGGGCCTACAGCCGGGTAGGGTCCATCCTGGTACTGCTTTACGGCGCTGTGCTGGCTTCAGAAAGTCTCAGCGAAGCCCTGGGGAAGGTGCTGAACGGCCAGTGGCGGCTCCAATCCTGGATGAAAAAGGGGATGGTGGTACTGGGAATAGTGCTTTTCCTGGGATCCCTGGGAACTCTGGAACCGGCAGGCAGGGGAGGCCTGGGAGCAGCCCGGGCCATGATCCGGGGACTTCTGACGCCAGATCTTTCCCTGCTGTTTTCCCTGGAAAAAGATGGAGTGCCTTGGCTGCTGGGCGAGACGTTTGCCATGGCCTTCCTGGGAACCCTGGGGGGAGGCAGGGCCGCCGGTTTCCTGGCCTTTTTCTCCAGTTTCCGGTTCCTGCCGGTGCAAGGGGCTCTGTTGCCCCGATTGGTGCTCCTGGGCATCCGGACGGTACCGGTTTTCGTCTATGGGCTCATGTGGCTCCGGGTTACCGGGCCCGGCCCCTTTGCCGGTACCCTGACCCTGTGGGTGTGCAGCATCGGTCTCCTGGCCAAACGGTTCCAGATCGGGCTGGACAGCGGGGACAGACAGCCCTTTGACGCCTGCCGGGCCATGGGTACCGGGTGGGCCGCCGCCTTTCGGTGGACCATCCTGCCCCAGCTGAAAAAAAGTACAGCCACGGCTCTGCTCTACCGGCTGGATGTGAATCTCCGGGAAGCTTCCATCCTGGGCCTGGTAGGCGCCGGAGGCATCGGCACTCCTCTCATCCTGGCCCTCCAGCAGTACAAATGGCAG
>ENA-OPSZ01001376-OPSZ01001376.1-human-gut-metagenome-genome-assembly--contig:-NODE-1376-length-11601-cov-16.820371_pt1 | contig 11601 bp, 10 predicted proteins | sample MGYA00241814_ERZ501919 | MGnify/ENA primary metagenome ERZ501919 (study PRJEB25962, sample SAMEA2042440) | human gut metagenome | biome: human gut; feature: human-associated habitat; material: faeces... | reverse complement strand
TCTCGTACATGGTGTACAGCAGCTTGCGGTGCGCCGGTTTGAAGCCGTCGATCTCTGGCAGCGCGCGGCTGACGATGACGCTCATGGCGTAGGGCATATAGTTGGTTTCCAGCGTGCGGGTGATGGGGTCCTCCAGCACACTGCCGGCATTTAAAATTTCAACGCCGTCGCCCAGCTGCGGGCGCACCGGCTTGAGTGTTTTCTTGGTCGATTTTCTAGGCATCTTCTAACCTCTTGACGATTTTAAATGGGCGCCGCTCTCGCTCTGCCCATATTCAGCGGAAAATATTTTTTATTTTTGCAGCTCAGGATGGCCTGCGGGCCATCCTGAGCTGCTCTTTCACAGATGAAGCCGTTCCGGTTTTCTGCATTTTTCCCTTAAAATGCCGTGACCCGTTGGGGCCTTCTTCGTGAAAACGTGATTTGGAGCAGCCCGCAGGCTGCGACAAATCACCATATTAAAATAACGTTACCTCTGTCATTGCCAGAGCGCAAGCGGAGGCAATTTAAAATCATCAGCTCACATCCAGATCGTCCAGATATTCTGCGCCGTGCTGCGCAATGTGTTCCTTGCGGCCTGCAAGGTTATCACCCAGCAGGATATCGAACACCTGCGCGGTCTGCACCACATCGGTGGGCATCACTTTAATAAGGCGGCGGCTCTCCGGGTTCATGGTGGTCAGCCACATCATCTCAGGGTCGTTCTCACCCAGACCTTTGGAGCGCTGGATGGTGTATTTTTTCTCGCCGATCTCTTCCAGAAACGCTGTCTTTTCCGGCTCGGTGTAGGCAAAATAAGTGCGGTCTTTCGTTGTAATTTCATACAACGGCGACTCTGCGATATACACATAGCCCTTCTCGATCAGGGTCGGGGTCAGGCGGTAGAGCATGGTGAGCACCAGCGTGCGGATCTGGTAGCCGTCCACGTCGGCATCGGTACAAATGACGATCTTATTGAACCGCAGATTATCGAGATTGAAGGTGGCCAGCTCCTTGTTGTGTTTGCCGCCCAGCTCCACGCCGCAGCCCATCACCTTGATGAGGTCCACGATGACATCCGATTTAAAGATGCGGGCATAGTCTGCCTTCAGGCAGTTCAGGATCTTGCCGCGGATGGGCATGATGGCCTGATATTCACTGTCGCGGCTGGACTTGACCGCACCCATAGCGGAATCGCCCTCCACGATATACAGCTCGCGGCGGGATGCATCCTTGGTGCGGCAGTCCACGAATTTCTGCACACGGTTGGCAAGGTCGATCTGGGTGGACAGCGTTTTTTTGATGCTCTGGCGCGTTTTTTCCGCATGCTCACGGCTCTGCTTGTTCACCAGCACCTGCTGGCAGATCTTCTGGGCCTCGTCCGGCTTTTCCAGAAAATACACTTCCAGATAATGCTTGAGGAAGTCGGTCATAGCCTGCGAGACGAACTTATTGGTAATGGCCTTTTTGGTCTGGTTCTCGTAGCTGGTGCGGGTGGAAAAACTGGACGAGACATACACCAGACAGTCCTGCACATCCTGAAAACTGATGGCGCTCTCGCCTTTTTTATAGAGGTTCTTTTCCTTCAGGTACTTGTTGATCTGGTAGACAAAGGCGGTGCGCACCGCATGCTCCGGGCTGCCGCCGTGCTCCAGCCAGGAAGAGTTGTGGTAGTATTCCAGCATCTGCACCTTATTGGAGAAGCAGAACGCCGCGCTCATGCGCACCTTGTAATCCGGCTGATCCTCGCGGTCTCGGCCCACGGCCTCACTCTCGCAGCTGAATACCGGGGTCAGGGTATCCTCCCCTGCCACCTCGGCCACATAGTCCGCGATGCCGTGCTCATAGCACCAGCTCTCGTACCACGCCTTTCCAGTGGCAGGGTCTTTCTCTTTTTCATCGGTAAAGTTCAGGGTCAGGCCTGCGTTGACCACCGCTTGACGGCGCAGGGTATCCTTATAGTAGCTGCCGGGCACATCGATGTCGGTGAACACCTCGTCGTCCGGCTTCCAGTGAATGATGCTGCCAGTGCGGCGGCCCTTGTAGGCTTCCTTCTGCAGGCCGCCCACATTCTCGCCCTTTTTAAAATCAAGGTGATAGTGGTATCCGTCACGGTAGATATCGGCGGTCATCCATGCAGAAGCATACTGGGTAGCGCACAGGCCCAGACCGTTCAAGCCAAGGCTGAACTCGTAGTTGTCCTCACCCTCGCCATACTTGCCGCCTGCATACATCTCGCAGAACAGCAGCTCCCAGTTGTAGCGCTGCTCGTTTTTATTGTAATCCACGGGCATGCCGCGGCCGAAGTCCTCCACCTCTACCGAGCCGTCCTTAAACTTGGTGACGTTGATGGTATCGCCGTGGCCGTCGCGGGCTTCGTCGATGGAGTTGGAGACGATCTCAAAGATGGAGTGGGCGCAGCCCTCCACGCCGTCTGAGCCAAAGATAACGGCCGGGCGCTTGCGCACACGGTCGGCACCCTTCAAAGAAGTAATGCTCTCGTTGCCATATTCCTGTTTTTTTGCCATGCTGCTCCTCCCGGCCCGGCCTTTCTTGCAAAAAGCGGGCCGTCTGTAGTCAAATCATAAAACGCCTCTGCCCTTTTCTTACTATAATATAGGTATGCACAGAGAAAAAGGGCAAAAGCGCCTGAATCATTTCATTTTCATTAAACCATAGGTTGTTGAATTTGTCAATTTCTGTTTGGCACGCCCGCACACAGCACGTCCTGTGCCGGATGTGCCGAAAGCAGGTTAAAAAAGTCATTCTTATTTTACGCGCTGGAGCGACCAAAATCAAGAAAGTTTCAATTTTCTGAAAAAAATTTGGATTTACCCCTTTACAAAATCGAAATTTCAGGTATAATAATCATCGTCCGGTGCGCCTCTGTAGCTCAGTCGGTAGAGCAGGGGACTGAAAATCCCCGTGTCATTGGTTCGATTCCGATCGGAGGCACCATAAATGCGGATGTAGCTCATCCGGTAGAGCGCCACCTTGCCAAGGTGGAGGTAGCGAGTTCGAGCCTCGTCATCCGCTCCAAAAAGGACGCTTAAAAATATTAAGCGTCCTTTTTTCCTAAATCCAATGACACAGAAATAAGGCGACATAGCCAAGTGGTAAGGCATGGGTCTGCAAAACCCTGATTCCCCAGTTCAAATCTGGGTGTCGCCTCCAAATAAACGGTAAGTATCATTTGATGCTTGCCGTTTTTATTTTTTGCTTTTTCACGCTTTGGTCTGTCCTGAATTATTGACAAGTTTCCGTCGCTGAATTATAATATTTTTAAAGCTTAGTTGTACCTAGCAGGTGCAGCTTTATTGCGATAGTTTAATATCGGGGGTGTCGGCGCAAAAGCCGGCTGAGATTAAGGATAAATGCTCCTTTGACCCTTTAACCTGATACGGATAATGCCGTCGTAGGTAGTATAATCTCAGCCTTACGGTATTTTCATATCGTAAGGCTTAATTTTTTTGAGAGGGATTGATATTGTGGAAAAAAGAAATTCTACAAAAAGACTCACAGAAAGCGCATTGCTTCTTGCAATAGCTGTGGTATTGGAACTCGTTTCAAAGCTTTTGGGACTTGAGCTTCCGTTCGGAGGAACAATAACGCTTGCAAGTATGTTCCCGGTAGTTCTCATTTCTTACAGATACGGTGTGAAATGGGGGTTGCTCAGCGGCTTTACCTATTCACTTTTGCAGATGATAATGGGTGCTAAGGTGGTTTCGGCTATGTTTCTGCCGGGCGAAGACCAAATGGCTGTTTGGCAGGCAATATGCGTTTGCCTTCTTGACTATGTGCTCGCTTATACCATACTCGGCGTCGGCGGTATGTTTAAGGGCAAATTCAAAAAACCGGCATTGGAGCTTGCTCTCGGCGTATTTGTCGCCCTGCTCTTAAGGTATATTGTTCATATTATATCGGGTGCGATATTCTACGGAGCATGGGCCGAATGGTTCTTCTCTCAGGAGGGCTTCTATAAGATAGGAGAGAGCATACTCGGCAAATATTCCGGTACGGCTCTGTCGATAGTTTATTCGGTATTCTATAACGGCCTTTATATGGTTCCGGAAATAATCATAACAACCGTTGTGGCAGCTATTCTCGGTAACGTTCCGCAGATAACCGGAGTTAAAAAACCGAAAAAAGATAAATAACAAACGCTTGACAAATTTTTTAACTGTAATTATAATATAAAGCACAATCGAAAAGATCGCCTTTAAAAACTGTGAAGGAAACAAGACGGTTACCGTGAGTTTCAGAGAGCTACCGTGTGGTGAAAGGCAGTACCAAGTATCCGTGTATAACTCGTTCCGGAGTTTCATAGCTGAAGTCATAGGCTGTGACGGCAGACACCGTTATATGTCAGGTCTTGTTGGAGACCGCAGAGGGCAGCCTCGGCTGCCGAATTAGGGTGGTACAGCGTGGTTTTTACTTCGCCCCTATCTTCTTCAGAGATAAGGGCGATTTTTGTTTTGTAAAGACTGCGCTTTATTTTTGTATTTTTCGCTGTGCTGTCAGTCTTTGCAAAGCAAGCTATATGATTGGAGTACTTCATAGGAGAAATAATTATGAAAACAAACAAGTACATTCCTTTTGAACCTATCGACATTCCGGACAGAACTTGGCCGTCCAAGACCATAAAAGAGGCGCCTGTTTGGTGCTCTGTGGATCTCCGCGACGGAAATCAGGCTCTTATAGACCCCATGAACCTTGAGCAGAAGCTTGAGATGTTCAAAACGCTTGTAGACATCGGCATAAAGGAAATTGAGGTCGGCTTTCCTTCCGCATCGGAGACGGAATATGAAATTCTCCGCACGCTTATAGACGGAAATTATATTCCGGACGATGTGACAATTCAGGTGCTTGTGCAGAGCCGCGAGCATCTTATCAAAAAGACCTTTGAGGCTGTAAAGGGCGCAAAGAACGTTATAATACACTTTTACAATTCCACATCGACTCTTCAGCGCAAGGTCGTATTTAAAAAGGATATGCCGGGCATTATCGATATTGCGGTAAACGGCGCAAGACTTATTAAAAAGCTGTCGGATGAGCTTATGGAAACGTCCGACATAAACATACGCTATGAATATTCGCCGGAGAGCTTTACCGGTACCGAAATGGATAACGCGGTTGAAATATGCCAAAGAGTTTTGGAGGAGCTCGGCGCAACGCCCGAAAACAAGGTCATACTCAACCTTCCTTCAACCGTTGAGGGCAGCACGCCGAACGGTTATGCCGATCAGATAGAATATTTCTGCCGTCACCTTAAAGACCGTGACAGCGCCGTAATCAGCCTTCATCCTCACAATGACCGCGGTACTGCGGTTGCAGCTGCCGAGCTCGGTCTTCTTGCAGGTGCCGAGCGTATAGAGGGAACTCTTTTCGGCAACGGTGAGAGAACCGGCAATGTGGATATAGTTACGCTTGCTCTCAATATGTATACTCAAAATGTCGATTGCAAGCTTGACTTTCACGACATCAACCATATTAAAGAGGTATATGAGGACGCCACAAATATGAAGGTAGGCCCTCGCCAGCCGTATGCCGGTGAGCTTGTTTTTACCGCCTTTTCAGGCTCTCATCAGGACGCCATAAACAAGGGTAAGGCGTTTATGCGTGAGAATAATCCCGACAAGTGGGAGGTTCCTTATCTCCCGATAGACCCGGCAGATGTCGGCAGGGAATACGAGCCGATAATCCGTATAAACAGTCAGTCCGGCAAGGGCGGTGCCGCGTATATTATGCAGGAATACGGCTTTACGATGCCTAAGGCCATGCACCCCGAATTCGGAGCGGTCGTTCAAAAGGCCTGTGATGAAAAGGGTAAGGAACTCAGAGCCGATGAGGTATTTGAGCTGTTCTGTGAAGAATATCGCAATGTCTGCGGACCTTATAAGCTTCTCAACCATAAATTCAGCGAAGAAAAGCTTGAGAGCGAGTCTCGCACCAGGGTGCATTTTACGGGTACCATAAAATATAACGGAAACGAGCCGGTATCTATCGAGGGCGTAGGCTCCGGCCCCATAGAGGCGTTCTTTAACGCTCTGTCGCACGTGGGAATCACAGGGTACAAATTCAAGAACTATGCGGAGCACGCAATTTCAATCGGCGCGGACGCCAAGGCCTGCTCCTATATCGAGCTTGAAGCTCCCGACGGCAAGACCGTTTTCGGCATAGGCATTTCACACAACATAAACTATGCTTCAATAAAGGGTATTTTGTGTGCCATAAACCGTTGCCAGCCGAATGTTGTGCGCGAGCCGCAGCAGCCGATATTTGAGAAAAAACAATAAGCTTTTGCGACAAAGGCGTTTTATCTGAACACAATTCGGCGTTTTATATGTTCGCTTTATTCGGCAAAACGTGCCGTGAGCGGCAGGAAAGGATATGGAAGTAATATGAGAGAACATAATATTGTAGTATTAAAGGGAGACGGTATCGGCCCCGAAATAGTCGACGAGGCTGTAAAAGTGCTTGATGCAGCAGGCAAAAAGTACGGCTTTAAGATGAATTATGATTATGAGCTTATGGGCGGCTGTGCCATAGACGAGACGGGTGAGCCGCTTCCGCAGAAAACCATAGATGCCTGCAAAAAGGCGGATTGTGTGTTTTTGGGAGCGGTAGGAGGTCCTAAGTGGGACGGCGTTCCCGGCAATAAACGCCCCGAGGCGGGGCTTCTCGGAATACGCGGTGCGCTCGGACTTTATGCAAATCTCCGTCCTGCAAGAATATTTGCCCCCTTAAAAGATGCGTCGCCGATTAAAGACAGCATAACCGAGGGTAACCTTGACATAATGATAGTTCGCGAGCTTACCGGCGGAATTTACTTCGGAGAGCGCGGCACGGGTGTCGAAAACGGCGAAGAATACGCTTATGACACCGAGAAGTACACCGTTTCCGAAATTAAGAGAATTGCGAAAACCGCTTTTGAAATGGCAATGAAGAGAAGCAAAAAGCTCACAAGCGTTGACAAGGCAAATGTGCTCGATTCATCAAGACTGTGGAGAAAGACTGTTATCGAGATGTCAAAGGACTATCCCGAGGTAGAGCTTAACCATATGTATGTTGATAATTGCGCCATGCAGCTTGTACGCAATCCAAAGCAGTTTGATGTTATAGTTACGTCAAACATATTCGGCGACATTCTCTCGGACGAAGCGTCTATGATATCGGGCTCGATAGGAATGCTCGCTTCCGCTTCGCTCTCGGACGGAAAATTCGGACTCTATGAGCCGATACACGGCTCTGCGCCGGATATTGCCGGCTTCGGCGTCGCAAATCCGCTTGCCACCATACTCTCCGCAGCCATGATGCTCAAATACTCTCTTGATGAGAGCGATGCTGCGGCGGATATAGAAAACGCGGTAAACGCGGCACTCGAAAATGTTCGCACTCCCGATATATACAAAGACGGATTTAGAAAGGTATCGACTTCGGGTATGGGCGACGAGGTTATTAAGCGCCTTTAATAAAAAGCAGAATATTGCTTCGGCGGCTCCGTTTTTACGGAGTCGCTTTTTAATTTGTGAACAAAAACTGAATTTATCGTATTTTGTTTGAAATATCATAAAGTAAGTGTTAATATATAGAGGTATTGTACTTGTTTGGTACAACGCCGTAATAATTTGCAAGGAGGATTTTCCCTTGGACGAAAATAAAGACAAGACTTTATCCGGCGGAAACGACGAGAGCTACGGCTCAACATTTGACCGCAATACCGAGGATGTCAAAAAGGAAATGGAAGAGCTTGCGGTTACATTTCAGCGCGAGCTTGACAAAACCAAGGCGGAGGCAGAGGAAAAAGGCGAGCTTATACAGGAGCTTGAGGATATCCCCGAGGCTTCGACCGGAAATGATGACGAGGAGCCTTCGGAAGCCGAGCTTTGCGAATGCTGCGGTGAGAAAAGGCGCGGCACAAAAGCCGACCCCGATTCGCCGTATTGTGAAGAATGTGATCTCGGTCTTCGTCACTATCCGTTCAGCTTCTTAAATATATTCTTTGTCGTTGTTGTTATTGCGCTTGTTTTTTACAGCGGCTATGTATTTGCGGGGCGTATGGGCGTTTTAAACGATGTCTATAAGGCAGATAAATATGTTTCGCAGAAGAAAATGGATTCAGCCGTTACCGCATATGAGGATACGGTTTCTGCAATGGAGAAGGCAGGTATAAAGGGCGAGCTTGTGTATAAGCGCCAAATAATGGCAAATTACAGCATAGGCTACCTTCAGGATATTGACTCTATGAGCGGCAATATAAATTCTTGGGAGCTGTCTCTTCCGCACTTCAGAAGCGTTAAAAAAGCAATGGGCGAGTCGGCGGATTTTATAGCCACCGTGCGCAAGGCTTATACAATACTTACAAAGTATGATGTCAACGATCCTTCGGATTTCCCGTATGACGACGCTATGGCGGCTTTGGTGTCGCTTGAGAGCGAGCCTTATACCGAGGATACAACGGCAAATACTTCGTCCGCGACGCCGTCATCCGTTAAGGCCACACAGTATAATAAGGCCATGGTATATTACTATGAATATTATGTATCGGTAATCTGCAATAAGGATAACGACGAACAGCTCAAATACCTTGAAAAGATCAAAGAAGAATATCCTCAGTATATTTGGCTTTACGGTTCGGCCCTCGGCGATCTTTACGCAAAAACAGGCAAGGACGTCACCGAAATCTGCGATAAAATCCGCAGCAATAATTCCGAGGACCCGTCGCCGGATCTTATTGAAATAGAAAGCCTGCGCATAAAGGGCGATTATGACGCGGCAATAGCGAAATGTGAAGAATACGCTTCACCGGATGACTGCACGGTCAAATATGAGATTTACCGTCAGGAGGCACTTTGCTATATCCTCAAGGACGATTACGACACGGCTTTAGAAACGGCGAAAAAGGCTTATGACGATAACGGCAATTCTCTTGAGGTTATAGATACCTTGGCACTTTGCGCTGTTTTGAAAAACGATGATGCCACATACAGCAGCATGGAATCGCTTTTGGACGGCAGCGGTTACAGCCTGTCCGATAAGGTTACCGGCTTTAAGGCAGGTACCGTTACGCTTGATGATATTCTTTTGAAAGGAGCTTATGACGTAGAATGAGAGCAGTATATCTTACAGTAAAATATATAACCATCGTCGGTACGTTCCTTCAGGGCTTTTTTGAGCATCTCTCATGTCGTATGTATGATGTTCTGATAGAGGACGGCAGATATTTGAGATCAAATGAGATGTGCGGGCATATAGAGCACGAGCTTATTAAAAAGAGAGGCACCGCATTCGGTGTGTGCTTCTTCCCGTTCCTTTTCAATTTGCTGATAGGCCTTATCCTGACCGCGGCAGGCTCGGTAAATATTTTCTATCTCGGTGAATTTTTTATGAGCGCCGATTCAAAAGTACCGAATTTCCCGAACTTCTTATTTCTGTGGGTCGGTATTTCATGCCTTACCAATCTGTTCCCGCAGATAGAAGACGCTCTTACCCTCAAAGAGCAGATTTACGGCAAGGGCAAGTCAAATCTCTTTGTGAAAATAATCGCCGCGCCGATATTCGCCGTGCTGTATGTCGGCTCATATCTGCAGAGCGTCGGGCTTACGCTTGTCACGTCTGTGGTATTCTCGCTGTTTATGCCGTCGATTCTCGGCACGTTTATACCTCAGCTCTACAATGCCATAGCAGGCTGATCGGCATTACAGTATATATTATGCTAAACGGGAAGTGTTTTTACACTTCCCGTTTTTGTTGTATAAAATATTGTAAAGTGGTAAAATCAAAGCGGTGATAAAAATGAAAAAAATTATAACGGTAATTGTTTTGTGCCTTGCGCTTGCGTCATGCGCAAAAGAAAACAGCGGCGGCACAGAGCCTTCGACACAAGATGTAAGTACGAGTGCGGCACAGGAAACGGAAGTGCTGTCGGATTTTGAAACCGAGACGGAAACAGAAATTGAGAAGCAGTCAACGGCAGAGGTTAATGCTACGCCGACGGCCGCCGACCCTCAAAAAACGAAGGTAACGCAAAAGTCCGTAAAGCCTACGCAAGAGGAAAGAAAAACTCGGACAGAGACTTCGCCTAAGACGACAGCCGTTCCTGAGCCGACTGTCGTAAAGGGGTTTGAACGCGAGATGCTCGAGTTGTGCAATCAGCAACGTCGCGCGAACGGAAAACCCGATATTGCTCTTAACAATACTCTGTGTGAAAATGCTGCGGTAAGAGCCGAGGAAATTTCAAGGAAAAACTGCTTTTCACATACAAGACCCGATGGCACAATGTGCTCTACCGCGGTTACGGTCAATTATATGACATGCGGTGAAAACATTGCTTACGGTACGCGGTCTGCTTCGGCGACGGTGACTGCGTGGATGAATTCTCCCGGACATAAAGAGAATATTCTCTCGGAGGATTTTACGGAGGCCGGCTTCGGCTGCTATGAGGTGAGCGGAGTAAGGTATTGGGTTCAATTATTTATAGGATAGGCTATGAGCTGCTTTTTGTACGTGCAAAAAGCAGCTCGCGTGCTTATTTGCAAAATACATGTGCGCCTATGGTCTGTATAACGGGTCTTGTGCGTATCCACTTGTTTGAAGTCTTTGCCGGATTATAGTAGTATATGGCACCGCCCGACGGATCCCAGCCGTTTATTGCGTCCTGAGCCGCCTTTCTTGACTGTGCCGTAGGCTCTGTGCTCCAGTTGCTGTCGTTTACGCAGGAAAATGCTCCGGGCTGATAGACTACTCCGGCTATTGAGTCCGGAAAAGACGCGTGCTGAACGCGATTCAGAACAACCGCACCCACTGCAACCTGACCTATATACGGTTCACCTCTCGCTTCGGCTGCAATCACCTTTGCAAGCAGATATATGTCGCTCGAGCTGTATTGTCCAGAGGACGCAGAACCGATACCGAGTGCCGACAATGTTTTCGGACCCGCAATGCCGTCGGCAGTAAGACCTGCTGATTTTTGAAACTTCTTTACCGCGTCTTTGGTAAGTGTGCCGTAAATACCGTCAACGGATCCGCTGTATATTCCCTTGGATTTCAACTTGGTTTGTATCTGTCTGACCTCTTCGCCGCGAGAGCCCGTTTTTGATAACACTTCGGTGCTGTGGCTTGCACTCTGTTTGTATACCGCTATCGAGCCTACGGCAAAAAGCAGCACGGCGGCAAGACACACGGCTAACATCTTTTTGAATTTTGCACCGGGAGAATTCATCTTCATAATAATTTACCGACCTTTTATCTGTTTAAGTGCTCGCTTACGGAATTATTGTTTTCTTGTGTGACACTTTTATACACATAAATTGTGTGTCACAAAAAGACATATACTAAATATTGACAGATAAAATCTGTTTTGAAAAAAATTTGATTTTTTTAAAAATAAGTGTTGACTTTTGGGTTGCGCTGTGATATTATATCAAAGCTGTCGCGAGAGACACGGAAACAAAATTGAACAGAACGCTTGATAATTCAACGTTTTTGATTAAACAGTTTGAAAAAAAGCACTTGACAATTTCGTTAGCTTATGTTATTATATAAGCCCTCCGATAATCACGGAGAACAGCACAATGGACCTTGAAAATTAAACAACGACAAAAAACAAGGAACCCTGAGATT
>ENA-OPSZ01001372-OPSZ01001372.1-human-gut-metagenome-genome-assembly--contig:-NODE-1372-length-11625-cov-3.196283_pt1 | contig 11625 bp, 9 predicted proteins | sample MGYA00241814_ERZ501919 | MGnify/ENA primary metagenome ERZ501919 (study PRJEB25962, sample SAMEA2042440) | human gut metagenome | biome: human gut; feature: human-associated habitat; material: faeces... | reverse complement strand
CGGGGCCACCGCAAGACCTATGTGGGGGCCATGCCGGGCCGTATCATCAACGCCATCAGCCAGTCGCAGTTCGACCAGTACACGGCCCAGTTCCGGGCCGCCGAAGCCGCCGTGCAGTACGAGACCGCGGGCAAAGCCTCAGACACCGCGCTCCAAACTGCGGTGGATGCCAACCACTGGACCTGGCAGACCGGGGACGAGAGCATTGCCACCGTGAACAGCCAGGGCGTCGTCACTGGGCTGCACGGCGGTGAGACCACCCTGACCCTGACGGACGCCAGCGGCGACCTGACCGCCAGCTGCACCGTGCAGGTGACCAACCCGCTGCGGGAGCTTATTCTAAACGACATTGTGCTGTACCTTGACGAGCGCACCGAGATCGTTTTGGATTATGACGGCACCGAGCGAATCTCCCATTATCCGTCCAGCCACGTCAGCATCCTCTGCCGCTTCGTGCCGGAGGATGCCACCGACCGCGGGCCGGTGACCTACCAAATCGCGGATGAAAGCATCGCCAGGCTGGACGGGCAGTGGCTGGTGCCGGTGGCCTACGGGACCACGACCCTAACCGCCACATGCAGTGGCAAGACGGCCACCGCCACGGTCACTGTGGTGCGCATCCCGGAGGAGATTCATCTAAACATTAAGGAGATTCGGCTGAAGCCGGGGGAGACCGTCCAGCTTTCGGCGGAGTTTGAACCGGCCGACGCAGACCTGTACACGGCCCTGCGCTGGACCACCGACACCCGGGGCGTTGCCACCGTAGACGAAAACGGCCTGGTAACCGCGGTCGGCCCCGGATACACCTACATCCGGGCGACCTCCACCCTGAGCGACTACCCGGAAGGGTATTGCGACGTCACGGTGGAGAACGGGGAATAATATTGATAAAAAGGGGGCTGCACCACACCCGGTGCATCTCCCTTTTTATGTATGAGTATTTACCAAAAAAGCACACGCTAAAATGTTCCATGTGGAACATTTTGCGGCCCACTTTTCTATTAAACATAATTGCCGTAAGCTAGGCTTTATGTTATGATAAAGATAACTTTCATGTTATGAGGTGACCGCTATGACCGCTGCGCAGCAACAACAAGCCGCAAAGAATTTTGCCGCCTACTGGAAAGGCAAAGGCTACGAAAAAGGCGAGAGCCAACCTTTTTGGCTGTCGCTTCTTCGGGATGTGTACGGGGTCGAACACCCTGAGCAGTTTATCCAGTTTGAGGAGCAGGTCCACCTCGATCACACCAGCTTTATTGATGGCACCATTCCCGCCACCCACGTTCTGATCGAACAAAAAGGCCTGGGCAAGGATTTGAACAAGCCCATCAAGCAATCAGACGGTGCGCTGCTGACCCCTTTTGAACAGGCTAAGCGGTATATTTTGGAGCTGCCCGTGTCGCAACACCCGCGCTGGGTGGTAACCTGCAATTTCAGCACCTTTTATGTGTATGATATGGAACGCCCGCGCGGTGAGCCTGAAATCATCGAACTTGCGAATCTGGAAAAAGAATACTATCGGCTGCAATTCCTTGTCGATGCCGGAAACGAACACCTCAAACGGGAGATGGAAGTTTCCATAGCGGCAGGTGAAATTGTCGGCTTGTTATATGATGCCTTTTACAAGCAGTACGCAAACCCGGAATCCGAACATTCGTTGAAAAGCCTGAACAAGCTGTGCGTTCGCTTGGTATTTTGCCTGTATGCCGAGGATGCCGGGATTTTTGGGCATCACGGTATGTTTCACGACTACCTCAAGGGCTTTGACACGCGCGGACTGCGCAAGGGGCTGGTAGATTTGTTCCGCGTGTTGGACACAAAGCTGCAAGACCGTGACCCCTATTTGAAAGATGACAACCCGGAATTGGCGGCGTTTCCCTACGTGAATGGCGGGCTGTTCAGCGATGAGAATATCGAGATACCGCCGTTCACCGATGAAATCCGAAACCTGCTGCTGGAGAAAGCCAGCGAAAACTTCAACTGGTCGGAAATCAGCCCCACCATTTTCGGCGCGGTGTTTGAAAGCACCCTGAACCCGGAACCCCGCCGCAGCGGCGGTATGCACTATACCAGCATTGAAAATATCCACAAGGTCATAGACCCGCTGTTTTTGGACGAACTGAAAGCTGAGCTTGACGAGATATGCGCCAATCCCGTGGAACGAACCAGAACGGCAAAGCTGCGGGTGTTCCAACGCAAGCTGGCATCGCTCACATTCTTAGACCCCGCGTGCGGCAGCGGAAACTTTTTGACCGAAACCTATTTGAGCCTGCGCCGCTTGGAAAACAAAATTTTGGTGGAACTCTCCCACGGTCAGGTCACGATGTATTCCGCCAGCGAAAGCCCGATACAGGTTTCCATCAGTCAGTTTTACGGCATCGAAATCAATGACTTTGCCGTGACGGTTGCAAAAACCGCGCTCTGGATAGCGGAAAGCCAGATGATGAAGGAAACGGAGAAAATCCTGCTCGTTCCGCTGGAATTTCTGCCGCTGAAAACAAACGCCTTTATTGTAGAGGGCAACGCCCTGCGAGTGGATTGGGAGAGTGTGGTTCCCAAGAGTAAGCTAAATTATATTATGGGGAATCCGCCGTTTGTGGGGCAGGCATTGAGAACGAAAGAGCAATCTAAAGATGTTGTTGATGTATTTGGAAAAGGAAGCCCAGAAACAAAGCTCGATTATGTCCTATGCTGGTATAAGAAAGCATTGGATTTAATGAAATGCTGTCCACAAGTTCTTTGTGCGTTTGTCTCAACAAATTCTATCTGTCAGGGCGAGAGCGTTCCTACGTTTTGGAAGAAAATATGTAGCGAAGGCGCGGAAATACAGTTTGCGCATACCAGTTTTGCGTGGTCGAGCGAGTCAAACCATTCTGCAATGGTCTATTGCGTTATTGTAGGCTTTACTGCAAAGTCGCTTCCTGCAGAGAAAAAACTTTTTACTAATGGTCAATGCAAACTGGTGTCGCACATAAACGGTTATCTACTGGCTGCACCAGATGTTTGGATTGCAAGCCGTACAAATAATAAACCAAACTGGCTTCCCAAAATCGAAAAAGGAAGCGAACCCAGTGATGGCGGACATCTGTTTTTAACGCCAGAGGAGGCAGACTGTCTATCACAAAAGTACCCAAGTTTGGTCAAGTATATCCGTAAATTCACTGGTGGTAACGAAGTAATCAATAGTAAACCGGGTGAGGTTTCAAGATATTGCTTATGGTTCTTGCACGGAAATCCGGCGGACTACGCTAAAAACTCAGAGATTTGCGAACGCTTGCAAGCAATTCGCACATTAAGAGAGGGTAGTTCTGCCGACAGAATAAGAAAAAAAGCTGACGAAGCATATCTGTTTTGCCAGATTCGTCAACCCGAAAGCAATTATATTATCATTCCGCAACATTCAACAAGTTCGCGCCGTTATATCCCGATGGGATTTTTTGACAAAAATGTCATTTGTGGAAACTCTGCTTTTGTAATAGCAAGCGAATCACGATACCTATTTGGAATCTTAAACTCTAATGTTCACAATGCTTGGTGCCGAGCAATTTGCGGCAGACTAGGCATGGCATATCGCTACTCCCCAGCAGTTTACAACAACTTCCCGTGGCCTGCACCAACCGAACAGCAAAAAGCCAAAATCGAACAAACCGCGCAAGCGATTCTGGACGCACGCGCTCTTTACCCGGACAGCAGCCTTGCCGACCTGTATGATGAATTGACCATGCCGCCGGAACTCCGCAAAGCCCATCAGGCCAATGACCGCGCCGTTATGGACGCTTACGGATTCATAAAAGGAACTGCCGCAAGAACCAGCGAAAGCGCCTGTGTTGCTGAGTTAATGAAACTCTACCAGCAAAAAGTATCGGAACTGGAGAAATAGTAGCAAAACACCCCTGAGTTATAGGCTCGGGGGTGTTTTTAGGTGCAGGACGCGCAATTTCTATTCTTTGAAAGAGGCGGTGTGACCCGTACGGGAATCTCCCGCGCCTTAAAAACGCCCCACTGGGGCGTTTTTGCCCGCCGGACGTGCGGCGGGCGCAGGCTTTTCGATTCCCGTACAGGTCACCAGGTCCGAAGCCTATTAAGAAGTGACAACATAAAGAAAAAAGCTCTGCCTCCTAAGAAGCAGAGCTTTTGGTGACCCGTACGGGAATCGAACCCATGTTACAGCCGTGAAAGGGCCGTGTCTTAACCGCTTGACCAACGGGCCTTAGAAATACAGAGCTTCGCTAAAACCTCCGACTTCCATCGTCCACTACTGCAGACGACCGTCCCCCTAACCTTAGCGAAACTCTGTAAAAGTGGTAGCGGTAACTGGATTTGAACCGGTGACACTTCGGGTATGAACCGAATGCTCTAGCCAACTGAGCTATACCGCCACATATTGTTTGTGCACTTGAACAGTGCTCTATTATTATACCCACAGATACCCCTTTTGTCAACACATATTTTTAAAAAAATCATATTTTTTCGTGTCGTCCAAAATACAAACGAAGATACGCAAAAAATCCCGCTTTCCATTGAATAGAAAGCGGGATTTTTCAACCATTTATCCGAGCCTTGTGGAAAAGCCGGTCAATTCTTCAGCCCTTCTTGTGGGTGGGGACCATGACCTTCAGGCCGCCCATATACGGCTGCAGCACTTCGGGAATGGTCACGGTGCCGTCGGCCTGCAGATGGTTCTCCAGGAAGGCGATCAGCATACGCGGAGGTGCCACGCAGGTGTTGTTCAGGGTGTGGGCCAGATAGGTCTTGCCGTCCTTGCCCTTCACGCGGATGTGCAGGCGGCGTGCCTGTGCATCGCCCAGATTGGAGCAGGAGCAGACCTCGAAGTACTTCTGCTGGCGGGGGCTCCATGCTTCGATATCGCAGCTCTTCACCTTCAGGTCGGCCAGGTCGCCGGAGCAGCAGTTCAGCTGACGCACCGGGATCTCCATGCTGCGGAACAGCTCCACAGAGTTCTTCCACAGCTTCTCGTACCAGTCAGCGCTCTCGTCGGGGCGGCAGACCACGATCATTTCCTGCTTCTCGAACTGATGGATGCGGTAAATGCCGCGCTCCTCGATGCCGTGAGCGCCCTTTTCCTTGCGGAAGCAGGGGCTGTAGGAGGTCAGGGTCAGGGGCAGAGTGGCCTCGTCCAGAGTCTGGTCGATGAAGCGGCCGATCATGGTGTGCTCGCTGGTGCCGATCAGGTACAGGTCCTCACCCTCGATCTTATACATCATGGCATCCATTTCCGGGAAGGACATGACACCCTGCACCACGTTGCCGTGCATCATGAAGGGAGGGATCACATAGGTGAAGCCCTTGTTGATCATAAAGTCGCGGGCATAGGCCAGCACAGCCTCGTGCAGGCGGGCGATGTTGCCCAGCAGATAGTAGAAACCGTTGCCGGCCACACGGCCTGCAGCGTCCATATCGATGCCGTCGAAGCTCTCCATGATCTCGGTGTGGTACGGAATGGGGAAATCGGGCACCACAGGCTCACCAAAGCGCTGTGCTTCCACGTTGTAGGTATCATCCGGGCCGATGGGCACGCTGGGATCGATCATCTGCGGGATGGTGTACATGATCTCCTGAATGCGTGCGGACAGGGTCTCTTCTTCCTTTTCCAGCTCCGCCATCTTGTCGGCGTCGGCCTTAACGGCGGCATTGTTGGCATCGATCTGAGCCTGCAGCTCAGCCTTCTGTGCCTCATCGGTGCACTTCTTCAGCTGGCCGAACAGGGGGCCGTTGGCCTTGCTCAGCTTGTTGCGGGCAGCCTTGAGGGCTTCCACTTCCTTCAGGCATGCGCGGTACTTGGCATCCTTCTCGATGACCTCGTCCACCAGCGGGAGCTTTGCATCCTGAAACTTCTTCTTGATGTTTTCCTTGACAGCGTCCGGGTTTTCACGGACAAATTTGATATCAAGCATGATTGACTCTCCTTGCTCTATTTCGGTTCGCGCAGAGGATCCCCTCCCCTGCGCCGTTCAAAGACGGTCGCCCGCCTTGGATCGCTTTATTCTTCGTTCTGGTACTGTCCCAGCAGGTTGGCAAAGGCCCGCAGCTGCTCGTCTGAATAGAAATGCACGGTCAGCCTGCCCTTGCCGTCGTGGTAGGCCACGTTCACCTCGCTGCCCAGCACCTGCTTGAGGCTTTCTTCCACCTCCACCGGCAGAGTGCCCCGCGGCTGGGGTTCTCTGGGCTCCTTTGCGGGCTTTGCCAGCTTTTTGCACAGCGCCTCGGCCTGACGCACATTCAACTGGTTGTCCGCAATGATCTGCGCCGCCTGCTCCTGCAGCTCCGGCGTGGGCAGGCTCAGGATCACCTTTGCGTGGCCGATGTTGATAAAGCCGCTTTTCAGCAGTTCCAGCACGTTTTCTGGCAGGTTCAGCAGGCGCAGGCTGTTGGCCAGTGCGCTGCGGCTCTTGCCCAGCTTCTGTGCCGCCTGCTCCTGCGTCAGGCCGCAGCGGGTCATCAGCTCCCGGATGCCGGTTGCTTCTTCCACCGGGTCCAGATCCTCGCGCTGCAGATTTTCCACCAGAGCCAGCTCCATGGCCTGCTCGTCGCTGACTTCCTTAATGACCACCGGCACATCGTTCAGCCCTGCCATGCGGCAGGCACGCCAGCGGCGCTCACCCGCCACGATGCTGTAGCCGCCGCGCGGACGTGGACGCACCGCGATGGGCTGCAGCAGACCATGCTCTGCAATGCTGGCCGCCAGCTCACCCAGCGCCTGTTCGTCAAAGGTCTTGCGCGGCTGTTCCGGGTCCGGTTCGATCTCACGCAGGGGCAAGGTGTCTACCTTTGCACCGGACTCAAAAACCGGGGCGGCATCTTCAAACAGACTGTCCAGCCCGCGGCCAAGTCCTCCTTTTCCTCTTGCCATTCATGTTCCCCCTGAGGTTTAATCTTCCAGAGCATTTTTCGTCTGCTCTGCGATGGGTGCACTTTTGCTGCGGGCCTTTTTGGGCTCGTGCGGGCGGTTGTTCTTGACAAATTCGATTGCCAGATCCATGTACGCTTCGCTGCCCTTGCCCTTGGGTTCATAGAAATTGATGGGCTGGCCGTAGCTGGGTGCCTCCGAAATGCGGATGGAGCGCGGGATGGTGGTCTTGTACACCTTGGAGCCGAAATACTTCTGCACCTGCTCCACCACCTGCACGGTCAGGTTATACCGCAGCGAGAACATGGTGAACACCACGCCCTCGATATCCAGATACGGATTGTACTTTTTGCGAATGGTCTTTAAGGTGCTGATCAGCTCCGAAAGACCCTCCAGCGCGTAATACTCGCACTGCACTGGAATGAGAACGCTGTCGCAGGCACTCAGGCCGTTCAGGGTGAGCAGGTCCAGACTGGGCGGACAATCGATAAAGATGAAGTCATAGTCCTTCTGCACCTCGGCCAGCGCCTTGCGCAGGCGGCTCTCACGAGCGGGCAGGTCGATCATTTCCAGACTGGCACCGGCCAGACGGGTGTTGGAGCCGATGACATCGGTGCGATACTCGGTCTTACGGATGGCCTCGGATGCTCGTGCTTCACCGATCAGGATCTCGTAGGTTCCCTTTTCCACGCTGCGCTTCGGGATGCCGTAGCCGGTGGTGGTATTGCCCTGCGGATCAAGGTCTACGATGAGCACCCGCTTGCCCAGCGCCGCAACGCAGGACGACAGGTTGACGGCGGTGGTGGTTTTGCCAACGCCGCCCTTCTGGTTCGCAATTGCTACAATTTTTGCCACGCACAATTCTTCCTTCCGGGAAAATTTAATTGTTCCATGTGGAACATTCGCAGTCATGCCCGCCGGTTTCCCGTCCATACAGGCACCTTAACACCTAGTATAGCACATCCAAATCGGTTTTTGAACCATCTGAAGCGTTTTTCCGCTGGATTTTTAACTTTTAGAGGTGGGAAAATGGAAAAGCGGACACTTTGGGGAGAAAACTCCCCCGTCTGCTGCACAGACAGCCCCCTCTGAGATGGGGCCCTTGACATGGCGGGAAAACTGCCGGATAAATTGCAAAGTTTCCGGCACGCCAGAGGCTCCCTCTCCGAGGGAGCTGGAAAAACCGTCAGGTTTTGACTGAGGGAGTTCGTCCCCTGTTCCACATAGAACAATTTACCGTTCGGCGGCCGCAGTGGGAATGCGCACCGTATACTCGATATACCCGTCCTTCTCTTCCCGATGGGCGGTAGCGGGCACACCGTTGTCGGTCATCAAGCGGATGGCATGGTCGATGGTGTTCACAAAAATACGCACATCCTTGACCATCGAGATGCGGTGCCTGCCTTTTGCAGGGGCGTTGAGCAGCTGTTCAATGTAAAGGTCGGTCTGCCGGGCGTTCATGCGGCGCTTGGCAATGTTGATCAAGGCTTCACTGCGGCGGTTCTCCGGCAAACGCAGTACCGCCCGGGCATGGCGCTCGGTGAGGCTGTTGTCCAGCACGAACTGCCGCTGGTCGGCGTTCAGCTGTAAAAGCCGCAGCTTGTTGGCAAGGGTGGGCTGCGCCATGCCCAGACGCTTGGCGGCTTCGGCCTGGGTGCAGTCCCACAGCACCATCACATCCTTTAAGCCCTGCGCCTGCTCAAAGGGGTTCAGGTCGGCCCGCTGAATGTTTTCCAGCAGACCCAGCGCGGCGGTGCGCTCATCGTCGTAATCACAGAGGATGGCAGGGATGGTGTTCATTTTAGCAAGGCGGCAGGCACGGAGCCGCCGTTCCCCGGCTACCAGCTCGTAGCCGCCATCCGACACTTTTCGCACCGAGATGGGCTGCAGCAGACCATTTTCACGGATGCTCTGGGCCAGCGCAGCCAGCTCCTGCTCGCTGAATTCCCGCCGTGCTTGAAACGGCGACGGTCTGATCTGATCGATGGGCAGGAAATAAATTTTGCCCGCCTGCTTTTTGCGTTCAAACATGGATACACGGCTCCTTTCGCGTGGTGGATGGGTTTTGTTTTTCACATTTTCCCGGGAAAGCGTGGAAAACTCAGGCTTCAGGCACAGTGTATCACACAAATAAAAGCCCTGCCAGAAGTTTCGTTCGGCAGGGTTTTACAAAATTCTATCGATATTTCGTTATTTCAACGGACTTTTCGCAATTTTTCCGCCGTTTCTGGGGTAGGCTGTCGGAGTCTGCGAAATCTTTTTGCACAGGATCAGGGTGCGGGTGTCGCCGCCCGGAAGGTGCAGAGTGCGGGTTTCTTTGTACTCGCCGCCCAGCTTTTTGATGGCACCGCGCGCTGCGGCCAGTTCTTCCTCACCGGAAGAGCCTTTCATGGCGAGGAAATTGCCGCCCACCTTTACCAGCGGAAGACAGTATTCGGCCAGCATGGGCAGCGCAGCCACAGCCCGGGCAGATGCCAGATCAAACTGTTCACGCCACGCCTTGCGGGCGGCTTCCTCGGCGCGCTCCTTTGCAAACTCCACGCCGGTCAAGCCCAGCTGGGCACAGGCGTACTTCAAAAACTCCACCCGCTTGCCGGTGGGCTCCATCAGGGTCAACTCCAGTTCCGGCTTGTAGATTTTGGTCACGATGCCCGGGAAGCCTGCGCCTGCGCCCACATCCACCATGCGGCCCGCCACTTCCGGCTGGCTGGCAAACAGCAGGCTGTCGAGGAAGTGCTTATCCTCGATCCCCTCGGGGTCGGTGATAGCGGTCAGGTTGACCTTCTGGTTGTAGTCCACCAGAATTTCGGCAAAGGCATCCAGCTGGTCCAGCTGGGTGCCGGTGAGAGTGATGTTCCATGTGGAACATTTTGCTTCAAGGCGCGGTTTATCGATCATACGCAGGTTTTCCTTTCTGTTATTCGCCGGTCAAGTGAACGAAGATCGGCTCGTGGTGCACGGCAGGCAGGAAAGTTTCCAGCACATCTGCCGTTCGCAGCTTGAGCGAGGAGGTGTTGATGCAGGGGTGGCAGCCGAGGTACTCCCCTGCCTTTATGTCCTCATCCATCAGCAGCTGCACCTTATTTTCAGCATCATTGGCAAGGCCCATAATGGAAGAGGAGCCGGGCGTGCAGTCCAGATACTGCTCCATATCCTCGGGCGAGGCAAAGCTCAGGCGGGCAATGCCCAGCTGATGGGAAAGCTCTTTGGTTTTGAAGGGCTTGTCCCCGGGCATCATGAGCAGATAGAAGTTCGTCTTCTGCCGGTTGCACAGGAACAGGTTTTTGCACACGGTGGCATTCAGGCAGGCATCGATCACATGGCAGTCCTCCATGGTGTCGGCCTTCATCCAACCGTGGTCGGTGCGCCAGAATTGGATGCGCGCTGCCGTGCTCGACCCGCCGCTGCCGAGCTTGTGCAGCACGAGCGCGACGGTGTTGGCCGCCGTGCCGGGCGAGGCGTTGTCACCGAGCAGATCCAGCACGTCCACGATCATGCGGTAGGTCTGCAGGCGGCGTCGCGCTCGCGGTCGATGGAGGAGGAAAACGACTGCGCGATCATCAGGCTGCCGCCGATGCCGTAGGTCAGCGACAGCAGCACCATGGCGATGGTGAGCTTTGCGCGAAATTTCATCCGCTCATACCTCCAGCCGGTAGCCGACCTTGTTCACGGCCAGCAGCCGGTTTTCCCAGCCGACCTTTTTGCGCAGCCGCTGGATGTGCAGATCCACGGTCTTGCTGCCGTAGCTGTATTCGCCGCCCCAGACGTGCTCGTAGATCGTCTCGCGGTAGAGCGCGGTGCCGGGGTTGCGCGCGAAAAACAGCAGCAGGTCATATTCCTTGTGCGTCAGGCTGATCTCCTCCGTGCCGCGCCAGACCTGCATGGCGCGCGTGTCGATGCGCAGCCCGCCGATGTCGATCACGGCGTCGGTCTTGTTGTAGCGCCGCAGCACGACGTCCACGCGCGCGAGCAGCTCCACGACCTCAAAGGGCTTGACGATATAGTCCTCCGCGCCCATGCGCAGGCCGCGCACCCGGTCGTCGACTGAGCCGCGCGCGGTCAGAAAGATGACCGGGATGCCCAGCGGGCGGATATACTCCATCAGCTCGAAGCCGTCGGCGTTCGGCAGCATCACATCGAGCAAAATGAGATCAAATACGTTGCGTTCCAGAATGTCCGCCGCGGCCAGCCCGTCATAGACGCACGTGCAGTGATAGCCCGCGCGGGTCAGGCTCATCTGGATCAGGTCGCAGATCGGCTTTTCATCGTCCACGATCAGGATCTGGATCATGCCACCGCCTCCTTCGAGTCAAAACTACATCCGTTTGGCATCAAAACGGCATCCGAATCCGATGCCCGGTTCGATTATAGGAGCGGCCGGTGTGTGTGTCAAATGTTTCGTGCGCCCAGTCAGGTTTTTCCTGAGTTGGGGAAAGATGTGCAAATATTCGGCGCTTTTGCCGAAAGCAATCTTGCGATTCGTGAAAATTCATGATAAAATGACAAAATATTATATTTTTCTATCGAAGTTTCGGTCATGAATCGCAGCACAACATCAAACAACAGGCGAAATCAAGGAAACGGTTGCTCTTTTCTGTCGTTTTCAACGGCAAAAAAGCAACGGAGGGGGGAAAAACATGCATAGATCCCATTTTGCGGACAGGGTCCGGGCCTTTCTGCTGGCAGCCGCACTGGTGTCGGCGCTGATCTGCCCGCAGGCGCTGGCTGCGGACGCGGCGGGGAGCGGCGGCTGCGCG
>ENA-OPSZ01001365-OPSZ01001365.1-human-gut-metagenome-genome-assembly--contig:-NODE-1365-length-11676-cov-3.833749_pt1 | contig 11676 bp, 10 predicted proteins | sample MGYA00241814_ERZ501919 | MGnify/ENA primary metagenome ERZ501919 (study PRJEB25962, sample SAMEA2042440) | human gut metagenome | biome: human gut; feature: human-associated habitat; material: faeces... | reverse complement strand
TCAATGCCAATTTTATATGTTATTATTTTTATCCCACAAAAAAGCGTGAAGAACCCCTTTTTTTACATGACTGTATGCTGCCCGCCAGCATCGTCATCTCGAGCGGAGGATTTATGAGAAGATTGTCTCGCGGTGTTTTATTCTGCCCCCTGCATAGGGGTGGCAAGGGAACACGATTCGTAAGGAAGCAAAGCGACCTGAGAATCGTGTGACACGCTTTCCCGTGGAGAAGTCCGGCACAGCCGGATAGGGGGGCGAACGCAGTGAGCCAATCCGCAGAATACCTATCATGCCATATGACACAGAAAGCCAATCCCGTAACGCTGACTTTATAAGCATTGCCGCAGAGCGGCAATCCGCAACCCTCAGCGGCGAAGCCGCTGTCGCCCCCTGAGCGAAGCGATGCAACCCTTCTACACAACCTGCGGCGAAGCCGCCACCACAACCCTCGGGGCCAAAGGCCCCGTCAAACTTAAGAACCCTCCGGCCCATAGGGCCGGTCAATCCTAAGAACCCTCCGAGACCTGCGGTCTCATCTCCCTTTGGTACTGCGTACCACCTTTCCGCCCGCAGTTCGGTGGGGCGGCAAAAGAAAAGCGCCTTAATGGGCAGGCTAGGCGCCTTACTTCGCCCCACTTGGAGGTCCTATGCAGGACCTCCACAGTGGCACAACAAACCTCAAATTCCCGCCGAATTGTCTCCGCATCCTTCACAAATTTATGATTCTTTTACCTCACACTGTATCAGCATGTGCTATTATATCAGTAATAAATAACTAAAATAGACTTATCCCAGTCATTTCTATAGAAAAGGTGAAGTTATGAAGATTCTTGTAACCGGCGGTGCCGGCTTTATTGGGTCCCATCTGGTGCGTCAGCTCATGGAAGCAGGGGATGACGTCGTTTCCCTGGATAATCTTTCCACAGGCCTTCGGGACAACCTGCCGGAAGGAGCCCGGCTGGAAGTGATGGACACCCATGACGACAAAGCGGAAGACCTCTTCCGACAGGAACATTTTGACGCTGTGGTCCACCTGGCTGCCCAGACCCTGGTGAGCGACTCCATGGTGGATCCTGAAAACGATATGTACCAGAATATTGCAGGTACCGTTCATATCATGGAATGCTGCAGGAAATACGGCGTAAAGCGGGTGATTTTCTCCTCCTCCGCCGCCACCTATGGCGACGTGGACGAAAAAGCCCTTCCTGTGCAGGAAACACTCCCGCAGATTCCCCTTTCCTTCTATGGCCTGACCAAAATGACCGTAGAAAAATACCTGGCTCTCTACCATATGGCCTTCGGCATTCACTACGTGGTACTTCGTTTTTCCAACGTATACGGCGAACGTCAGGGCGATGGGGGGGAAGGCGGTGTTATCAGCATCTTTGCCAAACGCCTCGCTAAAGGACAGGACATTACCATCTTCGGAAACGGTAAGCAGACCAGAGACTTCGTCTACGCCGGCGACATTGCCCGGGGCATCCGCCTGGCACTGACCACACCAAATGCCGATACCTGCTACAACCTCAGCACCCAGACAGAAATCAGCCTGAACGAACTGGTCACCATCCTTTCCCGTATTACCGGAAAAGAAATTACCCCATCCTACGGCCCTGCCAGAGAAGGGGACATCTACCGCTCCTCCCTTTCCAACGAAAAGGCAGTGAAAAACCTCCAATGGACCCCGGAAGTATCCCTGGAAGAAGGACTGAAACGGACCTACCAGTATTTTGTTAAAAAATAGATTTGCAAAGTTTGGTGATGCTGTAGAAACGCGGATAATGAACTGTCGCTGCGCTTCAGAGGGGCGGACATTTGCCGTTTCCCCTAAAATCCAGCCGCCTCTTTCCGCCCCGCACTGCTCGCCACCCATCCCCCGAAGCGGGCATGGGCAGGTAAAATCAGGAGGAGACTTCCCAGGGAGGCCGGTGGCCGCAAAGCGGACACAATATGAGCTCATCAGTACGCACCATATCCTTCCTTTGTCCTTAATCATACACATGAAAAAATACTTACTTACAATTCTTTCTTTTTTTATTATTTGTTTTATATGGCATAATTCTATGGCAGATGCGCCCCATTCCAGCAGGGAAAGCATATATGTTCTTCATCTGATTCAGCATTATCTGTATATACTTCCTGACGTAGGGCATTTAACCAATGGCGTTTTGCGGAAACTGGCACATCTTACAGAATACGCCTGGCTGGGAATCGCTTTATACAGCGCTTTCAGAGTGTTTCGTATTTCCCATGGGGGAAAATGTACGCTGGTGATTTCTTTTCTTGTCGCATCTGTAGACGAATGTATCCAGCTCTTTTCTCCTGGAAGAAGTGCGGAGTTTAAAGATGTACTGATTGATACCACTGGTGCAGGTCTTGGAATCCTTTTAGTGGCTGCTTTGACAGGGATATGGAATCGATTTGTTTTGAGCAGGTAAAATGCGAAGATCCTTTCTGTTTCGCTGCTCTTGTCCCCCTTTCCTGTGCCCGTAAGGGAAGACAGGAAAAAATCAGAACAAAGAGCTAAGAACCATAAAACATAACCTTGAAAAGGAGAATCGCCTATGATCGATATACATTCTCACATACTTTATGATATAGAAGGGGATGACGGCTCCCGATCCGAGACCATGTCCCTGGGGATGCTCAGGCAGGCAGCTGCATCCGGCACTACCCATATTTTTGCTACTCCCCATATGCATCGCCATGAGGTGGTGCCTTCCTGGTCTTCCATTGAGGAGAGAGTGGCGGAGCTGCAGCAAAAGGCTGATGCAGAGGGGATTCCCATCACCATTCATACCGGGGCAGAAGTCAGTCTCGATTACGATACGCTGCAGTACTTGCCAGGCGGAGAGAATACAGATTATTGCCTGGGTGGTACCCATTATCTGTTGGTAGAACTCACGCCACAGAGCGAACCGGAAATGGTGTCTAAGCTTTTTTATGAGCTCCAGCTTCGAGGATATATATTGATACTGGCTCATCCGGAGAGGTACCACCGTATTATGCGTCATCCGGAAACGGTTTTTCGCTGGATGCAGGATGGGCTTCTCACGCAGAGCAATGTAGGAAGCTTTGACGGACTTTTTGGCGAAGATGCGCAGAAAAATGTAGAGAATCTATACCGCCATCATATGATCTGCTTTCTGGGAAGTGATGGGCACAGGACAGATTGGAGAAATCCTGATACTCGCAAGGCCCATGAGGCGATTGACCGATTCACCGGAAGCGGAGAATTTTGGGAAACCTGCAGCAGGAATGCTGAAATGATTTTAAAAAATCGCGTTTTTTATCCGAAAATTCCCGATGCCTATGAAATGAAAAAGAAGGGATTCTTTGCCCGCCTTTTTGGAAAATAATTGGAATAAAGGACGAGCTTGGAATGGGGGCTGTGAAAAATGTATGAATGACACAGTGACCACTATCATTTCGGCACAAGCGCTGCGGAGTACCGAAATCCCACCTCTCCATGGTACAGTGAGCAGGGTGGCAGGAGATTTCTGGTTCAGCATTTCCATAGAGCCCAAAGCCTTTACGATTCATATCGGCACGTACCCCCGTTCGAGATGACCCAGGGGCTTCAGCTTTCCGTCAGGAAAAACATAGAAAAAGGGCTATGAAGAAATGATGACCATTTTTTCACAGTCCTTTTTATGTAATCTTTATTTTATGTCATCTATCCTTTACAGCCCCAATCATGAAAAATCAGAATCCGGAGTATAGAAAACAGGCAATGCTTCTATAAAACGGATGGTATCCATATATTCTTGGCATAATGTTAAATCTGTGCTTTAACATAAGCTATAGGGTGCTATAATATGAACATAAAAAAATATTCAATAACAGCGAGTAAAGAAAGTGCATCCCGAATAGAAAGGGGCAGGTGAATCAGACCACTCATCTTGCGGGAAGACAGCCTGCGGCTTCCTGTCCGATACAGCTATTTCAACACATAAAACACCCTTTGACAGGAAGGGCGTTTCACGTCTTTACCGCCTGCTCTGAGGAAACACCGATGCAGATAGAGTCTGCCTTTTTAAGAATTCTCATGCACTGCTGCGTCATGGGGCTCGACATGAATGAATCATCACTTGCTTAAGGAGGAAAAGATAGAATATGCAAATCGTAAAGAAAACCCTTGCTGCGGCGGTTATACTGGCATTAACCGGCCCGGCTTTTGTTATGGCCGCAGACAGAACCACTGCCAACGTGTCCGTAGACAGTGCTTACTATTCCTATATTGATAAATTATCCGGCATGGGATACCTGAAGACGCTTCCGAATGGCGCCCGCCCCTACAGCCGTATGCAGATGGCCCGCTGGTGCCTGGAAGCTGAAGAAAAATCAGCAGGAAAACCTATGCCGGCTTATCTGGCTGATGAGCTGAAAGCACTGGAAAGCTACCTGGCTCCGGAAATGTCATCCCTTAAAGGCAATCCCACGGAAGACACCCTGCGCCTTAGAAGCGTGGCAGTCGAAGGGGACTACCTGAAAGCTGACCGGTTCAGCTACAGCGATGCGACCGATTCCGGCAGCTGGGCTCCCTTTGGAGCAAACAGGAATGGTCACAAGTATGGAAGAAATGGAAATCTGGCCCTTTCGGCTGAAGTATCCGGTAACATTGGGCATGAAACGGCTATTTCCATCAAAGGGCGCACATCCTGGGATAAGGATAATGACGGCACTGCTTCCCTGGAAGAAGCCTACATCAAGACCAAGGCAGGTTTTTTTGCCTTCGAAGCAGGCCGACAGGCTCTCACCTGGGGCGAAGGGTACAGCGGACATCTCCTCCTGGGAAATCATATGAAACCTCTTACCACACTGCAGGCCCACCTTGCCAATCCGGTCAAAATCGGCGGTTTCTTCCATTTTCTGGGAGACTTCGATTTCCATGCCTTCTACGGGCAGCTGGATAAAGATAGAGCGTCCGATGCGCAGGGCAGAGGCGTCACCGATTATGATCATCCCGGTATCCTGGGCCTTCGCGTCGACCTGACACCTGCAGACTGGGTCACCCTTGGCGCTTCCCGTGTATCCATGATGGGAGGGAAACACCACAGTCTGGATCGGTCAGACTGGCGGAAATGGACATTCGGCTCCAATGAAGACGATAACGACAAATGGGATGACATCGGGGGCTTCGATTTCAAACTCCGCTTCCCCGCCTTCCAGCTCTATGGTGAATTCATGGGCGAAGACCAGGCCGGAGGCCTCCCAAGCAAATGGGGCTGGCGTCTGGGCACCTATATCCCGAAACTGAACTCCGATGGATCCTGGGACATGATTCTGGAAACGGCTAAAACCACAGACGTATGGTACAGCCACTGGGTATTCCAGAATGGATGGACCTACAGCGGAGACATCATGGGCGATGATATGGGAAATGATGCAAGAAAATACTACGCCCGCATTAACCATTACCTGCCTGGAGAAAAAACACTCTCTTTCTACGGCCTTCGCACAGAACGTCAGAAAAACCGGGACGGCGCCACCGTGAATGAAGCCGGAATCACAGGCCGCATGAAACTTCATGGCAATATGTACCTTGACGGCACCCTGGGCTATGCCGGAGTTAAAAACCACGGCACTGACCATGACTACTTCGGCGGAGTCAAAGTGGAGTGGAACTTTTAAAAAAACGTGCCCTTATAACCTGCTTTCCACCACTTTTGGCTGAAGGGGGGGAAAAACACACTCCTATAACTTGTCTCCCACCAATTATGGGGGTGAGGAGGTCCGCGGGCCTTTATAAAAAATTGGGAAATTAATCATTTTTTCGTTCGTCTGTTTTATATATTTGATATAATAAAATAGATAAACTTACTGTTGTAAATTTCAATCTATAGTTAATGAGCATAAGTTTTTCACGGGGGATTACAAATGAAGAAAACACTCTTTGTTATGGCAGCTGCTTTGGGGCTGGCGGGTGGAATGGCCCTGTCAGCTCAAGCGGAGGACTATACCCTTCGCTCCGGAGACCAGCTGTCTATTATTGTGGCGCAGGACGAAACCATCAGCACCAGCCCTACTGCCAATTTCACGCCCTATGTTGTACGCCCCGACGGGAAGGTGGCCATCCCCTATGTGGGAGAAATCTATGCCAGCGGCATGACCGTAACCCAGTTCACCGACACCGTTAAAGCAGGACTTTCCAAATACATCGTTGATCCCGACGTAGCGGTGAACATCGTCAAATGGGGCTCCGTCCGCGTCTACGTATTCGGCGAAGTCCACAAGCCCGGTGCCTATGAACTCACCAAAGGTCACACTGTCATGGATGCCATCGGTGCCGCAGAAGGCTTTACATGGGATACGGCCAAGAAGAAAATCTTCCTTATCCATCAGGACGACACAAACAAGGCCATTCCTATCCACCTGAACGACATGCTGAAAACAGGCAATATGAAAGAAAACTATACCCTGCGGGAAGGCGACATCCTCTACCTCACCAAGAACAGTAAGATCAACTTCGCCAGAGACATAGCCCCCCTCTTCAGCAGTGCATACATGGTTTCTGAGATTAAGGACAATAACTGATTGTTTTTTGTTGAGTAGAGCCAAAGCAGTTAGCACTTAGCCGCATTGTGGAGAAATGGTAAATGGTAAATTTTAAATGGTAAATGAAGGTGTGGCGCCTTTCAAAATATAGGGCGCCACGAGTATGAATAGATATTGTCGATCCGTTTCTAAGCCTTTTTGCCATATACCATGTTATTCGGCCTAATTCACTGGCAATCAATAAGAAAAATTTCCTGTAGCAGAGGTTTTTCCCATGAAAGAAAACGCTATTCTGAAGAAAAGTGAGAATTTTGCTTATAGAATTGTTGATTTTTGCCATCATCTCAAATATGACCTTCATGAATACCAGCTGGCTGGTCAGCTGATAAGAAGTGGTACAAGCATTGGAGCCAATGTGGTGGAGGCCCAAAATTCAATAAGCAAAAAAGAGTTTGTGGTCAAAATGACCATTGCCCAAAAAGAATGTGGAGAAACCATGTACTGGCTCCGTGTGATTCACCATGGAAAGTATTTGGAAGATGCATTATTTCAATCTTTGTATAAAGACTGCGAGGAAATTATGTGGCTTTTTATTTCGATCCTTAAAAGTTCTAAAAAGACCGACTTGGAAAGTTAATTCCAATGGACAAGCGGGATGAACTGCTAAGTTTTCTTTTTATGAAACATGACTTTACTCTGGCGCTTCTGATAAATCAGAAAGATTGAGTGGAGGATCATTCCGAAATTCATGGCGCCCTATGAATTTTAAAGGCGCCAGACCACCATTTACCATTTACCATTTACCATTCCACCCTGAGGTGGCTTGGTTTCAAAATTCATGGCGCCCTATGAATTTTAAAAGCGCCATACCACCATTTACAATTTACCATTTACCATTCACCATTCACCATTCACCCTGAGATTTTGTCAAAATGGCGAACTTACCATAGATGACTCAATATACAAAGGAGAATCCAATTGCAAGATCAGGAAATTGACTTGAAAGAACTATGGCAGATCATCGATGACAACAAGAAGACCATAGCAAAGGTGACGGCCGGATTTCTCGCCGTGGCTGCGGCTTACCTGATTGTGGTGCCGCCCACGTACCAGTCCACCTCGCTCCTCCGCATAAAGCAGGATAAAGGACTGTCCAGCTCTATTCTGAGTGCCCTGCCTACCGGAAGCGACCAGATGATCAAACAGGAAATGAATACCGATGCGGAAATCCTCAAAAGCCGCAACGTAGTCATTCCTGTGATTAAACAGACAGAAGAACTGAAAGACGGAAAATATCCGGACTACGAAGGCTATGTGAAAGGCCGTATTACCACCAAGCCCTACAAGGATACCCAGATACTGGAAGTCGATGTGACAGGCAGGACACCGGAAAAAGCACAGGAAGCCAATTCCCTTCTGGTGAAAGGATTCCTGAACCGTTTGACCGAGCTCTCCCATGCTGAATCTCAGGCCACCAGGAAATTTCTGGAACAGCGTGTCGTTTCCTCCAAAACAGAACTGGCAGGAGCAGAAGATCGGCTGAAAGCCTACCAGGTAGCCCACAAGATTTACTCCACCACGGACCAGATGAAAGGCCTGGCGGACCAGCTCACCGAACTTGACAAAGTGAAAGCCCAGAACCAGCTGGATCTGGAAACGGCGCAGGCAGCTCTGGGAAGCATCAAAGGACAGCTCTCCGACGCCGGAGCAGGAATCGCCGACAGCCCGGCTATTCAGCAGTACAAGACACAGCTGGCCCAGCTGGAAGCCACCAAAGCATCCTACACCGGCAAATACACCGATGAACATCCGAAAATGCAGGAAATCAACCAGCAGATTGCCCAGACCAGACAGTCCCTTAATGATGAAATTTCCAAGATCGTAGCCCAGCAGGCCCCATCCTCCAGTACCGTTCAGCAGAAACTGCTTTCCGATAAATTTTCCAGCGAAGCAGCCATTGCCGTAGCCCAGAGCAAAAATGCAGCCATTGCCGCCCTGGAAAAGAAAAACGATGCAGAAATCGCCAAGCTGCCGGAAGACCAGCAGGGATACATCCGCGTGAAACGAGACGCCGACGTGGCTCAGGAAATCTACGTCATGCTGGCCAAGAGACTGGAAGAAGCGAAAGTTGCCGAAGTCATGGTACCGAATGAAGTCCAGGTCATCGACGAAGCCACCCTTCCAGAAAAACCCATTAAACCGAGAAAACTGCTCACTCTCGCTATCGCAGCCATCCTCGGCATCCTTGCCGGATCCGGCTACACTGTGGCGAAAGCCCTCATGTACCGTAAAATCCGCTCCTCCGAAGATGTGGAACAGTACCTTCAGCTCCCCGTACTGGGATCTATTCCTGATGCAGACAGCCTGAAAAAGCCGGACAATCAAAAAGAAACAGGATTCAAAGCACTCATTCACAGCCTGCGGGGAGGTAAAAAATGAACGAAGACATCCAACTGATTACAGAAATTGACAAACGCTCTCCCATAGCGGAAGCCTACCGCTCCATCCGCACCAACCTTCAATTTGCCGGAGCCGGTAAAGAACTGAAATACATCAGCTTCACCTCCGCCACCCCCCGCGAAGGGAAATCCACCACCATCTCCAATGTGGCTATCACTATGGGGCAGGACGGGAAAAAAGTCCTCCTCATTGACTGCGATATGAGAAAACCGGTGCAGCACAAGATCTTCGGCCTCCGGAACACCGGCCTTTCCAATATCATCGCTATGGGAAAAACCTTTGACGAAGTGGTGCAGAAAGACGTCTATCACAATCTGGACGTCCTTGCCTGCGGTCCTATTCCGCCCAACCCCTCCGAACTTCTGGGCTCCAAACGAATGCAGGACCTGCTGGATGAAGTCAAAGACAAATACGACTACATCCTTCTGGATATGCCTCCTATCCTTGCCGTCACCGATGCTGCCGTCATGGCCAGCAAAATGGACGGAGTGGTCTTCATTATCCGCTCCGGATTCGTTTCTCCTGAAGAAGCCAAAGAAGCTAAAAAGAGACTCTTCCAGGGCAGAGCCAACATCCTTGGCGTCATCCTCAACGCCGTTCCTCAGGCCAGACACAATGGCTACGGCTATGGATATTACTATTACTACTATGATAATGACCATGTAAAACACAAAAAAGAAGGCCACCACGAAGGAAAACAGAACCCCATAGAGATGGTGAAAGAAGGAGCATCGAAAATTGTTCTCCGTTTTAAAAGCCTGCGAGGATAAAAGCAGTACCATAACCCTTGCCTTCCCTGCTTGTCAGTGGCGGGGGACCGCGTCTTTACCTCAAATCTTGACTCCCCCTGCTTGCAGGGGGAGGGGGATTGCGTTCCCAAACTCTTGCTTCCCCCCGCTCGCGGGGGGAGGGGGACCACGAAGTGGTGGAAGGGGGGTGCTCCAGCTGTTAACTGCTATTATCTCTACGCTGCAGAGTTCCCCCTTACTTTCTCGTTGCTATTCCGGAGGCCCCTATGGACAGGAAATACATGATGCCCGAAGACTGCACCCTATTGAAAAGGGCGAAAGAACTTCGAAGAAACATGACACAGGAAGAAAGAAAACTGTGGTACCTCTTCCTTCGAAAACACCGCTTCCGCTTCTATAGGCAGAAAATCATAGGCCACTACATCTGTGACTTCTACTGCCCGCAGGTCCGCCTGGTCATAGAACTGGATGGCAGCCAGCACTACACCGAAAAAGAAGAAGCCTACGACCGGAAAAGGACAGCCTTCCTCGAAAGCTATCACATCCAAGTCATCCGCTTCTATAATGGTAAAATCAACCTCCACTTCAAAGAAGTCTGTATGGAAATCGAAAGAGTTATAGATGAGAGGATAAAGCAGCTGGAAACCGACTCCTAGCTTCCCCCTTCCGTCTCGCTGACGCTCGCCACCCACCCCCTAAGTGGGGGGGTGGGCAAGAAAAACATGGAGGAGAGGGGCGATTAACCCAAAACCTTGCCTTCCCCCGCTCGCGGGGGGAGGGGGACCACGAAGTGGTGGAAGGGGTGCCTTAAAGCGGCCGATGCCTGCGAAGCGGGCATAAGAACTCTGTCAAAGGAAAGGGAGCCTTCAAACATAAAGGGGCACCCACCATCATTTACCATTGCACTGACGCCCCCTTCCGTCTCGCTCCGCTCGCCACCCACCCCCTAAGTGGGGGTGGGCAAGAAAGACATGGAGGCGAGGAAGAATTAACTCAAACCCTTGTCTCCCCCGCTGAGCTGTAAAACGGATTCTTGGTTCACAATTTTCATTATTCATATGTAAAGAAGGTAATTTCATGAATTTAGACAGCAATACGCACCAGCGACTGAACATCCGCATCGTGAAGCTCTTTGACCTGCTCCTGCTGACTGCGGTATTTTCCTTGACCTGGGGGCTGTACTATGCTTATGAAATGACCTATCCCTTTTATAATCTGGGCGATTATATAATGATAGGACTTTTCTTCGTTATCGATTATCTGATCACCCGCCTCTACCGGGGCTACGCCATTCATCTGTCCCGGGTATCGGATCTGGTTTACAGCCAGACCCTGGCCGTCTTTATTACCGATGGTCTCCTCTACATTGTGATAACCCTTGTAAACCGCCATCTGATGAATCCGCTGCCTCTCATTGCTGCTCTCATAGTTCAGGGCGTTATCATCGTTATCTGGTCCCTTACGGTTCACCGATGGTATCTTCATACCCATCCGCCAGTACCGGCAGTATTGGTATGTGATGAGTATCGTATGAACGTGGATCATATCATGGAGAGCTGTGGCATGGATGCCCATTTCAAAGTGACCGATATTATCTTGTCCAAAGACATTGTAGGAGACGTATCCTCTTCTATTATTAAAGATGCTGGCGTCGTTTTCATCTGCGGTCTCCACAGCCATGAAAGAAATATCATTGTGAAATACTGCCTGGCCCATAACATCCCCAGTTATGTCATTCCCCGGGTAGGGGATATCATCATGAGCGGTGCAGAGAAGATACACCTTTTCCATCTGCCCATGCTCATGGTTCATCGTTACGATCCTACACCGGAGTATCTTTTCCTCAAACGGCTCATGGATATTGTTCTCTCCCTTATCGCTGTAGTTATATTTTCGCCTTTCATGATTGTTACTGCTATTGCCATCAAGGCTACCGACGGCGGCAGCATCTTCTACCGCCAGCGGCGGC
>ENA-OPSZ01001355-OPSZ01001355.1-human-gut-metagenome-genome-assembly--contig:-NODE-1355-length-11762-cov-3.386948_pt1 | contig 11762 bp, 8 predicted proteins | sample MGYA00241814_ERZ501919 | MGnify/ENA primary metagenome ERZ501919 (study PRJEB25962, sample SAMEA2042440) | human gut metagenome | biome: human gut; feature: human-associated habitat; material: faeces... | reverse complement strand
AGATCACCCAGCCGGCCGCCGCCGAGGGGAAGAAACCCCAGCGTTTGCCGGGAGCGAAGTTCTCCGAGCCGTTGTAGCCGAAGCTGGCCTCGAACAGGTAGCGGTTGTCGAATCCGTAGGTCACGCGGCCTGCCATGCCCTGCTCGCGGTAGGGCAGCAGGTTCTCCTCGCTCGTGCCGGCGATGTTGTTCTTCTTCTCGTTCATGCGGTAGACGAACATGGCTCCCACGTCGTGTTTGCCGAATTTGCGGGCGTAGTTCAGCGAGTCTTGCAGCGCGTCGCGGCGGTGGCCGCCGTTGCCGTCGGTGCTGGTCAGGTAGGTCGTGCCCGTGTCGCCGATCGAGTTGGTGATGAGATTGGCCGTGCCGTCGGGGTTGAGCGAACTGCCGTCCTCGACCTTGAAATAATAGGGGGTTGCCGTGCGGTAGGTCGCCGAATAGGTGTAGTTGTAGAATGACGCCGTGAGGTTGGCGCTCAAGCCCTTGGTGAAGAAATCCAGGTTCTGGTCCAGCGTGAAGGCCGTCGTCATGTAGGAGTAGTAGCGCTTGCCGTAGCCGCGGGACAGCTTGGCCAGCGGGTTGAGGTCGGTGGCGCCGGTGTCCCACGAGGCGTTGTTGCCGTAGCGCACGAACGTGTCGCCCTCCTCGGCCGGGAGCGTGGCCGGGAAACGTACCGGATTGGCGCGCATCGAGTAGTAGAACAGGTTGCCGATGTCCTCGATCGGACGGGTGTTGTACTCCAGCTGGGCGTTGACCTTGATGCCGACGACCGTCGTCTTGGTGATGTTGGCGCTGACGTTGCTCTGGAAGATGTATTTCTGGTGGTTCATCTTCACGTCGTAGGGGTTCTGCTCGATGTCGGCGATGATGCCGTTTTCGTTCGAGACCGCTGCGTTGAGGAAGTAGCTGACCTTACGGCCGCCGCCGCGGATGTTGAGGTTGAGGTTCTGGTTGACCGAGAAATCCTTGAACATCAGGTCGTACCAGTCGTTGTTCGGATAGAGGTACTTGTTGAGCCCCGCCTTCGTGCCGTTGATCTTGTCGGCCGAGTAGAACGGCTGGTAGGCGTGGAGCGTTCCGGTCTCCTTGGCGGTGTTGAAGACGGCCTCGTTGTAGAGCTGCATGTAGGTCACGCCGTCGGCCACCTGCTGTACCATCGTGGGCATCGAGAAGGTGTTTTCCAGACGGACCGAGACGTTCATCTTCTCCGAGTTGCGGCCGTTTTTCGTGTTGATGAGGATGACGCCGTTGGCGCCGCGCGAACCGTAGACCGAGGTCGCCTGGGCGTCCTTGAGCACCGAGAACGACTCGATCGACTCGGGAGGCATGTTGTTGAGCATGTTGCTCAACACCTCCACGCCGTCGAGGATGATCAGCGGCGAGTTGCTCGACCCGAAGGTCGAAATGCCGCGGATGTAGAACGAGGCGCTGTCGTAGCCGGGTTCGCCCGAGGTCTGGCGCGAGATCATGCCGGCGATGTTGCCGGCGAACGCCGTGGTCAGCGAACTGGAGGTGATATTTAGGTCGGAGGGTTTTACGGAGGTGATCGAGGCGACCATCGACTCCTTTTTCTGCGTGCCGTAGCCGATGACCACGACTTCGTCGAGCGCGTTGCTCTGCTCGGCGAGCGATACGAGTTTGAACAGCTCGGTGTCCTCGACGTGGAGCTTCTTCGTGTCGAAACCGACGTACGAGAAGGTCACGTATTTCGATTTGGCGGGAATGGTGAAGGTGTACGAGCCGTCGCCGTTGGTGATCGTGCCGGCCGTCGTTCCTTCGACGTAGATCATCACGCCGGCCAGCGGGGAGTTGTCGGTGCCGGAGATCACCGTGCCGCTGACCGTTTGGGCGACGTCGCGCGAACCGCTGGCGGCCTGGTAGATGCGGACCTGCGTGCCGCCGACCGAATACTGAAGGCCGACGTCGGGCAGGATCTGGTCGAGAATCCGGTTTGCGCTTACGTTTTTCTCCCTGACCGTTACGACCTTGGTCAGGATCGGTTTTACTTCATCCGCATAGATGAACCGCAGATCGCTCTGCGCCTCGATGGATTCGAGGATCTCCCGGATGCTTGCATCGGCTGCATCTATCGTTACATAGATGCTCCGGATCTGTGCGAGGAGATTTCCCCCCCCCACGCGAGGCATAGGGTTCCGGACAGCAGCAGCGCGGCGACGAATCGCAGGACTGCCGGAAAATGCCCGTTCCCGGGTGCTTTTTGGCGAGTTTCTTCCATAATGGTTTTAATTGGTTCTGGTTGGTAATTGGGTTGGTTTCGAAATACAGAGTGCATGGTTTGGGCCGTTTTTTGGCCGGATGTGTGTTTTTTTGTAGGAGCAAATTGAATTTAAGGGTTTTGTGGACTATTCCATTTGCAAATATAGAAATTATGCAATAAAATGCAAGCATTTCTTTGATTTTGATTTTTTCTTTTTGGAAGAAGGCGTGTTTTGAATCGAAATTGATGCGCCTGCGTCGCTTCCGGGTGGAGTTTGCCGGGCGCGGGGTGCGTTCTTCGGAAAAAATGGTTACTTTTGCCGAAAACAATCCGGCATGGAACAGCACGAAACCGACGAAAAATTCATGCGCCTGGCACTAAACGAGGCGCAAAAGGCGTTAAAACAACAGGAGGTGCCCATCGGTGCGGTCGTCGTGGCCGGCGGTGCGGTGATCGGGCGGGGGCACAACCTCGTCGAAACCCTGGCCGACCCCACGGCCCACGCCGAGATGCAGGCCCTGACGGCCGCTGCCGCGACGCTCGGGGGCAAGTATTTGCAGGAGTGCACGCTCTACGTCACGGTCGAGCCGTGCATCATGTGCGCCGGGGCGATCGGATGGGCGCAGGTGAGCCGCGTGGTGTGGGGCGCCGACGATCCCAAGAAGGGCTTCCGGCGTTACTCCGAGGCGGTGTTCCACCCCAGAACGACCGTGGCGCGGGGGGTGCTCCGGGAGGAGTGCGAGGAGTTGATGAGCGGTTTTTTCGCGGGTTTGCGCGGATAGATTTGGTAAAAAAGGAATTTTTTTTATACTTTTGCATCCAACGCGTTTCGGACAGGGGCGCATGAACTGAAAAACTTAATAAAATCGAATAGAAAAAGCAATGAAAAAGTTATTTGTATCGGTTGTCGCGCTGTTGGCGGCGGTGTCGCTCTCGGCGCAGGATGTTACTGCAATCTACAACGAAGCCGCAGCAGCTTTCGGCGCCAAGGATTTCGCAGGCGCGGCCGCGAAGTTCGAACAGGTGATCGAGCAGGGGCTGGACAGCGAGGAGGCCGCGTCGCTGGTGGCCACGGCCAAGACGACGCTTCCCAAATGCTACTTTATGATGGGCGGCGGAGCGATCCGGACCAAGAACTACGACGAGGCGCTGAAGAATTTCACCAAATCGGCGGAGCTGGCCGAACTCTACGGCGACATGAGCCAGATGGCCAAGGCCAACGGCTGGGTGGCCAAGATCTATCAGATTCAGGGCGGCGACGCTTTCAACAACAAGGACTATGCGACCGCCGCAGGCGTGTTCGAGAAGGGCTACAAGGCCGACCCGGACAATACCGCGATGGCGCTGAACCTCGCCATGAGCTACTGCGAGATGGGCGAGTACGAGAAGGGTATGGACATCTACGAGGCGGTGGCCGCCAAGACGCACCCCAAGTATGCCGATGACGCCGCCAAGGCCAAGGAGATGATCGCCCTCTACACCAATAACAAGGTGGCCACGCTTCAGGCTGCCAACGATTTCGACGGTATCATCGCGATGGCCGACGCGCTGCTGGCGAAGAACGCCGAAAACGCTCTGGCGCAGAAGGTCCGCTTGCAGGCTTATGCCAGCAAGAAGGATTACAACAAGGTGATCGAGCTGGGCGAGGCTGCCGCCAAGGTGCAGACCGATCCCGAGGATGTGAGCCTGATGTACCTGACGCTGGGCGCCGCCTACAACGCCAAGGAGATGAAGTCGCAGGCCATCGAGGCCTTCCGGAAGGTGACGGCGGGACCGGCTGTCGAGAGTGCGAAAGCCGCGTTGGCCGAACTAACCAAATAGCCTGCGGGCCGCAGGAGGAAGAGGGCGGCCTGCCGGGTTTTCCGAAGGGCCGCAGACAGTGAGCCTCCGGCCCCATGAAATAAACCGCAGAGCGGGTTCCGGATTTCCGGAACCCGCTTTTTCGTGCCGGAGCGGGGGGCTGGTTCAGCGTTCCGACGGCTCTTCGGGTGCGGCGTTTCGAAGGGCGTTTTCTCGGATGCGGGTCAGTCCGCTGCGTGTCAGCGGCGTGCGGCCGCAGAGGGCTTCGAACGCCGCTTCATCCATGCCGAGCCACGTCGCGGCGTCCATCGCCAGCGGGTCGAACACGGCATCGAACGCCGCGTTGCGGTGCTGCGGGGCGCGGCGGTTCCAGGGGCAGAGGCTCTGGCACGCGTCGCAGCCGAAGATCCAGCCGTGAAGGTCCGTTTGACCGGGCTGTTCCCGCTCGATGGTGCGGCACGAGATGCAGCGGCCCGTGTCGATGGTCCTGTCCGGGGCGACGGCTCCCGTGGGGCAGTTGTCGATGCAGCTGCGGCAGGTTCCGCAGCGCGACCCTTCGAACGGCGCGTCGTAGCGGTCGGTCTCTTCGGTGAGAATCAGCTCGCCCAGCACGACGTAGCTCCCGTATTGCGGCGTGACGAGCAGCGACTGCCGGCCGATCCACCCCAGCCCGGCCTCTACGGCCAGCTGCTTTTCGGCCAGCGGCGCGGTGTCGACGAAGGCGCGGCCTCCCAGACCGGGGTGCGCCGCGCGCAGGGCGTCGAGCATCCCGCCGAGCATCGTCCGGAGGGTGGCGTGGTAATCCGCCGCGCAGGCGTAGGAGGCCACCTTCGTCCGGTGCCCGGGCGGATAGCCCTCGCCGACGCGGTTTTTGTACGACACGGCGCAGACCACGGCCGTGCGTGCGCCTTCGACCAGCCGGCGCGCGTCGAAGCGTTTGTCGACGTTGCGTTCCAGATAGCCCAGCGACGATTGGCGGCCGCGGGCCAGCCATGCGCGGAACAGCGCCTCGTTTTCGGCCAGATGGCGGCACGGGGCGATGCCGCAGAGGTCGAACCCTGCGCCGGCGGCGAGCCGTTTGATGTACAGATGGTCGATCATCGTGATAATTAATGTCAAAAATAGTGTTTTTTAGCCGGAAATTAGTAATTTCGCCCCAAACTTTTGCGTTATCCGAACGTAGCTAAAAAAGAACACATGATGACTATCAATACACTGTACGAACTGGTCCGCAACAGCGTGGAGAAGTTCGCGTCGAAGGTCGCTTTCTCGATGTACGAGGGCGATGACGTGACTTATGCCGAGGTGGACCGTCGTATCGCCAGGGTGCAGGAAATCCTCACCGGAGCGGGGCTTCGCGCCGGGGACAAGGTGGCTCTCCTGAGCAGCAACATGCCCAACTGGGGCATCAGCTATTTCGCCGTCACGTCGGCGGGCATGGTGGCCGTGCCGATCCTGCCCGACTTCTCGGGCGAGGAGCTGGACATGATCATCGAGCATTCGGAGGCCAAGGCCCTGCTCGTGTCGGACAAACTTTTCACCAAGCTCTCGAAGCAGACCATCGAGCGGCTCAACGTGGCGGTCCGCACCAAGAACCTCGGCGTCATCTCGCAGCGCGTCCGCGGGGAAGGCTCGACGGGCGTTCCCCGGCCCGACGACCTGGCCGTGATCATCTACACGTCGGGAACCACTTCGAAGCCCAAGGGCGTGATGCTGACCCATGCGGCGCTCTGCGCGCAGGTCGACATCTCCGCCTCGATCTTCCCGGTCGACGGCGGCGACACGTTCCTTTCGGTGCTGCCCCTCTCGCACACCTACGAGTGCTCCATCGGCATGATCTATCCCTTCTCGATGGGCGCGCGGGTGGTCTACCTCGACCGTCCGCCCACGGCCTCGGTGCTGATGCCCGCCCTGCGTGCGATCCGCCCGACAGTCATGCTGATCGTGCCGCTGATCATCGAGAAAATCTACCGCCACCAGGTGCTCGCCAAGTTCAATTCCAACTCCTTCTGGCGCACGCTCTACCGCATCGGCTTCATGCGCCGCTACCTCCACCGCGTCGCGGGCGGGAAACTGATGAAACTCTTCGGCGGCCGTCTGCGCTTCCTGGGAATCGGGGGTGCGAAACTCGACGGCGGGGCCGAGAAATTCCTGCTCGAAGCCCGCGTCCCCTATGCCATCGGCTACGGGCTGACCGAGACCGCACCGCTGCTGGCCGGCGCGGCCCCTTCGATGGTGCGGCTGGGATCGACCGGTCCCCAGGCCCCGGGCGTCGAACTGCGGCTGGAGAACGTCAACCCCGAGACCCGTCAGGGCGAGATCGTGGCCCGCACGCCGAGTGCGATGGTGGGCTATTTCAAGAATCCCGAGGCTACGAAGGAGGCTTTCACGGCCGACGGATGGTTCCGCACGGGCGACCTCGGGGAGCTGGACAAGGACGGCTGGCTCTACATCAAGGGCCGTCTGAAGAACATGATCGTGGGTCCCGGCGGCGAGAACATCTATCCCGAGGACATCGAGACGGTGCTCAACTCGCACGTCTGCATCGCCGATTCGATCGTCACGGAGCAGGAGGGCCGCCTGATCGCCCTGGTGCACTTCAACCGCGAGGAGATCGAGTCGATGATCGACGACTGGCGCGAGGAGTGGGAGAGCAAGAAGGAGGCCTGGGAGGCCAAGACCGAACAGCTGAAGAAGGAGATCATGGATTTCGTCAACGCCAAGGTCAACCGTTTTTCGCGGATCTCGGAGGTCGTTGAGGAGAAGGAGGATTTCATCAAGACCCCCACGCATAAGATCAAGCGTTTCCTTTACAACAAGAACAAGAACGGCCAGACTCCGGACCAGCCTGCCGCCGGAAAATAAGCAAAGCCCCCGCTCCGAGAGCGGGGGCTTTTTCTTAATCCGGAGCAGCCGGAGCGTTTCCGCGGGGCGGTCGGCTTTCGGCGAGGGACCGGGGCGCTTTCGAGGAGCCGCCTCACTTGAGGTGGATGCCGTGGGCGGCGCACTCGGCGATCATCCGCTCGGGCCAGATGCTGACCTGGACTTCGCCGATATGGGCGCAGCGCAGGTAGAACATGCAGAGGCGCGACTGGCCGATGCCGCCGCCGATGGAGTAAGGCAGCTCACCGTTCAGTACGGCCTTGTGGAAGGGCAGGGCGCGGCGGTCGTCGCAGCCAGCCATGGTCAGCTGCTTGTCCATGCTTTCAGGGCTGACGCGGATGCCCATGCTGCTCAGCTCATAGCTGCACTGCAGCGGGTCGTTCCAGAACAGCAGGTCGCCGTTCAGATCCCAGTCGTCGTAGTCGGGGGCACGGCCGTCATGGGGCTTACCGCTCTTCAGCGGAGCGCCGATCTTCATCAGGAAGGTGGTGCCGTGCTCCTTCACAAAGGCGTTCTCACGCTCCTTCGGGGTCAGGTCCGGGTACTGGTCCTCCAGCTCCTGCGTGGTGATGAAGGTGACGTTGGGGCTGTGCAGCGGCAGCTCCTGCAGCTGGGGGAACATGGCGTGCAGGTTCATCTCGGTGGCGCAGACAGCGGACACGATGGAGCGCACCACGCTCTTGAGGTAAGCCTCGTTGCGGTCTTCCAGACGGATCACCTTTTCCCAGTCCCACTGATCCACATAGATGGAGTGCAGGTTATCCAGATCTTCGTCGCGGCGGATAGCGTTCATATCGCAGTACAGGCCCTTGCCCACACGGAAATCGTAGTCCTTCAGGGCCTTGCGCTTCCACTTTGCCAGTGACTGCACCACCTGTGCCTCAATGCCGCTTTCCTTGATATCAAAGGTGACCTTGCGCTCAACACCGTTCAGGTCGTCGTTCAGACCGGTGGATGCTTCCAGAAACAGTGGAGCAGACACGCGGTACAGGTTCAGTGTGGCGCACAAGGTGTCGGCAAACAGACGCTTGACCGTACCAATGGCGCGCTGCGTGTCGTACAGGTTCAGCGCGGGCGTATAGTTTGCCGGGATGATGGTTTTGCTCATAACAAAATACCCCTCTTCTATTGGATTCCGGCCCTGATCTCCCAGTACAGGGCACGGCTTTTGAACCGGAAAATACTTGTTTCATTATGGCATATTTTTTTAAGAAAGTAAAGTGAGAAGGCAAAAAAAGGGGGCTGCCGGTAAGGCAGTCCCGTTTCCGCAGTGAGAAGGGCGGCTTTGCATCAGCCGAAAAGCCCCTTCAGCAGGATCAGCAGCACTTTTACAAAATCGCCGGTGCCCAGCAGCTTGTACAGAGAGATCAGAGTAGATAACATGAATGTTTTGCTCCTTTTTTGCAATTTCGGGACAAAATGCCCGGCATGCATGGAATACGGCTGGGCAGAGCAGCGGATTGCAGGAAAAAACTGGGAGAAAACAAAACGGCACCCGTGCCGCTGCAAAAGCAGTACGGGTGCCGGAAGATCAATTGGTTTTCAACAGCTTCAGCGCTTTACGTTGAAGGCTGCCATGCCGGGGTAAACGGCGCTGCCGCCCAGCTGCTCCTCAATGCGCAGCAGCTGGTTGTACTTTGCAACACGCTCGGTACGGCTGGGAGCACCGGTCTTGATCTGGCAGGTGTTCAGCGCCACGGCCAGATCGGCAATGGTGGTGTCCTCGGTCTCGCCGGAGCGGTGAGAGCTGATGGCGGTGTAACCGGCCTTGTGGGCCATCTTGATGGCCTCCAGCGTCTCGGAAACAGAACCGATCTGGTTCAGCTTGATCAGGATCGCGTTGCCTGCACCCAGCCCGATACCCTTGGCCAGACGCTCAGTGTTGGTCACAAAGAGGTCGTCGCCCACCAGCTGGACCTTGCCGCCCAACTCACGGGTCATCTCCTGCCAGCCTTCCCAGTCCTCTTCATCCAGGCCGTCCTCGATGGAGATGATGGGGTACTTTTCCACCAGACTCTTCCAGTGTGCGATCAGCTCGCTGGAGGTGAACTCGGTGCCGGCCTTGGGCAGCTTGTAGAAGCCCTTGCCCTTGGGGCTCTTCCACTCGGAGGACGCGGCATCCATAGCCAGCATGAAGTCCTTGCCGGGCACGTAACCGGCCTTTTCGATAGCGGCCAGAATGGTCTCAATGGTCTCCTCGTCGCTGGACAGGTTGGGGGCAAAGCCGCCCTCATCGCCCACGGAGGTAGCCAGCCCCTTGGCCTTCAGGATGGAAGCCAGAGCGTGGAACACCTCCGCGCACCAGCGCAAAGCTTCCTTGAAGGAGGGCGCGCCCACGGGCATGATCATGAACTCCTGCGTATCCACGGTGTTGGTGGCATGTGCGCCGCCGTTCAGAATGTTCATCATGGGCACGGGCAGGCGGTTGCCGTTCACACCGCCCAGAAAACGGTACAGCGGCATATCCAGAGAAGCAGCGGCTGCACGGCAGGCGGCAATGGACACGGCCAGAATGGCGTTTGCGCCCAGATTGGATTTATCTTTGGTGCCGTCGGCCTTGATCATGGCAGCGTCGATGGCGTAGATGTCGGAGGCATCCATGCCCACAACAGCATCCGCAATGACGGTGTTGATGTTCTCAACAGCCTTGGTCACGCCCTTGCCCAGATAGCGGCCCTTGTCGCCATCCCGCAGCTCCAGAGCTTCAAACTCACCAGTGGATGCGCCGGAAGGTGCGCAGCCGCGTGCCACAGTGCCGTCGGCCAGAGTGATCTCCGCTTCCACGGTGGGGTTGCCGCGGGAGTCCAGAATTTCGCGGCCAATAACAGATTTAATTTCCAGATCGTTCATCTTGAAAACCTCCTGAATATCATTTCCATCCCGGTGCTGCCCGGGGCGGGCAGACGGGTGACGGTCAGTCATGATAGTTATGTCTAACTAACCAATAGTATCCTACCACGCTTTCCGGCCCGGTGCAAGAGCCGATGCGCATGTTTGCGGATGTAAACTTTTTAAGGGGCAAAAACGGCAGCTGATGGGGCAGAACATTCCGGCAAAGCAGGAAACAGCTGGTCTTTACAGTCTGCCCACTGGCAGCAGCGGGGATGCATCATGCCTGACATGTGAATTTCATATGGCAGATATACTAAAATTTTTCTTTACTTTTTGTCAGGACGACTCTATACTGTTTTCTGGTTCTAATATGTTTCTTTATGGTAGATAGAGGAGGATTTTTTATGAATAAGGATCTGACGGTCGGCAAGCCGTCACAGGTTTTGTGGCAGTTCTGCCTGCCCATGTTCGGCAGCATCATCTTCCAGCAGCTGTACAACATTGCCGACAGCCTTGTTGCAGGCAAGTTCATCGGCGAGAATGCACTGGCTGCTGTGGGCAACAGCTACGAGATCACCCTGATCTTCATTGCATTTGCCTTTGGCTGCAACATTGGCTGCTCGGTCATCGTGTCCCGCTACTTTGGCGCAAAGGACTACGATGAGATGAAGACTTCGGTCTACACTTCCCTGATCGGCTCTGCCGTGCTGTGCGCCGTGCTGATGCTGATCGGCCTTGTGGGCTGCCACAGCCTGCTGGAGCTCATCAACACCCCGGAGGAGATCCTTGCGGATTCTTCGCTGTATCTGGATATCTACGTGCTGGGCCTGCCCTTCATGTTCTTCTACAACATCGCCACCGGCATCTTCTCCGCTCTGGGCGACAGCAAAACGCCCTTCTATTTTCTGGCAGTCTCGTCCCTGTCCAACATCGGCGTGGACATCCTGTTCGTGGCCGGTCTCAAGATGGGCGTAGCCGGTGTGGCATGGGCCACCTTCCTGTGTCAGGGTGTGAGCTGCGTGCTGGCCATGGTGGTGGTGTTCCGCCGCATCAGCGCCTTCAAATCCAAGAACAAGGTCGTGCTGTTCTCCTGGAACATGCTGGGCAAGGTGGCCGTGGTGGCCATTCCCAGCATCCTGCAGCAGAGCTTCGTCTCTGTGGGCAACATCATCCTGCAGAGCGTCATCAACACCTTTGGTGCCAGCGTCATTGCAGGCTACTCTGCAGCCGTCAAGCTGAACAACATGGTCATCACTTCCTTTACCACGCTGGGCAACGGCATCTCCAACTACACCTCCCAGAACATGGGCGCGGGCAAGATGGACCGTGTGCACAAGGGCTTTGGCGCAGGCCGCAATCTGGTGTGGATCATCTGCGTGCCCATCGTGCTCCTGTACTTCTTCTTCGGCCGCTTCCTGCTGCTGCTGTTCATGAATGACCCGCAGGGTCCGGCCATCGACACCGGTATGCTGTTCCTGCGCATCCTGTCTCCCTTCTACTTTGTGGTGTCGCTCAAGCTGGTCACTGACGGCATCCTGCGCGGCTGCGGCATGATGGTGCGCTTTATGATTGCCACCTTCTCCGACCTGATCCTGCGCGTGGGCATCGCCATTGTGCTGAGCAGCACTGCTCTGGGCAGCACGGGCATCTGGATGGCATGGCCCGTGGGCTGGTGCATCGGCACCGGCCTGTCGCTGGTGTTCTACTTCGCCGCCATCCGCAAGGTCCTTGCAGAGTCTCCGGCCAAAGCGGAAGCAGAGGGCAAAGCTGCCGAGGCACGTGCAGAGGCCGAGTTCGCCGCAGATGCCGAAATGGAGACCCTGTAACCCTTTTGCAACTTGTGAATTGTGTTCACCTGACACACAAACAAAATGAAGCAGTTGAAATAGTGCACAAAACAGACCCATTGCTTTTGGCTATTTTGGCGACAAAGTCCACAAAATGCCCCTGAAAGTATGGACGGTTTGTGAATTGCGGATTTTGGCTCACAGGTCTATAATATTGATAACGAAGCAAGGTCGCTTTGAGGG
>ENA-OPSZ01001342-OPSZ01001342.1-human-gut-metagenome-genome-assembly--contig:-NODE-1342-length-11833-cov-2.429020_pt1 | contig 11833 bp, 9 predicted proteins | sample MGYA00241814_ERZ501919 | MGnify/ENA primary metagenome ERZ501919 (study PRJEB25962, sample SAMEA2042440) | human gut metagenome | biome: human gut; feature: human-associated habitat; material: faeces... | reverse complement strand
GCTTCCTTGAAGTTCTTTACCCGCATTACGGCTATCGGAGCTGCTAAGAAGTTGGCGTTATCTTTCCGTAAGATGCGGGAGGTTCCGGCCGACGGGATCGTGGTGGTTCCTCCTCTTTTGCGTAAGGAGGTTTTAGAAATGACACCGACAAAAGGGGATTATCTGCATGGCTATTTATTGAATAGTGGATTTGGTGAAGAGATATGGTCCTGGCATAAGGTACATCCGAGTGTCGAACTGCATATCTTTTGGGATAAAAAAGAGGTGCTTCCTGAAGTTAAAGTTGATTCCCGTCTTTCTTTCCATCAATTGAATGATACACTGTTTGTCCGTTATATGGCAGGAGCGAGGGCGTATGCCACGACTGCTGGGTTCGAGTCTGTTTGTGAAGCGATGTATTTGGGTAAGCCTGTTCTGATGGTTCCGACACATATTGAACAAGCTTGTAATGCTTTTGATGCCGTTCATGCCGGGGCCGGCGTTATTGCGGATCGGTTCGATCTGGATGCTTTGTTGCAACTGTCGCAAACGCATCAGCCGGATCTTGCTTTTTCTCATTGGGTGAAGCAGGCGGATTGGTTAATCCTGCGTGAGTTCCGCCCGGACTTATTGATGGAGGAAACACCTGCTTCCCTATGGCATCGCTTGTCTACTCGTTGGATATACCGGTTTGGAAAATTGTTATCGATTTGATGGCGGTTTATTGATTCATGATTTGACAGATTTGAAACATGAAAAAAGATCTATCGGTGGGCAAACAGACAAGGCTGCGCATTGTCTGTTAATTCACCGATAGATCATCATTTTAAGGTTCAAATATTCTTATATACTATTTCAACGCCTGCTCGATATCCGCAATGATGTCATTTGCATTTTCGATGCCGACAGACAGGCGGATCAGGTCGGGAGCTACGCCTGCTTCGATCAGCTGTTCGTCCGTCAACTGGCGGTGCGTATGGCTGGCGGGGTGGAGGACGCAGGTACGGGCGTCCGCTACGTGGGTCACGATGCAGATCATCTTCAGGTTATCCATAAAGCGGATCGCATCTTCGCGGGAACCTTTCAGGCCGAAAGCGATCACGCCACAAGTCCCGTTCGGCATGTATTTTTGTGCCAGATCGTAATATTTGTTGCTCTTTAATCCGGGGAAGTTCACCCAAGCAACCTGCTCGTTTGCCTCGAGCCATTCGGCAACCTGCTGGGCGTTCTTGCAGTGTTGAGGCATACGCAGGTGCAGGGTTTCGAGTCCTAAATTCAAGAGGAAGGCGTTCATCGGAGCCTGGATGGAACCTAAGTCACGCATCAACTGTGCCGTTGCCTTTGTCATATAAGCCATCTTGCCGAAAGCTTTTGTGTAGGTCAGGCCGTGATAGGATTCGTCCGGGGTTGTCAGGCCGGGGAATTTGTCGGCATGTGCATCCCAGTCGAAATTGCCGCTGTCCACAACCGCACCGCCTACGCTTGTCGCATGGCCGTCCATATACTTGGTTGTAGAATGCGTCACGATATCGGCTCCCCATTCGAACGGGCGGCAGTTGATCGGCGTAGCGAATGTGTTATCCACGATCAGAGGCACACCATGACTGTGGGCGATACGGGCAAACTTTTCGATATCGAGCACACTCATGCCCGGATTGGACAAGGTTTCGCCAAACAAAGCCTTTGTGTTCGGACGGAAAGCAGCCGATATTTCTTCTTCCGAAGCATCAGGGTCGACGAATGTCACTTCGATGCCTAACTTCTTCATTGTCACGCCGAACAGGTTGAACGTTCCACCGTAGATCGTGGACGAGCAGACCATATGGTCTCCGGCCTGGCAGATGTTGAATACGGCATAGAAATTGGCTGCCTGACCGGAGGAAGTCAGCATCGCGCCTACGCCCCCTTCCAAAGCTGCGATCTTGGCTGCGACAGCATCGTTTGTCGGGTTTTGCAGGCGGGTATAGAAATATCCGCTCTCTTCCAGGTCGAAGAGTTTGGCCATCTGTTCACTGGTGTCATACTTGAATGTCGTGCTCTGATAGATGGGCAGGACGCGCGGTTCTCCCTTTTTCGGTTGCCAGCCTCCCTGCACGCAGAGGGTTTCCGGCTTTAATGAATTGTTCATTATGATAATGTTTTACTATGTATTTGTTATTATCCGGCAAAAATAAGGAATAGTTTGTTTGTATCACAATATCTTCTTCTGTAAAATACGGAACCAAATGAATGCGACGATCCCTTTCAGCATACTGGAAATGCTGATTGCCCACCAGACACCGGTAATGCCCAGCCCCATTGCTGTCAACCCGATCGCCATTGGGATACGAAGGCTGTTGAACGTGATGCTGATGATGGCGGGTGGGAGCGTGCGGCCCGTACCGTAGAATAATCCCTGCATTGTTATTTCCAGCATCATGAACAACATAGAGTAGCCGTCGATGCGAAGGAAAACGCCTCCTGCCTCATAAGCGGCCTTTTCGGGTATGATCAGTGAGAATACTTCGCTGCCGAAGAACACGAAAAGCAACGTACAGAAGATTCCGAACAGGGCGGTCATTTTCAGTGTCGTATGGTAAGCACCCAGGACACGTTCTTTTTTCCGGGCGGCAAAGTTTTGCGCCACGAACGTGCTTAGAGCCGTGCTGAATCCTTGTGAGGTATTCCAGGCGATCGCTTCGATCTGTCCGCCGGCTGTCATCGTCATCAGTCCGATGTGTCCGCCATAGGTGGAGGCCGTGCGTGCCATCATCAGGTTGATAACGGCAAACAGACTGTTTAGCAGTGCTACGGGAAGCCCCAACTGAAAGATTCGTCTGCTGTAGCGGCTTTTCAACCGGATGAAGAACGGGAATCCTCCGAATAGCCGGTTTTTCTTTTTCAGGTAATAGATAAAGATGGCCAGTACGGTCGCTTCCGACAACCAAGTCGCACAAGCCGCTCCGTTTGTTCCCATTCCAAACCCGAATATAAACAACGGATCGAGTACCATATTCATGATCAATCCGCTACCGCTGACGTAGAACGGGATTTTACTTAGTCCAGCCGCATTATAAATTCCGGTACAGGCGGCTGCCAAGAAAATGAACGGAAACCCGGTTGCCACGATCTTGAGATAAGATACTGCTGTGCCGGAAATTTCTGTGTCGAGCTTGAAGAAACTGATGATCGGATTTGCCAGGACGAACAGCAGGAATCCCCAACAGACGGAAATCATAAGGGCGATCGTCAGGTTGTGGGAGGCAAAGGCGCGGGCATCATCTTCCTCACGGGCTCCGATGCTTTGTGCCACGCTGACTTCCGAACCCACTTTATTCAGATAGGAGATCGAAGTCGTCATCCACGTCAGGATACCGACAGCTCCGATAGCGGCTACCGCTTCGCTACCCAGACGCCCTACCCAGGCCATATCGGTGATACTGTAGGCCATTTGTATAAACGAGGTTCCCATGATGGGAAGCGCCAGGTTGAACAGTTGCTTTTTAATAGGCCCTTCTGTCAGATTTTTTGTTCCTTGCATGTTTGTTTATTTAATTCGGGGACAAAGATACGATGTTTTCCGCTGAAAAGATGTCGGCATGCAGCATGCCGGGGAGCTTTTGCCTGAAAACAGCCTCTACATGCCTCATGCCGGGATGTTTTTGTTGGAAAACAGCCTCGCATGTCTCATGCCAGCTTCTCTATAAACAAAAACAGCCTGTCGCGAGTGGCGGCAGGCTGTACGGATAAAAATTAGTATCAGAAATTGATGTTTACCCCGATCATCGCGCTGAAACTCTGCATCGGATAGCCGTAATAGAGTTCGTATTTCTGGAACAGGACGTTGTTCAGTTTCAGATACAGCCCGAAGGTGTCATTTAGGGTGTAAGTTCCGGTCAGGTTGAGTTCGTTGATGTTTTTCATCTTTTCACCTTCCGATCTTCCTAAGAACGTCTTGCGGCCGGTTGCTAAATAATAATCCAAAGAAGCAGTTACTTGGCTGATCGGACGGACGGTGATGCCGGCTGTCAATTCCATTTCGGGTTTGCCGTAAGCATCTTCGATATCGTCGACGTTCCAACTGTTGTAGACACCTTTCAGGTTGATGTCGAATAATTGCTGATAGCTATATTTCAGATTGACACCGCCGAACGCATGTTTTGCATTTGCTTGCAAAGCTCTACTGGTATTGGCAAAAATATCGCCTTGCGCACTTGGGGCAAGGAGCGTCGGAGCAAAGAAAACTTCATCACTCGTGATCTTATATCCCCCGAATACATCGAACCAGAAACCGGGAGCGATACCGCTTCTGATACCGACCGTCCCATCCAGATAGTTACGGGAAGGAAGCAGCTCCATCGTCGGGTTGATATAGCGGTTGACCTGCGAAATTTCGTACATGCTGTTTGAGTAGAGTTTGCCACCGGCAACCAGGTAAAGCTCGGTTTTATCGGCAACTTCCACGTCAGCCGTAATATTCGGGGAGGCCATAAATTTGCTGTTGTCACCGGTCACGAACATGATGTTCGCACCTAACTTCAAATTCCAATTGTCTCCCGATACTTTGTAATAAGGCGAAAGAGTTGCTTCGGCATGGTTTTCAAATTCCAGATATTCCTGTCCGCCCATTGTCGGCAGGCTGTAATTGAAGTATTCTACGTTTCCTCCTAATCCGACGCGCTGCTCACCGCCGAAACGGGCGTTCAAATCAAACTTTACGTCGAACGTATGTTCCGTAGGTCCGTCCTGCTCCTTGCTTAACGCATATTTATGGGAGAAGTTGGTATATCCGAGATCTAACAGATAGCCGACAGGAGCGTCTTCTTTCGATTCGACTCCGATCTTTGCCTGGATAGTCTGGTTTACCTGATTGGTCTCACGGTCGAAATTTTCCGGAACTAATGTTACTGATGATGCGGGACGTTAAACCGGTAGCCCGTAGTAATTGAATGCGGAGTATCCGTATTTGATCCCCATGTCCAACGATAGTTTTTCAAATGCGTGTTTGAAGTTGAGTCCACCTAAGTTATCATTCAATTTGGCCTTAACCTTGTCGAAGTCCGTATCGATATATTTCACCTTCCCGTTCGTCGAACGATGGGAGAACCAGATATTCAGCTTATCCTTGTCCGTGCTCAGGATGTGGTAGCCTAAGTCGCCGTTCAGGTTCAGATACGTACCGCCGCCGAAGTTGAAATAACCGCGGCGTTTGTTGTACTGGATATCCGTCATGATATTGCCTGAAGGCAGGAGGCTGATCTCCTTCTCCGGATCGGCGGGGACGGTGAAAGTCGCGTAGTCGATCGCCATCTTCTTGACAACCGGTTCTTTGATGACCGGCAATGTGTTCACTTTGCTGGCATCCTGTACGGTCGGGTCATATTCGCGTTCAAGCGTCATTTCCCGGTTCAGGTTTTTTTCCTTCGTTTTGTCTTCCTGTGCGCTGACGGTTGCGACACTCCCTAACAGGGCCATCACACACAGTGCTTTGATGTTGTATATTGTCTTCATCACTTTTTCTTAGTTCTTAAGTTTACCCAATCTATTTTCTATCATACCGGCGATATCGTCGTCACCTTTATAATTGTTCTGCAGGCTGGTGAGGTATTGACGAGCCTGGAAGTCATCACCCTGGCGGATATAGATGTCGGCCAGCAGGATAAATCCGCGAGCCAGCCAGTATTGGTGAGGCGTACCGTTCTCAATGAAGTTCATGAGCACCTTTTCGGCATTCTTGTCATCGTTGGTATCGTAATATAGTTGGGCCAACAGATATTTGGCCTCCGCACCGTGTACCGTACGGGTATCTTTGCTCAATTCTTTCAGGTCGGCAAGCGCCTTGTTCGCCTGTTTTTGGGCGATATAGGCTTTAGCACGTACGTAACGGGCTTCGGCTTCCAGTTCGGGAGAGAGCTTCGGTTCTTTCAGCAATTCGTCTGCCGCCAGAAGGGCATCCTTTTGCTGTCCCGTCTGCAAGGCACAGCGCATGATGCCTAAACGGGCGGCCTGTCTGTTCTCCGGATTCTCGGCTACGATCTGCAAGCGTTTGAAGCTTTCCAATGCGGCCGGATAATCTTTGCTCAGGTATTCGATTTCGGCCGTGCGGGCAACCGATTCTTCGAGGAACTTGGTGTCGCCGCTGGCAATGACCGATTTGAACCGTTGGATGGCTTCGTCGAACTCTTTCTTGGCAAAAGCGATGCTACCTAAGTAGAAGTTGGCATTCGAACTGAACGCCCCTTCGGGGAATGTTTGCAGGTAGTTGATCAGGCTACGGCGAGCACCGTCGTTGTCACCGCGCATGAAGAGTTTTTCGGCGGCGATATAGGTCAGCGAATCCTGTTCGCCTACTTCCAAGCGGATGTTGCCGCCTATGGAGTTCACATAGCTGGCATAAGCATTGATATCGTTGAGATCGATATAAACAGACTTCAAATCCTGCAATGCGATTTTAGCTTCTTCGCTACCCGGATAATTGCTGATCACCTGCTTGTAGGCGGCGAGCGCCTTTTCCGGCTGGTTGTCGTTGTAGTATAGTAAACCGAGCTGGATGCCTGCTTTACGTGCCAGGCTGCTCTGAGGAAATTCGCGGATCAGCTTTTCGAACGCCTGTGCGGCGGAAGAGCTGTTTTCGAGCAAGACATAAGAGCGTCCTTTCTCGAACAACGCATCGTCTACATATTGCGATTCCGGATATTCGCTGATCAGGCGGTCCATTGCGCTGATCTTGCCTTTATAGTCTTTCTGCAACCCTAACAGGAATCCTTTCTGGTAGATCGAGTAATCGCCAGCGGAAGGAGACAACTGGACTGCACGTGAATAGTTTTCTTCTGCCAGACTGAACTGATACAGGCAATCGCCGATACGGTTGTAAGCGTCAGCCAAAGAAGCGGCCTGCCGGTTACTTTCCAGGTCGACATATTGGCGGAAACGGTTCAGGGCCGCACTGTAATCCCGCAGTTTGAAATAGCTGTAACCTAAGTTATAATAAGCCAGAGCATACATGTCCGTATTGCGCTGGCGCGTATTGTTCAGATACGTGCGATAGTCCGATATCGCGTTTTCATATTCTCCCATGCGGTAGTAGGATTCGCCACGCCAGAAATAGGCGTCGTTGCGGGCTTCCATATTATAAGAACCGAGCTGGATTGCCTGGCTGAACAAACTAACGGCGTCATCCAGCTTGACATTGGCAAAAGCCTGTGTTCCGAGTTGGAAAAGGATGTCCTGTTTGGCTTCCAGTATCTTGGTGCTCGGATGTTTGATCTTGTTGATTGATTTCAAAGCGGCTTCGTAGTTTTTGGTAGTCAGGTAGACTTCGACCAGATAGTCGTTCACCTTGTCTGCGTATTGCGAGTTAGGGAAATCGTTCAGGAAGTCTTCGAAGATCGTCACCGACTCGCCGAACCCTGTAAATGCCGTTTCGTGGATGAGCAATGCGTAGTTGTACATGGCGACTTCCTTTATCTGTTTGTCGAATGAAGAGGTGGCAGCAGCCTCGAATGCCATGCGGGCATTGTTTTTGTCGCCTAACTTCAGGTAAGACTGTCCGAGATAGAGATAGGCGTTCTGTGTCAGCTCGTCGTTCTGGCGTACGGTCCGGCTCAGGGCGTTGACCGTATTGCTGTAATTCCCTTTATTGAAGTAGCATACACCTAAAATGTACAGATCGCTGCGGAGCGGGTTTTCCGTAGATGAAACATATTTGCTCAACATCCGGATCGCTTTTTCCTGGTCGCCTAAATGATAATATGAATCACCAACGATCCGGTACATCTCGCTGTTGTTCTTGCTATCGGGATATAGAGAGAGAAGCTCTTCACCTTCTTTCACCACCTTTTCGTATTTGCTCTGGATAAAATAAATCTGTGCGATGTAGTATTGCGACTGCTCGCGGTATTTCGGGCTCTCTTTCAGACGGGAAAACTCGATCAGAGCATTGTTGTAATTCCCCATCGCGTAGTCGATGTAGGCGACATAATAGGTCGAGGCTTCCTTATATTTGTCTCCGACCTGCTCGATCCGTGCGAAGTAGCCGCGGGCTTTTTCCATCTCACCGGTCTGCAACAGCGAATAAGCCAGACGGAAAGAATAAGCCTCCTGCTGTTCGGGACTTAACATGTCGATATCGGCTTCGTTGAACCAGAAAATAGCTTTTTCATATTCACCGCGTTCGAAATGTACGGAACCGATCATGTAACCGATCTCGTCGCTATGGCGGGAAGCTGGATATTCTTCCAGATAGTCTTTTAGCAACTCGTCTGCATTAGGGCGTCCCTGTTCATAAGCGGCATAGACCAGCATATAGTCTGCCTCTTGGATCAGGTCGGCATTCGTGGAATGCTGTTTGTAAGCCTCCAACTTGTCAATGCAACCGGCATAATTTTTTAAACTAAACAACTCTTTCCCTTCTACAAATAGGCGATCCGGTGCATCAAACTGGTACGACCGCTGCCCGTATGCGACATGACTCCCCACCACTATGCACAGTGGAATAAGTATTCTTTTCATCACTCCTTAGCTTTTATAATACAGATATATATAAATATAACGGTATATGTTGGTTCTAAGTTGCAAATATAAGAAATATATTACTTTATATAGCGGTCTACTGCTTTTTTGATAGATTGCAATCCGAAATCGTCCGGATTCAACTGGTTGGCTGGCAGAATAATAATCTCGGCTGCATCGTCTTCAGCTTTTGCTCCGTCGAAGGATTCGGTCAGACATTCGAAGAACATATCGACCGTATGTACCTCGAAGCCGGAATAGGGATAAAGATTGGGAATGGAAAAGAGATAACGGCAGCCGACGATGTCAAGTCCCGTTTCCTCTTTCACTTCCCGGTGGGCTGCATCTTCGGCTGATTCATACATATCGACAAAGCCTCCCGGCAAGTCGAGTGTCCCTTTGGCGGGTTCTTTGGCACGACGTACCAACAGCAGTTCTCCTTTTGAATTGCGGATGAAGCAGGCGACAGCCGAGGAAGGATTGAAATAATAGACGAACCCACAAGTTGTGCATTGTTTGGCTTTCTCGTTGCGTTCCACAAATGTCCTGGCTCCGCATTTCGGACAATACGTAAATTGATGTAAAGGATGGGACATGATATTTTATATTTAATAGTCAAGCACGGATTACACGGATTTCACTGTTCTAACAAACTGTGCAATCCGCGAAATCCGTGCCTGAAATAGCTTTGTGTTTTTATTACTTCACTTCCCAACCCAGTGCGCTTGCGCCCAATACGGCTGCATCGCTTTCTTTCAATTGGGAGAATAATAATTTTGTCTTGCCTTCGAACACTTTCAACATGTTCTTTTCCATTGAACGTTTGATCGGATTCATAATCAGATCTCCGGCTTTAGTTAGGCCTCCGAACAGGATGATCGCTTCTGGGCTGGAGAATGCAACGAAATCAGCGAATGCTTCACCCAGGATGTTACCTGTGAATTCGAAGATTTCCAAAGCCAGCTTGTCATTCTTCATTGCTGCGTCATACACGTCTTTGGATGTGATTTCGTCCGGATCCAATTCGCGAAGCAAGCTGTCATCCTTACGGATTTCCAGAAATTCGCGTGCCGTACGGGCAACTCCTGTAGCAGAAGCATATGCTTCCAAACAACCTTGACGACCACAACCACAAGGACGTCCGTTATTACGACGCATGATCACGTGACCTAGCTCGCCTGCAAATCCATCATGCCCGTAAACCAGGTTACCGCCGATTACGATGCCGCTCCCGACACCTGTACCTAATGTGATCACGATAAAGTCTTTCATACCGCGGGCAGCACCATACGTCATTTCACCGATAGCAGCTGCATTCGCATCATTTGTCAATGCCACGGGCACACCACCCACCTTTTCGCTGATTAACTGAGCCAAAGGAATTTTACCTTTCCAAGGAAGGTTTGGTGCAAATTCGATACAACCGTTAAAGAAGTTACCGTTCGGAGCTCCTACACCTATACCTTTTATTTTATCTACACCGCCTGCCTGGTCGATCACTAATTTCAGGCCATTTGCAAGTTCGCTGACATAATCGTCGACATCAGTATACTTTCCGGTTTTAATTGAACTACTGTACAAGATCGTTCCTCTTGCATCTACTACGCCAAAAACAGTATTGGTACCACCTATATCGATACCTACTACATAAGGCTTCTCCATGATTTTATATTTTAGATTAATAATGCTTTTTCTGGAAAGCAAATATAAGAGGAATCTGGTAAGGTACAATGATTTTATTCAAAAAAAACCGAAATGGACGTGAATATGTTACCCGATATGTTATTTAGCAGGTAAAATTTCAATCCAATAATCGTCTGGATCATTGATGAAATACAAGCCCATCTCGTTATTTTCGAAACAGATGTATCCGAGTTCTCGATGATATTCGCGTACCTTGTCATAATCGCCGGCTACACGGAAACAGAGATGGCTTTCATTGTCTCCCAATTCGTATGCTTCTTTCCGGTCGCGAAGCCAGGTCAGTTCCAACAGAAATCCTGTCTCGTTGTCTGTCAGATAAACCAAGGTGAACGAACCGTCTGTCGCTTCCTTGCGGTGGTGTTCTTTCAAACCAAGCGCTTTTCCATAAAACGCAATACTTCTGTCCAGATCCAGGACATTGATATTAAAATGATCAAATCTGCTCTTTATTTCCATTTTCTCTCTATTTTTTTATTTTCCATTTTCAAATGTCTGTCCCTTCTCCCGGAACGGATATCAACGCATACCGGCAACCACGCGATTCCGCGTAAGGTCTGAAAGCAACCACCTCCGCCGGACGATCCCAAAAATGCATCGGTACAAAGATATTGGTTTTGATATGATCTACAAACTGTTGTGCACCGCGCATGAAGTCGGTCCCGATACGCGGATCGACCGGAAACATGGTAGCATCTAGCTTGTCGGTCGCCTTTGCCAAATCACCTAATTCTTTCAGATAATTTTGTTCTGCTTCTGCGACTTCTTCGGGAGTCGATTCGTCTTTCCAGTGCCAGTTATTTAGGTCGCCGGCGTGGAAAAGGCGTTTCCCTTCGGCTTCGATCAGGAAGGATATGCCGGAGTCTGTTGATCCGAATGCCTTGATCCACAGGTTATGATCTTCATAGGAATCTTCTTTTTTGAGATAGATCGCATCTTCTTTCCCTGCCCGGTTCCTTTTCAAAATATCTTTGCCGAAAAGATAGACGATATCTTTTTTGTATGTTTTCCATCTCAATACCTCCGGATTGAAATGATCCGGATGGAAATGGGATGACAATACATATAATGTACCCGCACGATTCAATAGTTTCTCATGCACGAAACCTTTTTCCGGTGACCTCCCTGTGTCTTTATAATAATCGATCAAAATGGCAAATTCGTCTGCCTCGATAGCAAAACCACTATGGTAGATATAAGTAAGTCTCATATATATTTTCCTTTCTTTTTATAAACAAAACACGGAAGGTCGCATTCTTGTTGTGCAAATCAGCGTTCGTTTGCGTCCGGTCAATGCTGATTACGATATTACAACTTTATTTCCAGTTGCTCCATCATCACCCCTGTCTTTCGGCGTGCATCGGCCACATCCAATCCGCGTGCCAGCAGCACTGCCATACGGCGATGTCCGTGGACTTCCGGTTTACCGAAGAAGCGCATTTGGGTGTCCGGCTGTTCCAAGACCTTATCCAGGTTGCCTAATGAAAGTTGGTTGCTGTCCCCTTCGACCACAACAGCACGCGAAGCGCCTGCACCGTGAAAAGCTATGTTCGGGATCGGTAGGCCTAATATAGCACGGGCATGCAAAGCGAACTGCGAAAGATCCTGCGTGATCATTGTGACCATTCCTGTGTCATGCGGACGGGGAGAGACTTCGCTGAAA
>ENA-OPSZ01001340-OPSZ01001340.1-human-gut-metagenome-genome-assembly--contig:-NODE-1340-length-11848-cov-3.239379_pt1 | contig 11848 bp, 8 predicted proteins | sample MGYA00241814_ERZ501919 | MGnify/ENA primary metagenome ERZ501919 (study PRJEB25962, sample SAMEA2042440) | human gut metagenome | biome: human gut; feature: human-associated habitat; material: faeces... | reverse complement strand
TCTGCCCCATACTGGCTGAAGCCTATTCCATGGCCAAAGCCTCCGCCGGACAGTGTATAGTGACCATTTGCACCGGCACTCACACTAAAGCAGGCGCTTGGTATCATCGACAGATTCTCCCTCACAGAGCCATCGTTTAATGTAACTTTTTTCTGATAATGCCCTAACGCCTTTCTTATATCATTCTCCGCCGTAAAGGTCTGCGATTTGTTTCCATAATTTATTGTAAGCGAAAGTACATAACCAGCATCTGACGTCTTATCGACAGAAATACCTGTTGCTGTGCCGTACTGAGGATCATTGTATGCCGATAAATCAAGCTCCGAGGTCCATCTGTAGTATGGCGAATTGTCATCCACCGACTCCACCTTGTGTATGAAATCCGGTGTACTCGAAGACCATACCTCCATATCCTCGGTTTTTCCGGCAGACGTAGAAAAATAATAACATGTTATTAAGCTTCCTCCACATGAGACAACCTGCCCTGCCGTAGCTTTTACAGCCTCATCGGTCGACTGCTTTGTTTCTGAAGCGTTATAGACCTGAAAAGCCGTGGTATTGTCAATATTTGCTCCGTATAGCGCATACTGTGTATTTTTCATCTGTGAATATACAAAGGTTCTTGCGCAAACAGCCTGAGCCTTAAGCGCCTCTGCATCAAATGTAGACGGCATCTCCGACGGCAGCACATAGCGCACATATGTCTCCACATCGACTGTATTCACCGCCACAATACCTTCCTCTGTCCCGATAAACTCAAATGAGCCCGGATAGCTTTTACCGTTTATGCTGACATAATTGTCTGCTGAGCTCACCTTTATCTTACCTTTCTGTGCATTTGCCATATATGCTCCCACATCATCAATAGCATTGCTGCCACAGTCGGCATCATCCACATAAAGGTTAGACGCTGCACCTGCTGCAATTGTGGGAAATGCATCCTTTCCATCGTTTTTTATAAGCACCCTTATGTATGTAAGGTCTGGTGCCTGTCTTCTGACGATGGCACATATCCTGCCGGAATCAAGTATGTAAGAAAGTGTTTCACTTCCGATTATCAGGTCAGAAACCGCTATTTCCTTAGGCGCTGCTCCTGTCTCATCATACACCGGCAACTTATCTGACTGCATTGGAATGTCACCCTGCCCTGCAATCTGCATGGTACCGTCTCCGTACGACAGCATCACACCTGATATATCATCCGGCTTTATCTGTATCTTTTTGACCTTAGAGCCACTGATTTCAATATCACAGACACCTGTAAAGCTCTCCTCCATGGTTCCCTTAGCCCTGTAAAGCTCTCCATCACATATGAAAATCAGCCTTCCATCGTCATTTGACACAATATATGCATTCTCATACACCATATCCTTCGTCACTGCCTTCGCCTGTTTTACAAGTGTCCCCTTTTCCTTTTGCGCCATAACAATTGCAAAAACAATAACCACGCATACCATGGTTATCGCAAGCATTATCCAGACCATCTGATTCGGCTTTTGCCGTCTTCGTCTTCTATTTGCCAAATTTCTGTTCTCCTTAACACCCAAATAGTGGTTACTGCTCAAAAAATGGGAGCTGCAAAAACAGCTCCCTTTATCATCTGTACTTAAGAATCCTTTGTGCTTTAAAAATCTTTTGTATCTCATAAATCTTTTGTGCGTCCGGAGTTCTTTTGTACATTATTATTCTTTTGTAAGAACCCAAAATGCCGGTCCTGTAATTTAGACTCCTAGCGCTCTTGCTAGGTGGGTAACCGCAGTCTGCCTTCTGCCTTCCGCTGCATAATGACGGCCTGACATCCAACAGCTCATATAGGAATCCCGTTTAAAGTAAATGTAGGTTCTAAATACACAGGGTTGTCGAACATCTCAGGTATCTTTGTAAATTCATTATACTTTATTATGTCTCATGTTGCAATGCAAAATTCATGTTAGAATTTAACAAATTTTTCTCTGGCATTTCGTAACATATTTGAAAACCAGATAATTACTGCGACGAATATAATCATCTCCACATATGACCAGTACGGTATCTTTTTGAGGCAATCCGAAACTATCGCAACTATACTGATAACAAAAATCACAATGCCGAATACAAGTGACTTTGGATAAATATAAGCTATATATCCGGCCGTATCCTTAATCTTTTTCATCTCATCCTCAGCCACAAAGGTACTTTCAATTTTGCCGCTTTTCTTCATTCGCAGTGACACAAATATTATGTAAATTCCTAATATCAGCGTGACCACATCTATTATAATAAAATAGTTCATGCTTCTTTCTCCTGTATTTTTATTTATTATTCCTAAATAGTTATCACGGATCTTATATATACAAAAATATGTAAAATCACCAAAATTAGTATAACCTCATGTAAGGAAAAAATAAATGGTAAATAAGTCCCAACTATTTCTTGAATTTTTATTATTAATGTAGTAGAATATATTTATATTTTCAAGGGGAAGGAGTTTTTAAAATGCAACTTGACGATTTAAAAATACTTATATGCGATGATTCGATTCTCGCAAGAAAACAGATGAAGGACATAATCAATTCCATTGGTTCACCAACTATCATTGAGGCGGCAAACGGACAGCTCGCCATTGATATGTACAAGGAGCATAAGCCAAATCTCACATTTATAGACATTGTAATGCCGGTAAAGGACGGAAATGCTGCTATCTCAGAAATTATGGAGTATGACAGCAGTGCTACCATCTTCGTTGCGTCATCTGTCGGCACACAGTCCGAGCTTAAAAAGGCTCTTGCTGCCGGAGCATGTGACTTCATTCAGAAACCAATCGACAAGGATCAGGTCATAAGTCTGATTAAGAAGCACATAGGAGGAAATTAATATGTATACTCAATTTTTTGGCAATTTTCTCCTATCAAAGGGGTATATCACTAATGAGCAGCTTTTTGACGCACTCAAAGAAAAAGCACAAAAGCACGCAAAGCTCGGTACTCTTGCCATCCACTCAGGGCTTATGACAGCTGCCGAGGTTGATTCAGTAATAGTCGAGCAGACCCATCAGGACAAGAAGTTTGGTGAGCTTACAATAGAAATGGGCTATCTGACAGACGAGCAGGTAAAGGATCTCTTAAACATCCAAAGCCCTGACTTTCTTCTTTTAGGACAGATTCTTTTAGACAAAGGCATAATTGACAATACCACTCTCGAAAAGAGTATACATGATTACCGCAGTGAGAATGCTATTTCCGATCTTGACATGGTACTCGAGGATAAGGACAGTATAAATCATCTGATAGGTCATTTTTTTGCCAATACAGGCATAGATCCTTCTGCCATTGACATTATGTATCTTGAGCTTTTGTTTAACAGCTTTATCCGATTTGTCGGTGATGACTACACTCCGCTCTCTGCCGAGATATGTGACAGCTTTAGTGCGGACTGCATGGTACGTCAGGACATCAAGGGCAGCTATGCCATATCTACATACATAGGCATGAGTCAGACAACAGCCATCAATTTTGCATCACGCTATGTAAATGAATCATTTTCAGTATACGACGAGTATGTACAGGCATCTCTCGATGATTTCCTGAACCTGAACAATGGACTGTTTCTGGTCAACTGTTCAAATGATCAGGCACTTGAGCTTACTCTCACTGCACCTGAGCATTTTGATGGACAGACACGCAGCTTCAATAAAGCCTGCAAGCTCAAGCTGTTATACCCTTTCGGAGCCATTCACTTTATTATTGAATTCTAATATCTCTGCAAGGCGGTTTCAGTAATCTGATAATTATTTACTCTATAATTAGAGCACAAAAAGAACATCTGCAATCAGCAGATGTTCTTTTATGTTGCGCTATACATAATTATATATCAAACAAATTACAATTATATGATTAAATGGGCAAAAGGTAACATTATATTATTACTGCACACCGAGCATTTTCTTAACAGTGTTTTCCATCTGATCCACATCACAGACTGTGTTGTGAAGAATCTTTGCATCCCTGATTTCCTCGATGGCATTTGGTACCTTAACGTTGCCAAGCTTTGAAAGCTCATCTACAAGCTCAAAGTCTGTCATTGAATCGTACTTAGGATCAATTGCATCCATCACACTTCTTGTGAATTTGAATGGACTTGCTGTAGATGCGATAACAGTCTTTGTGGCTGTATCACCTGTAGCCTCCTTATACTTGTCATATACACCTGCTGCAACTGCTGTATGAGTATCAATAATGTATCCTGTATCCTCGTAAAGCTTTTTAATAACCTCAGCGGTTTCCTTCTCACTTGTGTAATTTCCATAGAAGTCAGAAAGCTTTTCCTTCATCTCAGGTGTTACAGTGTATTTGCCATCCTTAGCAAGCGAAGCCATAAGCTGAGCATTCTTATTTGCATCATTTCCTGCGATACGGTAAATGAGTCTCTCAAGGTTTGAAGAAATGAGAATATCCATGGATGGTGAATTTGTGAGGATAAACTCTCTGTTTTTATCATACTCTCCTGTTGTGAAGAAATCGTAAAGCACCTTGTTCTCGTTTGAAGCGCAGATAAGCTTTGCAACTGGAAGTCCCATATTTTTTGCATAAAACGCTGCAAGTATATTTCCAAAGTTTCCCGTAGGAACAACGATATTTATCTTCTCATCCTTTGCGACAGCTCTCTGTGCAAAAAGCTTTGAGTAAGCATATACATAGTACACAATCTGTGGTACAAGGCGACCTATATTGATTGAGTTGGCAGATGAGAACTGATAGCCTGCGGCATCCATCGTCTCTGCAAGAGCCTTATCATTGAACATAGCCTTTACTGCTGACTGTGCCTGGTCAAAGTTGCCGTGAATACCCACTACATGAGTATTGGCACCCTTTTGTGTAAGCATCTGCTTTTCCTGAATCGGGCTGACACCGTGTTTCGGATAGAATACGATAATTCTGGTTCCCGGAACATCCGCAAAACCTTCACCGGCTATCTGTCCGGCCTGACCATTGGTGATGTGACCTACACCATACCGGTTGTTCCTTTCCATGTTTAGCGCTTCTTTAAGGAGCTCTTTTTTTTTAACATTGTTTTTCTTTGCGGATGTGATAAGTAAATGAGGCAGAATGGATAATGCCATATCCTTGAAGGCTATTGTAGAGCCATGGAACAACTCAAGGTAGTAAGCCCCGTCAGCAAACTTAAGCGGTGCAATCTCAGTAGTATCAAACTTGCTGTCGTATGCCCTGTTGATACAATTTTTAAGCTCTTCCTCTGTGAAATCCGTAAGGAAAAGCTTCATAACCTCATATGCTACCTGCTGGTATGACATCTTAGAAAGCTCCTCAACAGAAACATCAAGTGCCGGAATGCTCTCAGGTACAAATAATCCTCCGTCATCGGCAAGGCCCTTAAGGATAGCCTGTGAAGCTGTTATTTTCTTTTCACTGTTTCTTGTACTTGAATATAATAAATCCATTTTTTACCTCATTTCTCTTTTTATCTTATCTAAATCCATATTGCTGCATCTATATGCAGACAATTATTATCCTTTATAGTATAATAAATTTCATATATCAAATCAATAACAAAAATGCTACAATAATATATATATGATTAAAAATATATGTGAAAGGAACACAAATTATATCTATGCTCCAGGGAGTTTACACCGCTGTCAGAAAAGACGGCACCATTTACTACAGGTCCAACATCACCTACAAAAGCAAACACATCAGTCTCGGAAGCTTTGACAGTGAGCTTTCTGCAAGCCGCGCCTATGCCACCGCATCGACAATTTTATTAAAAGAAACAAACAGCATAGAGGACTCTTACTTTCACACCCATGCACTTACATTTGATAAAATTGTAACTCTTATTAATTTCCGTGATAACGGAATGTACATAAAGACGCCCATATATCTGCGCAAAAACTATTTCAGCTACTATCTGGATATATCACATGAGCTGAAATTCGATATAGACGATTTGTTTTACTACTCTGAGCATCGCATATTAAAACGCCAGGGACATCTGTACGTCAACGACTACGGCATGCAGGTCACCCTGCTTAGCCGCTATGGCATACAGCCTCATGCTGTTTGCGGACGGGACTATGTATTTGTAAACAATGATTCAACCGACATGCGCTACGAAAACATCAAGCTGTTAAATCCATACCATGGTGTAGAGATTGTCAAAACTGCAGGGCTCGACAAATATAAAGCTCGCATACACATAAACGGTAATTTTGTCATAGGAACCTACAACACAATCGAAAAGGCCGCTATTGCATACAATAAAGCTGTCGATATGGCTCATGCACATGGCATAGAAAAAAACTATCCCGAAAACTATATCGAAAGTATATCAGGCAAGGAATACGCGGATATTTACACTTCTGTGACAGTTTCCAATAAATATTTGCAGTATCTGCAGCAATTTGATTTATAGAACGCATATCCCACAGTTTGCATATTACCATTATTTTTAATATTGTACTAAAAACTCCCGCGGTTATATAACCTCGGGAATTTTTATAATTACTTCTGATTTATATAGTTTACAAGTCCCTCGCAGTCGATAATCTTCTGCATGAACGGTGGGAAGGCCTGTCCCTTAAACTTCTCTCCTGTTGTCTCATCTGTGATGATACCTGAATCAAAGTCTACTGTCACCTCATCACCGGCTTTTATTGCCTTTGCTGCCTCAGGGCACTCAATAATAGGAAGACCTATATTGATTGCATTTCTGTAGAAAATTCTTGCAAATGTCTCTGCGATAACACAGCTTACGCCGGCAGCCTTGATGGCAATCGGTGCATGCTCTCTTGATGAACCACAGCCGAAGTTCTTGTTGGCTACCATGATATCTCCGGCCTTTACATTATTTACAAAATCCTTATCGATATCCTCCATGCAGTGTGTTGCAAGCTCCTTAGGATCAGAAGAATTCAGATATCTTGCAGGAATGATTACATCTGTATCGACATTGTCTCCATATTTAAATACACGACCGTGTGCTGCTTTCATTGTGCTTCCTCCAATCTTTACATAACATCCTTTGGTCCTGAAATCTTACCTGTAATGGCACTTGCAGCTGCAACAGCAGGGCTTGCCAGATAAACCTCAGAATCCACATGACCCATACGTCCGACAAAGTTACGGTTTGTGGTAGATACGCATCTCTCGCCCTCAGCGAGCACTCCCATGTATCCGCCAAGACATGGTCCGCAGGTAGGTGTGCTCACAATGGCACCTGCCTCGATAAATGTCTTAAGAAGGCCCTCTTCCATAGCCTGAAGATAAATCTTTTGTGTGGCAGGAATCACGATAACCCTGATACCATCCGCAACCTTTTTACCCTCAAGAATCTTTGCTGCAATACGCAGATCATCCATACGGCCGTTGGTACATGAACCGATTACTACCTGGTCAATCTTTACATCACCCACCTCATCGATGGTACGTGTATTGTCAGGCAGATGTGGGAATGAAACTGTAGACTTAAGTGTGCTAAGGTCGATTGTATACTCCTCATCATACTCTGCATCACTATCAGCCTCATACTCTGTGAACGGACGCTTTGAATGCTCCTTCATGTACTCTCTTGTGAGATCATCTACAGGGAAGATACCATTCTTGCCGCCGGCCTCAATTGCCATATTGGCGATAGTAAATCTGTCATCCATAGAAAGATATTTAAGTCCCTCTCCGACAAACTCCATTGACTTATAAAGTGCGCCGTCCACACCAATCATACCGATGATATGAAGGATGACATCCTTGCCGCTGATCCACTCAGCCGGTTTTCCGATGATATTGAACTTGATGGCAGAAGGTACCTTAAACCAGGCCTTACCTGTAGCCATTCCTGCTGCCATATCAGTGCTTCCCACACCTGTAGAGAAGGCTCCTAAAGCTCCGTATGTACATGTATGAGAATCAGCTCCTATAATCACATCACCTGCTACAGTCAGTCCCTGCTCAGGTAAAAGTGCATGCTCAATGCCCATTTTTCCTACATCAAAGTAATTTGTAATCTCATTTTTGCAGGCAAACTCGCGAACACATTTACAGTGTTCTGCTGACTTGATGTCCTTGTTTGGTGCAAAGTGATCCATAACGAGTGCGATTTTATCTTTATTAAACACTCCCTCTACCTTCATCTTGTCGATCTCATGAATCGCTACAGGTGAGGTAATGTCGTTTCCAAGCACAAGATCTAAATCAGCCTCAATGAGCTGGCCTGCACTAACAGAGTCAAGGCCTGCGTGTGCAGCAAGAATCTTCTGTGTCATTGTCATTCCCATGCTTATATTCCTCCTAGCATATAAAAATATTGTATTATGATTGTATCTGAATCAAGTTTACTTAAGACATCATAACATATGATTTACCATAATAAAAATACATAATAAACATATTTACCATAACTAAATCTCATGGTATAATAAACATAAATTTGTTGATGTTCACACCTTTTTGTGACAAGCAACGATTACAGCCCATTAAAAGTACAAACCACAGGAGGTACAAATGAACCAGAATCTCTCATCTTACTGGATTTTCTATACTGTTGCCAATGCCGGCAATATATCAAAGGCAGCCAAGGAGCTCTATATCAGCCAGCCTGCCATCAGCAAGTCAATTCAAAAGCTCGAGGACGGACTGGAATGCAAGCTTTTTTCCAGAAGCTCCAGAGGTGTCGTCTTGACCGATGAGGGCAGGCTTCTTTATGATCATGTAAGCGAGGCCTTTGAGGCATTAAATGAGGGTGAGGAAAAGCTGAAGCGCTCAATAGAGCTCGGTGTCGGCCAGCTTAAGATTGGTGTCAGCTCAACACTCTGCAAATATATGCTTTTGCCATATCTCAAGGAATTCATACACAGAAATCCTCATATAAGCATCTCAATCGAATGTCAGTCCACCAACGAGACCTTAAAGCTCCTCGATGATGACAAAATAGATATAGGTCTGATTGGAAAACCAGCATCCCTTAAGACTTTCAATTTCTATTATCTGGACAACATCGAAGATATATTTGTCACTACAAAGGACTATCTGCGCAACTTAAGCGCCCGTGGTGTCAAAAAGAGCGAGATTTTGCAAAACTCTACTCTCATGCTTCTCGATAAAGGCAATATGACACGTAAATATATTGATGATTATCTGCAGGAGAACCAGATACACGTAAAGGACTCTATAGATATATCAAATATGGACCTGCTCATCGACTTTGCCAAAATAGGCGTAGGTGTGGCCTGCGTCATAAAAAGCATAGTTTCAAAGGAGCTTGCTGACGGTACCCTGATTGAAATTCCTCTCGGCATACCAATCCACAAGCGTGAGGTTGGCTTTGCTTACAAGGAGTCTTCAAAGCTTTCCACCTCTTTACAGACCTTTATCAAGTTTTATGAGAGCTACACACCAGAGGATTTTTAAATAAAAAAATATGATCCCGGAGGTATTACCTTGAAAGAACAAATACACACTATCCCCATATCAGACGCCTTTGACAATGCCGGCGAATGCCCCTTCTGCTATATAGAAAAACGCACCGAGGATCACGTCATGGATTTTGTACTTGGTCATGGTGCCTCTTACATGGAGGCTGACATACGCGATATGACCGATAAGGAGGGCTTCTGCCGTGCACATTTCAAAAAAATGTTTGACTATGGCAATTCACTCGGAAACGCCTGGATACTAAAAACCATGTACATGCGCCATATTGAGGAGATGGACAAAGAATTTAAGAACTTTAAGCCTGATTCAGTGCAAAGGAGCGGTCTTTTCAAAAAAGCAAACGCCTCCTCCAATTCCATCGTGGACTGGATTAACAAACGTGAATCAACCTGCTTTATATGTGACAGCGTAAACAAGACCTTTAATGCATACATGAAGACCTTCTTCACTATGTATGAAAAGGATCCTGAACTAAAAGAAAAATTAAAGAACACAAAAGGATTTTGTCTCGATCACCTGAAAGTGGTTCTGGAAGGAGCTGACACTTATTTAAAAGGTGATAAGCGCAAAGAATTTTACGATATCGTGCTCCCTCTAATGCACGACAACATGAACCGCATATATGAAGATGTTGCATGGTTCATCGAAAAATATGATTATAAAAATAAAGATGCCGACTGGAAAAATTCCAAGGATGCGATCCAGCGCGGTATGCAGAAGCTTCGCGGAAGTGATCCATCTCTTCCACCACATGTTCTCAAAAAATAAAATCACCCGGTATTCTGCCGGCCGTCTAGTGGCTGTGCAAAATACCGGGTAATTTTTATTTCATTACGATGTTTACAATACGTCCCGGAACATAAATCTCTTTTACGATATTTCCTGTAAGCTTATCTGCAATAACATCCTTTGCTTTTGCGATAACCTCATCCTTAGGATCCTGTTTTCCGATTGCAAGAGTGCCCTTAGTCTTTCCGTTGATCTGTACAGCAATCTCTACTGTATCCTCAACAGTCTTTGCCTCATCGTATACCGGCCATGGCTCAAATGCGATTGTATCGTCATGTCCCATTCTCTGCCAGATTTCCTCACCAACATGTGGACATACACAAGAAAGCATCTTGATAAGTCCCTCTGCAAACTCTCTAGGACATCTGCCTGCCTTGTATACTTCATTGACAAAAATCATCATCTGGCTGATAGCTGTATTGTAGCCAAGTGCCTCGAAGTCGTTTGTGACCTTCTTTACTGTCTGATGGTAGCTTCTTGTGAGCTTTCCGTCATCCTCTTCGATAATATTCTCAGGCTCTGTAAAGAAATTCCATACACGTGTGATGAATCTCTTTGCTCCCTGTACGTTGCTGTCGTTCCAAGGCTTTGAAACCTCAAGTGGTCCCATGAACATCTCGTAGAGACGAAGTGTATCAGCGCCGTACTCCTCGACTACATCACTAGGATTTACTACGAACTCCGGGAATCTCTTGCCCATCTTGATACCGTTTGATCCAAGGATCATTCCCTGATGTACGAGCTTCTTAAAAGGCTCCTTTACAGGAGATAAGCCCTGATCAAAGAGGAATCTGTTCCAGATTCTTGAATACATGAGGTGTCCTACCGCATGCTCCGGTCCACCAACATAGAGATCTACCGGCATCCAGTGCTTTAAGAGCTCCTGATTTGCAAATTCCTTATCATTGTGTGGATCAATATATCTCATATAATACCATGAGGATCCTGCCGAGCCAGGCATGGTGGATGTCTCACGAGTACCCTTTACGCCGTTTCTGTCATACTGCTTCCACTCTGTAGCGTTCTCAAGAGGTGCCTTGCCATTCTTGCCCTTGTAATCCTCAAGCTCAGGAAGGACAAGCGGAAGCTCATCATCAGGAAGGAAATAGATTGAACCATCCTCCTTGTATACGCATGGAACAGGCTCTCCCCAGTATCTCTGACGTGCAAAAATCCACTCACGGAACTTGTAGTTTACAGTTCTCTTTGCCACGCCCATCTTCTCAAGCTTGGCTGTGATAGCTTCCTTAGCATCCTCAACTACCATTCCGGTAAACTCCTCTGAGTTGATGAGCTTGCAGCCCTTTCCAAGATAATCATGCTTCTCAAATGCATGCTCTGATACATCTGCACCATCAATTACCTGAATCATCTCAATATCATGAGCCTGTGCATACTCGAAATCTCGCTGATCATGAGTAGGACCTGCCATAACAGCACCTGTACCGTAGCTTGCCAGTACGAAATCACCGATGAACATTCGCACTTCCTTGCCGTTTACAGGGTTGATACAATGAAGTCCCTTAAGCTCACAGCCTGACTTTGTCTTGTTAAGCTCAGTTCTGTCCATATCGCTCTTCTTTACAGTCTCATCAATGTAAGCCTGAACCTCTTCTTTGTTCTCGACTCTGTCC
>ENA-OPSZ01001336-OPSZ01001336.1-human-gut-metagenome-genome-assembly--contig:-NODE-1336-length-11858-cov-2.862831_pt1 | contig 11858 bp, 5 predicted proteins | sample MGYA00241814_ERZ501919 | MGnify/ENA primary metagenome ERZ501919 (study PRJEB25962, sample SAMEA2042440) | human gut metagenome | biome: human gut; feature: human-associated habitat; material: faeces... | reverse complement strand
AAAGGCTCCGAAGAGGCCTATCAGAGGCTCGATATAGAAGCCCTGCCCCACCATGAACACCATGACGAGCAGACCCATACCGAAGGCCGTGCCGAAGTTGGTGAGCGAGATAAACTGATATTTCTTGAAATAACTGCTGAAGCGCTTGTCCTGCGACAGCGAGATGATGGCCGGATTGTCCGACAGGAAGGTCATTACGGCTCCGAGCGATGCCACTCCGGGCAGATTGAAAAGCGGACGCATGAGCGGGCGGAGCAGCTTCTCGAGCAGGCTCACCACGCCGAACTCAACAAACAGGCGGCCGATGGCGCCCGTGATGACGCAGATGCCCATGAGATAAAACACGGTGTTGAGCAGAAGGTCGTGGGCGGTCTTCATTATGGTGTTAAGCATATTGGGCACGCCCATGATTGAACCGATGTAACCGAAAAGCGCAAAAATTACGCACAGACAGACTATTCCGCTCGGTATGGCCTGCCAGACTCTCTTTAACATTGTCTTCATCATAGCAGTTATTAAGGTTAAGTTATATCTTTTGTTCTGCAAGGCGTCCGGCTGCATGCCGCTGTGTCAGGACAGCCGGACGACAGTATAACAGTCAGAAAGAACGGTCTTTAGTTGTCGTCTTTCTTCCAGGGATTCTTCAGGCTAAGCAGGTTGACGTTCCACGTAAGACCTACGCTCATATAGTCGCGTCCGGGCTTCATGGTTCCTTCGGGATTGCCGTTGGTTCCGAACGTATGTGCATACATGGCGTGCAGGCGGATGTTGTCGCGCGGATAAAACTCAACGCCGCCGCCAACTGAGGTAAGCTCCGTGCCGTCATACACAGAATAGTCGGCATCCTTGCCCGTATGGTTTACATCGTAAGTAACCTTGCCGAGCAGATTAAGCTTCTCTATCGGGCGATAGGCAAGCTCTGCCATTATAGAGCAGTCTTTAAACAGGAACGTGTGCCCCGACGAGGCGCGGTTCATGAAGTCGGCCTCGATGCACAGCTTGCCGAGCGTGAGCTTATGGCCGAGAGCAAGATAGCTGATATACTTGCCGGGCATATATTCAACAAGGTTGGCCGAATACATCGTGCCCAGGCAGCCGTGGTTGCCTATCCACATAAGGTTATACGAATACATGTCGGGAGCATTGGAGCGGTAGATGCTCTGGCTGCACTGCGCTATAAACTTGCTGTGCCTGCCTGGCGTGGTGTAGCTGACAGTGGCCGCGAGCTGGAAGGGCGATATGTTGTTCCAATATTCAGATGCTGCGTAGACGTCCACGGGGTTCTTGTCATACTCATATCCGCCCACTGCCACGACATCCTTACCTGCCGAGAACTCCCACTGGCCGTCGGGAGTATATACTACGCGGGCCCAGTCAGTAGCATCAAAGAAACTCATGTCTGAATGACCCACGTTAAGACGCTGGCGATAGGCATAAGAGAAATGCTCGTCTATCTTTCCGTCTATGGCAAACATAAGATATTTTCCCTTAAAGCCGGAGTTGTCGTGTATGGCCTCACCGTTGATGTATTCTCTCTGGTAGTCGACCCTTGTAAGCATCTTCAGCCTCAGTATTTCGTCCTGCGCATTGGCGGTCAGGACACACGCACCGAACAAAACGGCACCGATAAGCTTTTTCATTTATTATATCAGAATTTAGGTTAATCGCATTAAACGAGTGCAAATATAGTATAAATAGTGTATGGCGCAAAATAATAGTGAATTAAATATGAATAAAATTTCACGGCACAAAAAAGCGCCGCCCCTTAAAAGGAACGGCGCATAATGAAGAATCTATTTGTGAAAGAAAAATCACTCGTTATGTTATAGCTTCTGCTTAACCTCAATCTCCATGAAGGTCTCGAGGATATCGCCCACCTGAATGTCGTTGAAGTTGACCAGACTGATACCGCACTCGAAGTTGACGCCAACCTCCTTGACGTCGTCCTTGAAGCGCTTCAGGGCATTGATTTCGCCGGTATGAACCACGATACCGTCGCGCACGACGCGCGCCTTGTCGGTGCGGTGAACCTTGCCTTCGGTAACATAAGCTCCGGCAACGGTTCCGACCTTAGAGATGTGGTAAACCTCACGAACCTCAACCTGACCGGTAACAACCTCCTTCTTGACCTTCTCGAGCATACCCTCCATAGCCGACTTGACGTCTTCTATGGCATCATAGATAACCGAATAGGTGTTGATTTCAACGCCTTCCTGGTCGGCAAGCTTGCGGGCTGCTGCCGAAGGACGAACCTGGAAGCCCACGATGAGGGCGTCAGAAGCATCGGCAAGCGTAACGTCGCTCTCTGAAATCTGACCTACGGCCTTGTAGATTACGTCCACCTTGATCTTCTCTGTAGAGAGCTTGATGAACGAGTCGCTAAGAGCCTCGATACTACCGTCGGTATCACCCTTGACGATGATGTTAAGCTCCTTGAACGAACCGAGAGCAATGCGGTGGCTGATGTCGCTGAGGGTGAGTCGCTTCTGTGTGCGCAAGCCCTGCTCGCGCTGCAGCTGCAGACGCTTGTTGGCAATCTCGCGTGCCTCCTGCTCGGTCTCAAGCACATGGAAGGTGTCGCCGGCTGTAGGCGCTCCGTTAAGACCGAGAATGATGGCCGGCTCTGCGGGAGATGCCTTCTCGATGCGCTGGTTACGCTCGTTGAACATGGCCTTGATGCGGCCGTAGCTTGTTCCGGCTATCACGTTGTCGCCTACGCGCAGTGTTCCGTTGCTTACAAGCACCGTAGACACATATCCGCGGCCCTTGTCGAGCGACGACTCGATGATGCTGCCCGTAGCCTTGCGGTTAGGATTGGCCTTGAGGTCGAGCATCTCTGCCTCGAGAAGCACCTTCTCCAGAAGGTCGTCAACGCCGATGCCCTTCTTGGCACTTATCTCCTGACACTGGTACTTACCGCCCCACTCCTCTACGAGCAGGTTCATGTTGGCCAGGTCTTCGCGTATCTTGTCCGGGTTGGCTCCCGGCTTGTCTATCTTGTTTATGGCAAACACCATCGGAACGTTGGCTGCCTGAGCGTGAGCGATGGCCTCGCGTGTGGTAGGCATGACGCTGTCGTCGGCAGATATGATGATGATGGCGATGTCGGTTACCTGAGCTCCGCGGGCACGCATGGCGGTGAAGGCCTCGTGTCCCGGGGTGTCGAGGAAGGTTATCTTGCGGCCGTCGGCAAGCGTAACGTTATACGCTCCGATGTGCTGCGTGATGCCTCCTGCCTCACCGGAAATCACGTTGGTGTTGCGTATGTGGTCGAGGAGCGATGTCTTACCGTGGTCTACGTGTCCCATCACTGTTACGATAGGAGCGCGCGGCACGAGATCGTTCTCGTCGTCCTCCTCCTCGGTTATGGCTTCAGAAACTTCCGCACTTACATACTCTGTCTTGAAACCGAACTCGTCGGCAACAAGGTTGATGGTCTCGGCATCGAGTCGCTGGTTGATAGAAACCATGATGCCTACGCTCATACATGTACCGATTACCTGATTTACAGATACGTTCATCATGCTCGCAAGCTCGCTCACGGTTACAAACTCCGTAAGCTTCAGCGTCTTGCTCTCTGCCTTTGCCTCGGCGCGCTGCTCCTTCAGATGCTCCTGAGCGGCCTCGCGCTTCTCCTTGCGGTACTTGGCACCCTTCTTGTTCTGGCCCTTGCTGGTGAGTCGTGCCAGAGTTTCCTTTACCTGACGTGCAACGTCTTCCTCGTTAACCTCGAGCGGCTTGTGGTTGCGCTTGCGGTTCTTCTTCTTGGCGTTGCCCTTGTCTGCGTGGCTGTCGCCACCGCCGTTGTTGTTCTGCTTAACGGCCTGGTCTATGTTTACGCGCTCTTTGGTTATGCGCGAACGTTTCTTCTTTCCGTCGGGATGAGCCTGCATGGCCTTCTCCTCGCGCTCCTTGCGGCGCTCCTCCTTGGTCTTCTTCTTCGGACGGGTGCTCTGGTTGAGCGAGTCGAGGTCAATCTTTCCGAGCACGTTCACCTTCGGTGCGAGCTTCTTCTCGCTCTTCAGTGTGAAGATTTTGTTCTCTTCCTTTACGGGTTCCGGCTCTGCCGGCTTTTCGGGTGCTGCCGGCTGCTGTGCCTGCGGCTCTGCGGCCTTGGCCTCGGGTTTTGCTTCGGGCTGAACCTTTTCAGGCTCAGTCTTCTTCTCTTCGACAACAGCTGTAGTATTGCCTGCGGGCTGTGCTGGCTCTGCCGGCTTCTTTTCAGCCGCCGCAACCGGCTGTTCGGGCTTAGGCTCCTGGCTCTTTGCCTGCACCGTAGCGGCAGCAGACTCTTTCACCTCGGGCTTAGGCTGTTCTGCAACGGCAGCCTCCTGCGGCTTTTCGGCCGGCGCCGCCGGTTTGGCGGCAGGCTTCTTGCCCAGGCTGTCGAGGTCAATCTTTCCAAGGGGTGTATACTTCTGCGGCTTTACGCTTCTCACAGCGTTGTCCGCCCGGCGCTCCTTGTTGCCGTCCGACTGGCGTTTCTTCTCCTTCGGATGCTTGAGCAACAGCTTCTCGGCCTGACTTCTCACCTCCTTGTCCGACTTGAAAGCCTCAACAAGTGCGTTATACTGACTGTCGCTGAGCTTGAAGCTCAGTTCTTCCTTGACCTCTCCAAGGTCACTTCTTTTTCTCAGGAACTCAACTGCGGTCTGGAGTCCTATATTCAATTCTCGTATTGCTTTATTTAATCTTATGCTCATTTTCTTAATTAAGTAATTGGCTGTTGCCGAAATTTGTTTAATAATTCATAATTCGTAAAATATCACCAGTGTGTATAATTCATAATTGGCATCTGTGCCCGGCGGACGCCACTGGCGCCCGTCCGGCGGCCAAAGCCTCATAATGCCAACCCAAAAGCCCGGAGGCCTGATTATGAATTATGCATTATGAACTATGAATTACTTAATTTCCTTCAAACTCGGCTCTGAGTATCTTCAGCACGTTGTCAACGGTCTCTTCCTCGAGGTCGGCTTTCTCTACGAGCATGTCGCGCGGAGCGTTGAGCACAGCCTTGGCGGTGTCGAGACCAATGCCCTTGATAGAGTCGATGATCCACTGGTCGATCTCGTCAGAGAACTCATCGAGATAGATGTCCTCGTCTACCTCGCTCTCGTCGAGCTCGCGGAATACGTCGATAGTATATTCGGTAAGCATGCTGGCAAGCTTGATGTTCATACCGCCGCGGCCGATGGCCAGAGACACCTCTTCGGGACGGAGATAAACCTCTGCCTTCTTGTTCTCCTCGTCAACGTTGATGCTCGAAATCTTTGCCGGACTGAGCGCACGCTGGATGAAGAGCTTGATGTTTGCAGTGTAGTTAACAACGTCGATGTTCTCGTTGCACAGCTCGCGTACGATGCCGTGAACGCGGCTACCCTTAACACCTACGCAGGCTCCAACCGGGTCTATACGGTCGTCGTAGCTTTCAACGGCTATCTTGGCGCGCTCTCCCGGCATGCGGGCAATGCGCTTTATGGTAATGAGTCCGTCGGCTATTTCGGGCACCTCAGCCTCGAGCAGGCGCTCAAGGAACATGTTGCTTGTGCGCGAAAGTATGATCTTCGGGTTGTTGTTCTCGTTGTTCACCTCCTTGATCACGGCGCGCACGGTCTCGCCCTTGCGGTAAACGTCGTGAGGTATCTGCTCCGACTTGGGCAGGATGAGCTCGTTGTTCTCGTCGTCAACGAGCAGCACCTCGCGCTTCCACACCTGATATACCTCGCCGGCGATAACCTGGCCCACGCGGTCGTTATACTTGTTGTAGAGGCTGTCGTCAAGCTCGAGCACCTTTGATGCCAAGGTCTGGCGGAGGTTAAGGATGGCGCGGCGGCCAAACTTGCTGAAGTCAACCTTCTCGCTCACTTCCTCGCCCACCTCATAGTCGGGCTCAATCTTTATTGCGTCGCTGAGGGCTATCTCCTTGTTCTGGTCTTTCACCTCGCCGTCGGCCACAACAATACGGTTGCGGTAAATCTCGAAGTCGCCTTTATCGGGGTTGACAATAACGTCAAAGTTCTCGTCGCTGCCAAAAATCTTCGCGATAACGTTGCGGAAACTCTCTTCCAGCACACTCATCAGAGTGGTACGGTCGATATTCTTGGTATCTTTAAACTCTTTGAAGGTGTCAACCATGCTCACGGTTTCTTCCTCTTTCTTTCTTGCTACCATAGCTGTCTGTATATTTTTATTTTATTATTATCATCTGTCAGGGCGGCAGTGCCGCCTTAGGCTCATGCACATATCGGCGCCACGGGGGCGCGCTGCTCCTACTTGAAGCTTATGAGATACTTGGTGTACTTAACGCTGTCCATGCTGAAATCATGGTCTACGTCTGTCAGCACGGGGCGCTTTGAGCCTTCCTTCTTAACCTTCTCTCTCACCGTTACGGTAAAGTTGCGCCCGTCAACGGCCTTGAGCACGCCGCGGAACTTCTTGCCGTCGGCGTCGAGAATCTCAACTTCCTTTCCGACAAAGTTGACATACTGCTGCGGCACCTTGAAGGGCTGTCCCAGCCCGGCACTGCCCACCTCGAGCTCATAGTCTTCTTCATCACGGCTCAAATGGTCCTCAATGAAGCGGCTGAGCTGCACACAGTCTTCAATCCATACACCGTCGGCATGGTCAATTTCAACTACAATCTTGTCGTCTTGGCTGATTTCGATGTCTACCAGGAAATACTCCTTGTCCTTAAGCCACTCGTCAACTAAATTTTTTACTACGTTTTTGTCTATCATAAACGGGTATTTAAAATAAAATGAGGGACTTCGTAAAGCCCCTCATTCCACTGAACGCTGCAAAATTAACAATAAAATCGCAGGTTAGCAAATATTTTGCGGTTTTTATGCAGTTTGTAATACAATATTTATAGAGAAAGCGACTTTATGGCAACTTTCGGCCTCTCTTACCTACGGCATAAGCATGCCGGCGGATAAGCACGGGCAACCATGAAACGGGGGCGGCAAAGACGGCTATGCGACACGCCCTAAGCAAGCCACAAGGCGGCGCCGGCCGACCTGCGAAAAGGCTGCCTCATGAGCATGCGGAGCAATGCGGCGAAGAGCCGTAGGGGCAGGGACGGAAACAGGGACTGATACAAGTAAAATATCGTTAATTATGTTAATTAAGAATAGTTAAAACGAGAATATTGCAAGAGCGGCAAGCGTTTGACAGAGAAAAGCGCAAAAACCAACATTTTTATATCATGCTGTATGTCAAGCTGTTACATCCAACCGGCAATTCAGTAACTGCAAAACGACTGCCAAAACAAGGCTTTTCGGCTTACAAAAGGACATGTTTCGGGGCATAAAAGGCCATGTTCTGCGATGCAAAACGATACCTTTTGCAACATGAAAGGCGGCAAACGGCGATGAAGAAAGCATGAAAACAGACGGAAAGAGCCGAAAAACGGGGTGAAAGGTTAAAAACATTAACACTCCGTCTCTATTTTAAGCCGAGACGAAGTGTTAACAAAATTTGCTAGAATGTTAAAAACATGGTTTCACAATCCATGTCATAATGTTTGGCATAGCCGTTGCTCCGACCGCCCCGCGCCCTGTCCCTGCGGGACCGAGATGCGAAACAGAGAGCCGCGGCACTGCTGCCGCTGCATGCAGTTATCTGCCTGATATAACCACCTTGCGGTTGTTAATGATGTATATGCCCTTGCCGAGCCTGCCGATGTCGCTGCCGAGATAGCGGCCGTCGAGCGAGTAGATGCGCACTTGCTGCTGTGCCGTGGCCTCTATGTCCTCGATGCCAGACGAGCCTGACGACGGGGCTATGTCGATATAGTCGGTGCGGCAGCGCATGTTGCCGTTGGTGTAGAACTCGAGTCTAAGCTCATCGCCGGCATCGAGAGGCACGTTTCTGGTAACGCGTGTGGCCATCTTGTTGTTGTTGGCCGTTGCCGTCCACTGGTCTTTCAGTTCCTCGCCAACGTACAGGCCAAACCATCCCTGCCCCGAGGCCTCGTCGAAGTAGGCCGTAGTGATGTCGTATTCGGCAGCCTCGCCGGCCCACACAAAGCTCATGTAGCCGGGGCCCTGGTCGCCCACGTTGCACGAGTCGTTAGAGGCAAGTATCCATGAAGGCTGGTTGTCGAGCTCAGGGAAACACAGCGCTCCCCTTACGGCATGCTCCACCTCGTTGCGTCCTTCATGTGCATGGCTTATGTCCGACGTAAAGCTCCACACGTCGCCCGTAGCTACAGAGCCGTCGGCGGCGGTGGCATCCACGCGCCAATAATATGTCTGACCGTGGCGCAGGCTGCCGGGCTGCCATTCCTCCGTCTCGACATAATTGGCCTCGGCGTCGTCAAGACTGCTGTCGGTGCCCATATACACGGTGTAGCCCTCAGCGTCGAAGCCTTCGCGCCAGCGCAGGCTCAACGGCACGCAGGGCGACGTGGAGCCGTCAACCTCGCGCAGCGAAGCGTGCTGCTCACCGTCAAATGGAGTGGGATATGTGGCCTCGGCCGGTGCAGTGGTGAAGCGGAACACGCCCGAGGTCTTGCCCGAATATTCTCCGCCGTCTACCGCAACCTGCCAATAGTATGTCGTGGCAGGCTGCAGTTCGAGCGCCGCAGGGTCGCACTGCTGGAGCGCATCGGGCGAAGTGCCCACCTTATATATATAACCCGTGGCGCCCTCTATGTCGCCGCAGGCTATCTGCGTGCCTCTGACAACGCCTATTGCGCCGTCGCCCGGAAATGGAATAATGTCGCTCTCTATACCGTCCACGCAGCCCATCTGAGCCACCAGGCCCGGAACGCTCTGCGCATCGTCCATCGCGAAGTCATACTGATAGTAGCGGCTCACGTCGAATCCGCCGCTGTTGCCCTCGCCCCCGCTGCCCTCAAATACGTTGCCCTCGCTCTTCAGGAATCCCCAGTAGGCGTCGTCTTCGCTCGTGGCGTACATCTGGCTGAACGGCGTCTTCACATCCTTGAAGTAGCAGTTCTCCACATTCACCACGGCACGCGCAAACATGCCTATGGCGTAAGACGTGTTGCGCTCGTTATAGTCGTTGAAGATGTGGCCCAGGCCGTAGCCTATGCGCGGATTGCGCTGCGTGCAGTTGATGAACGCGTTGTGATGATACGTTACGCGCTGTCGGCCGTAGTCAGCAATGTTACGCGTGCCCGAGCTGCATATAGACGACTTGTCGTGGTCGTGAAACTTACACCACGACACCGTCAGATAGCTCGAGCCGTAGGTGAAGTCGAGCAGGCCGTCGTTGGCGTCGTTCTCCTCCTTCTGGCTCGAAAGGTCGCAGTGGTCAATCCACACGTGGTGGCTGTTTCTGAAGGCAATGGCATCAGGGTCGGCCTTCGATATCTTCAGGTTGCGTATAATGATGTTCTGCCGGTCCTTGATGTCAAGTCCCAGACTGTCGAGCCTTGCGCCGCTGCCTCCTCCAATGATGGTTTTGTTGCTTGCCACCGACACCACGTCGTGCTTCTGCTTAGGGTCGGTGCTGTAGTCGTAAAAGCCCTTCAGGTCGGCATCCAGTATTATTATATAAGGTTCCTCTGCCCCGGCATACTTCTCAAAGTCGGCGCGGTTAGTTACATGCACAATCTTTCCGCCGGCACCTCCGGTGGTTCCGCGCAGTCCGAGGTCGGCATAGTTGGCAAAGCCCACAAGCCCGTGCTGAGCCATGACGCATGCGGGAGCGCCCGCAACAGCAAATAAAAGTGAAAGTAAAAGTTTTCTCATCGTTTGTTTTTCTTTATAATTATTAAGGTAAAGCGTTTCGCAAGACTTGATTAAAATCAAGAGCAAATATAACCATTTATCGCCTAACACCCTGCCAAGATATCAAAATGCTATACACAAAAATCATTTTACAAATGAAATAAGGCCTCATCAGCTACAAAATGTAACTAAACGTCGGCATAACGTCAACAAGTCATTTAACATATAAAACAAGCAAAACATACATATATATATTAAAATTGTAAGTCAATATTTTTTAAGAATTCACAACACACTACGCTAAAATTTGAGTAAAAAACTTTCTTTTTTGATACAAGCAAGTCTTTTTTATAATATTTTGTAGATAAGAATAAAAAAACTTCTATATTTGCAACGAATAAAATAACCTGACATAAGGAAAAACATAAGCCTTTATAAACGGTTAAAAAGCTGATTGCTGTAAGAAAACATTTTACCTTGACAAGTTCTTGAAAACTTTACATACATGACGTGATTTTAAGATTGACGTCCTTTGTCCGAGACCTATTAAAACTACTATAAGCAAAGCACCAGATACAAGCGATGACATATTCTGACACGTTAATCGTGCGTGCCAAGGAAGTCAGCGTTTATGTATATCTTTGACACAAATATTTAACAACAGTATTAAAAATATGGAAAAAAACATGAAGCATTATTCAGGCAAAGCCTTGACAAAAACTTCTGTCATTTTCAGTCTTTCTGCCCTACTGTGCATACCCGCCTGCGGTTATGCAGAGAATGCAGAGGCTAAGGAAATGGCGGTACAGGTAGTTCAGCAGAGCCGCACGGTAAAAGGTATTATCACTGATGAGACCGGAGAGCCGATGATCGGAGTTACTGTCAGAGTGAAAGGCAGCAAGACTGCAGCTGTAACGGATATGGACGGTAAGTTCTCTATTGCCGCCGGTGCCGGCGACCAGCTTGAAGTGTCATACATTGGCTATGCAACACAGACTGTCAGCGCCAGCAACACTCAGCTGAACATACAGATGAAGCCAGATTCTGCAACCGAACTCGACGACGTTGTTGTGATAGGTTACGGTACGATGAAAAGACGCGACCTTACTGGTGCGGTAACTTCTGTCAAAGCCGAAGACATAACAATGACACCTGCATCTAACCCGATTGAGGCACTGCAGGGTAAGGTTGCCGGACTCGACATCACAAAGTCGAGCGGACAGGCCGGTGCATCTATAAGCATGCAGCTGCGCGGTACACGCTCGTTCACTGCCAGCGGCGACCCGACAGTCATCATCGACGGTATGCCCGGAAACCTCAGCACAATCAATGCCAACGACATTGAAAGCATCGAGGTTCTCAAGGATGCTTCATCTACTGCTGTATACGGTTCTGCAGGTGCCAATGGTGTAATCATCGTCACCACAAAGAGCGGAAAGGAAGGCAAGGCAAAAGTTAACTTCAACGCATACGTAGGTATAAACGGATGGTCTGAAGTGCCCGAAGTTTACGACGGACCAGGCTACTTCAACATGCGCAAGCAGGCTCAGATAGAATCAGGCGGATATATCGACGACGCCAGCGTACTGGGCAACACTAACGCATGGGAGGCTTATCAGAAAGGACAATATATCGACTGGGCCGACGCTCTGCTCAAGACAGGAGTAATACAGAACTACTCTGTATCTGTAAGCGGTGGAACAGAAAAGACAAAAGCTTACATGTCGCTCAACTTCACAGACGAGCAGGGACAGTATGATAACGACGACTACAAGGTTTACTCTACAAACATACGCGTTGACCACGAGCTGAAAAAGTGGCTCTCTATCGGTGTCAACATGCAGGGCAGCTACGTATACAAGAACTCTGCATATGCAAAGCTCGACAGAGCGCTGCAGGCCAACCCGATAGGTTCACTGTACGATGAAAACGGTAACGCCAACGTTGAGACAATACCGGGCAGCGGCGCCATAAGCCTCCTGGTAAACAACAAGAGCAACTACCGCAACAATCCGCTGGAGAAAGACCGTTTGCGTTATGACGTGTTGTTTCATACCGACCTTTCGCGCGACCATGGCACAAGCAACGGCATTGACCTCGCCTTGCTCAACTGGGGAAACTATGACCTTATTGTGATAGATGAAAGCCACAACTTTCGCA
>ENA-OPSZ01001334-OPSZ01001334.1-human-gut-metagenome-genome-assembly--contig:-NODE-1334-length-11893-cov-2.306978_pt1 | contig 11893 bp, 9 predicted proteins | sample MGYA00241814_ERZ501919 | MGnify/ENA primary metagenome ERZ501919 (study PRJEB25962, sample SAMEA2042440) | human gut metagenome | biome: human gut; feature: human-associated habitat; material: faeces... | reverse complement strand
GTCTTCCCTTTGAGCGTGTGGATAAGAGTGGTGTTTACGTCTCCCAATTGATATTTCTGGTGGGCTTCCGGTGAATATTCGCCGAATAGTCTGCGGGCATACTCGCTCATTCCTGCCTGATGAGTAGACATGGACACGAGATATTCCATTCTGTCATTGCGGTGGATGTCGAGAATCTGACATGCAGGTCCCAGTCCGTGGGTGGGGTAGGGATTGCCTGTATGTTCGATACTGTATCTTTTTCCCCAGTGATTGTGGTAACCGCCTTCGCTCTCTTCGGCAAAATACATGGAACGCAGGTCGTGTATATAAGCTCCCTCCACGTGCATGATAGTTCCGAGTATTCCTTGGCGGGCCATATTGAGAGTTGTTAGTGCAAATGGATCGTAGCAACAGTTTTCCAGCATGATACAGTGTCGTCTTGTCTTTTCGGCGGTATCAACCAGTTGCCAGCATTCTTCCACACTCATGGCTGCCGGGACCTCAATGGCTACGTGTTTGTTGCATTCCATGGCAAAGGTTGCCATAGCTGTATGCATTAGCCAGTCGGTGCAGATAAAAACAATATCCAGTTCATCATGCTCGCACATCTTTTTCCAGCCTTCCGGTCCGGTGTATCCGGTGGCTCCGGGACGATTGTTTTCCTTTAGTAGTTGTTGGGCTTTGGCCAGGTTTCCTTCTCTGATTTCACAAAGAGCGTTGATTTCTATTCCTTCAATTTGCAGATAACGTTGCAGGGTGAGCAATCCGCGATTGCCCAATCCTATGATTCCGATACGGACAACAGGAATAGGAGGGTGCGATAGTTGAAGCACGTGTGATTGTGTCGGAGAATCTTTCATAATCTTAAAGGTCTAAAGTAATAGAAAAAAAGAGAATCTAATTTCTCAGATTCTCTTTAGAGAGCGGAAGACGGGGCTCAAACCCGCGACCCTCAGCTTGGAAGGCTAATGCTCTATCAACTGAGCTACTTCCGCAATTAATTTGTGGGCAGTGATGGATTCGAACCACCGAAGGCGAAAGCCAGCTGAGTTACAGTCAGCCCCATTTGGCCACTCTGGTAACTGCCCCCGTTATTTTCAATTGCAGTGCAAAGGTACGATTATTTTTGAAACCTGCAAGCGTTTAGGCAGAAAAATTTACCATTTTAAGAGCTGTTACTGCCGCTTCATCTCCTTTGTTTCCGTACTTGCCACCTGCACGGTCTTCGGACTGTTGCATAGTGTCTGTCGTTAACAAGCCGAAAATGAACGGAATATCGTACATAAGATTTAATTCTGTAATGCCCTGCGTAACGCCTGAACAGACATAATCGAAATGAGGAGTATCTCCTCTTACGACGCAGCCCAAAACGATAACGGCATCCACTTCTTTTGTTTCAGCCATTTTTTTTGCGCCAAAAGTCAGTTCGAAGCTGCCTGGTACTCGTTTTACAAATATGTTTTCGGCTTTGACGCCATGTTTTTCCAATGTGTTGCAGGCGCCTTCCAATAGCTTTTCGGTGATGTGCTTGTTCCATTCCGCTACGACGATTCCGACAGTCACTTCCGATCCGTCAGGAACACTGTTAAAGTCGTACTCCGATAAATTCTGATAAGCTGTTGCCATATTTTTTGTTCTTAAAAGAAGAGGATGCCTTGTTTGACGAGACATCCTCTTATATGATTATAATAATGTGTATACGTTATTCGTTCAATGCCGAAGCACGGGTGATATATTTGTCGATATCGGAAGCTTCCATTGAATTGAAGTATTTTTCCTTAATCGTCGTGTATGCCTTAACAGCATCACCGTATTGTTTCAGGCTTTCATAAGCGATACCGGCTTTCTTCAGGTAAGTCGGGCTGATCACTTCGTTGCTTGCCTGCTTGGCTGCTTTTTCGAAATAGCTGATACCTTCTTTTACGTTGCCCATATTTACATAGCAGTCACCGATACAATATCGCTGTATTACGGTTTTGTCAGAAGTATGGATGACTTCGTTAATATATTCCAATGCTTTTTCATTGTCGCCCATCTTGAAATAGCAGATACCGGCATAAGCCTTTGCCAAGTTACCGGCCGATGTGCTTCCGTATTGGTCGATGATAGCTTCGAATCCTTCATAATCCGCACCGTTTCCGTTCAGTGCCAGGTTGAAAGAGTCTTTTGCAAAATATTGTTCGCCTTTGAACATAGCTGCTGCGGCTTTTTTCTCCTGCGGAATCAAATATCCGTGCTTGATACCCAAAACAGCTCCAACAACGAGAGCGAGTGCTATAATACCATAAATGATTTTCTTTGAATTGTTTTCAATGAACTGCTCCGATCTCGAAACAATTTCTTCGACCTCTAACTCTTTGTTGGTGTCTTTTTCCTTAGTAGCCATAATGTTTTATAGTTGTTATTATTTTATCACTGTTTTATGCCTGTGGCAATTCAAGTCGCAAAAGTAGTTTTTTTTACTGAGAAAATCTATACTTAGAAGTATATTTTTTAATTTTGTGCAACTAATATAGCGTGGATGATACTTAAAAAGCTTTCTATACTCAATTATAAAAACATTCTCCAGGCAGAAGTTTCTTTCTCTCCCGAAATAAATTGTTTTTTCGGGAATAACGGAATGGGAAAGACCAATCTGTTGGATGCCGTTCATTATCCCTCTTTTTGCAAAAGCCATATCAATACGCCCGATTCCCAGCTGATCAACAATGGTCAGGATATGTGCGTGTTGCAAGGTAACTATGACTATGAGGGGCGTGAAGAGGAGATCTTTTGTGCTATCCGTCGCCGGCAACGGAAACAGTTCAAGCGGAATAAAAAAGAGTACGACAAACTGTCGGAGCATATCGGTCTGTTGCCATTAGTGATGGTTTCGCCAGCCGATTCGGAACTGATACAAGGCGGGAGCGAAGAACGTCGCCGCTTTCTCGATGTGATTATTTCGCAGCAGGACAAGCCTTATCTGCATGCGTTGATACAATATAATAAAGCCTTGCTTCAGCGGAATTCGCTGTTGAAGGACCAGTGTATCGACGCTTCCCTTTATGAAGTGCTGGAAATGCAGCTGGACATGTACGGCCGGATGGTGTACGAGAAGCGGCAGATGTTGGTGAATGATTTTATCCCGATCTTCAACGAATATTACCAGACGATCTGCCGTTCGACCGAACAGGTCGGTTTGCGGTATATCTCCCAGTTGGAGAAGGGGAGCCTGGCGGATATGCTGGCTGCCAATCGGGAACGTGACCGCATACTCGGTTATACCTCGACCGGCATTCACAAGGATGAACTGGAGATGACGTTGAACGGCCACCTGATCCGCCGTGTCGGTTCGCAAGGGCAGAACAAGACGTATCTGATTGCCCTCAAGCTGGCTCAGTATGTGTTTCTTTCCTGCAGGGGGCAAGCGCGTCCGATCCTTCTGTTGGACGATATTTTCGACAAGCTGGATGCCGACCGGGTGGAGCAGATCGTCAAGTTGGTGAGCGGCGACCAGTTCGGGCAGATTTTCATTACTGATACGAACCGGAAATATTTGGACGCCATCCTGCAATCGATCAATCACGGCTACGCTCTGTTCAGGGTCGAACAGGGTGAAGTGCAACCGATGGAGGAAGCGGAATGATGCACCGGAATGCACAGACGTTGGGCGATGCGATCCGGGAGTTTTTCGAGGATAATGCTGAGTTGAGGGGGAAGATACTGGAAATCCGTGTCATGCGGGCCTGGGGCGAGATACTGGGGCCGATGGTCGCTCAGTACACTCGTAATATATATGTAAAAGACAAAGTGCTGTATGTTTCCCTCACTTCTTCCGTCTTGAGAAGTGAATTGGTGTTGTGCCGGGAACGTCTGGTGAAGAGCTTGAACGATTATGCCGGTTCGGAAGTTATACAAGATATAGTTATCAGATGAAAGAGTTGAATCATTATGGATGCAAAAAAGATAGAAGAAGTTCCGTTTGAAGAGGTTTATGAAGTGGAAAAGTATGGCACATACTATTCTGAAAATAAATTCTGGCAAAAAGTACAACGGGTTGCAAAGAAAGTCGGTGCGACGGTGATACGTCCTGTCTTCCAGCTTTATTATCTGCTGCACGATAAAGATGTTTCGTTACAACATAAGGCTTATATCATAGGTGCTTTAGGCTATTTTATTCTGCCGTTCGACCTGATACCGGAAGGTCTTCTTCCGGTGATCGGCTTTACTGACGATGTAGCTGTGATGGGACTTGTCCTGAAAATCGTGAAGGATAGCATCACACCTGAGATAAGAGCCAAGGCGGATGCTAAGGTCATGGAACTGTTGCAAACGGATAAGATCTGAATCACAATATTTCTTTTTCAGTTATGATCAAGTCCATTTTCCGGTCGAACGGCTCGGCCGGAATCTGATCCTTTAACTGGAAGTCATAGCAGATTCCGATTTTAGGAACATCCAGTGTCGAAAGCAGTCGGTCATAAAATCCTTTTCCCCGTCCGAGGCGGTTATGCTGGCGGTCGAAAGTGACACCCGGAACAATGATCAGGTCTATTTCGCTTTCCGGTACGGTTTCACAATCTTCGCTTGGTTCCAATATCCCGAAAACACCCGTTTTGAGTGATTCTTTTCCTGCATACAAGAGCAATTGAAGATCATTCCCTTTTATAAGAGGGAGCAATAATCTCTTTTTCCGGTACCATTTTTCGATCAGTCCGGCAGTCTGCACTTCGCCGGGGATGGCATGGTATAGTGCAATGCACGAAGCTTGCTGGAAGAGGTCTGTCTCTTCCAGCCGGTCCATTATCTTAGCAGAGAGATCCAGCAATGTAGTCTTCGTATATGATCTCTTTAAGGAAGCCATATCCTCTCGAAGTGTTTGTTTGGCTTTGCGCAATTCCATTGGGCGTATTGTTTTTATTCTCCAGTGTCGGGAATGATTTGCCTTCGTTCAGGACTTTGACGGCGCGTTTCAGCGTGATGTCATCGTTCTGGAATATTGGATAGAAGCCGGCTTCGTCGAAGAAGTTACGGACGATGTAGGCCTGGATCTGTTTCTCGATCAGTTTGCCTGATATGTTGATCAGGTGCGGACGTTTCTTGATCCCTTTTGCTGCGGCATAATTGGTGAAATCGGAAAGCAGTGGTTGTTGTTGCAGGTATTTGTGTAAGTCCTGATAGGTCTTGAAAGAAGCCAACTTGTCGTAATTGCGATCCGAGTATTCGAGTGCATATAGGTTCAACATACCGGAATTGACTACGTTGGAGAAATAGGAAGTCACACCGCTTGTGTCACGCGGGATGAAGATATCCGGCATGATACCGCCGCCGCCGTAAACGGGGCGTCCCATCACGGTTTCGTATTTTTCGCTGTTGTTCAGCTTGATGCTGTCGGCAGAATCAAATTCACCGTGCATGAAACGTTGGTAGATGTCCTGTTCGTATTCGCTGTCTTTACCCAGTTCGTACTTTTTCTGGATACAACGTCCAGACGGCGTGTAATAGCGTGCGATCGTCAGGCGGATTTCCGAACCGTCGCTTAACTGGATCGGCGACTGGACCAAGCCTTTTCCGAAAGTACGGCGGCCGATAATCAGCCCGCGGTCATTGTCTTGGATAGCTCCGGAGAAGATTTCACTGGCGGAAGCCGAGAATTCGTCTGTCAAGACTACAATCGGAGCATCCTGGCAAGTACCTGTGCCGTTCGTATAGACATCGTTGCGCGGGAATGCTTTTCCTTCCGTGTATACGATCAGGCGGCCTTCCGGCATGAATTCGTTTACCATATTGATGGCGGCATCCATATAACCGCCCGTGTTACCGCGAAGGTCGATCACGAATGAGGTACAACCTGCCTGTTTCAGCTTGGCGATTGCTGTGATAAATTCATTATAAGTGGTACGGCCGAATTTGCTTACCTTGATGTAGCCGATTCCTTTGCTTACCTCGTAAGACACGTCGACCGAACTGACGGGGACATCGCCGCGCGTCACGTCGAAATACAACAGTTCCGGTTCGTTTTTACGTTTTATGCCTAACTTGACCGTACTGTTCTTCGCACCACGCAGAGTCTTCATGATGACTTCCTGGTCACTTTTGTTGCCGGCATACAGGGAGTCGTTGATCGTGATGATACGGTCGAAGGGCTTCAAGCCGGCCTTCTCTGAAGGTCCCCCCGGAATGACGTTGATAACCAGGATGGTATCGGTCTGCATATTGAATGAAACCCCGATGCCGCTGAACGATCCTTCCAGGTCTTCATTTGCCCGTTGGGCGTCCTTTGCCGGTATATACACGGAATGCGGGTCCAGTTCGCTGAAGACCTTAGGAATGGCATCTTCCACTAATTGTTTCATATCGACTGTATCGACATACTGTTCGTCGATAATGTCGAGGATGGCATTGATTTTATTTCCACTGGAATAAATATGCCTCTTTCCTTGTGTCAGTCTGAGGTAATGATTCCCTACAAATATCCCGAGAGCAATACTTAATGCTATAATCACAGGCAACCATACAGCCAGCCTTTTGTTCTTGTCCATAAAACGTATCTTTAGTCGTTTATTTCTATATAATCTATAATAACACCAGCGCGACGTAATAGGTTGCAACCATCTTCCACCCTATATTTTTCAGAGTATACCACCCGCTTGATCCCAGACTGGATGATGAGCTTGGCACATTCGATGCAAGGGGCGGAGGTGACGTAGATCGTTGCACCTTTACTGCTGTTGGACGAAGCGGCCACTTTCGTAATGGCATTGGCTTCCGCATGCAGAACGTAAGGTTTGGTAACATTGTTCTCGTCTTCGCAAACATTCTCGAAACCGGATGGCGTACCGTTATATCCGTCAGAGATAATCATTTGGTCTTTTACTATCAGTGCCCCAACCTGGCGTCTCTTGCAATACGAATTTTCAGCCCATACGGCCGCCATTCTGAGATAGCGCTTATCCAATTCGAGTTGCTTTTCCTTCTTATCGCACATCGTCTTCTGATTTTATATGCCTTAATTATATAAATAGTAGACAAAGGTACATATATTTGGGATAAATGGAATAGGTTCGAAGTTTTTTTGTTCAAGCGTGTATCATAAAATACCATAGAAGGCAACCTCGAAAACAAATCAGACTTGCATCCGGCTCTGGACGGATGCGGATGGTCCATCTGGTTCTATTCCGTTTCTTTTCAACAGGGCACCGATTTCCGCATCTTTTCCCCGGAAACGTTTGTACAGGATATCCGGATCTTCGGTTCCGCCTTTCGATAGGATGTTTTTACGGAAAGAACGGGCTGTTTCCCGGTTGAAGATTCTCTTTGAAGACCGAGAAAGCATCGGCATCCAGGACCTCTGCCCATTTATAGCCGTAATAGCCGGCTGAATATCCACCGGAGAAGATGTGTCCGAAACTGCTGCTCATCAAGGTTCCGGGAACTTCGGGGACGATCACGGTCTGTTTCCAGGCTTCCTTCTCGAAAGAGATAACATCTTCGCCGAATGGTTCTGTTCGGGTATGCCAGGCCATATCTAAGAAACCGAAGCTCAGTTGACGGCAGCAGGCATATCCTGCGTTGAAATTGGAAGCGTCTATTAATTTCTGTACTAATTCTTGCGGGATTTTTTCCCCGGTTTTGTAGTGGATGGCGATCTGATCCAGAAACTCTTTCTCTGTCAGCCAGTTTTCCATCAGTTGGGAAGGAAGTTCCACAAAGTCACGATAGACATTTGTACCGGAAAGGCTCGCGTATGATCCTTCGGCAAACATACCGTGCAGGGCATGCCCGAATTCGTGCAACAGCGTGTTGACCTCGTCAAAAGTCAACAAAGAAGGCTTCGTCTCGGTCGGACGTGTGAAGTTCATTACGATAATGATTTGGGGCCGGCTGTCTTTGCCGTCTTGATCCCGGTATTGTTCCTTTATGCTGTTCATCCAGGCACCCGACTGTTTCCCGTCGCGCGGATGAAAGTCTGTATATAATATGGAAAGAAACTTCCCGTCGGCATCGTAAACCTCGTATGCCTCTACTTCGGGATGATAAACCGGAATTTCTTTATTCTCTTTAAAAGTGATGCCATATAATTGCGTAGCCAGACCGAACACGCCTTTCTTTACATGATTCAGTTCGAAATAGGGACGCGTCATTTCATCATTCACGTTGAAACGGATGTCTTTCAGTTTTTCGGAATAATAGCTCCAATCCCAAGGCATGACCGTTATGTTTTCTTTTTCCGTTTCCGAAGCAAATCTTTGTACGGTCTCGTATTCATTCCGGGCTACCGGCTTGTAGGCATCCAATAACTCATTCAGCAGTTTATAGACGCGTGCGGGAGTTTTGGCCATCGTATGTTTCAATGTGTAGTCGGCATAGTTGGTATATCCCATCAATCTTGCGATTTCCAGGCGGATATTGACGATTTCCCGTATGATTTCCTTGTTGTCGTATTCATCCCCTTTGTTACCTATGCTCATATATTCCCGATACATCTTTTCCCGTAACCCGCGCAAAGCTGAGTAACGCATGAAAGGCACGTAGCTTGGGGCCGAGAGATTGAACAGCCATCCGGTTTTTCCTTTTTCTTTAGCCCTGAGTGCGGCAGCTTCGCGTATGCTTTCCGGTAGTCCTTCCAGTTCGTCTTCTTTTGTTAGCAACAGTTCGTAGCGGTTCTTGTCTTTCAATGCGTTCTGATCGAATGTGAGGGAAAGAAGGCTTAACTCGGAACTGAGTTTACGGTATTTTTCTTTCTCTTCGGGTCCGAGTGCGGCGCCACGTGCGCAAAAAGCTTCGAATGTCTTCTCCAGCAGACGTGCGTCTTCCATCGGGAGATGCAGTTCATCTTTCCGGTCGTAGACACTCTTTACGCGTGCGAATAGTTGTTCGTTCAAATAAATATTGTTGGAGCTTTCCGACAGTTTGGGGGATACTCGTTGCGAGATATCCATCATCTCGTCGTCTGCTTCTGCATTCAATACGTTGAAGAAAGCCGAGATGACTTTATCCAGCAGCTTGCCGCTGCGTTCGAGTGCTATGATTGTGTTCTCGAATGTAGGAAGTTCCGTATTGTCGGCAATGGCTCGGACTTCCTCGTCCAATTGCCGGATTCCTTCGTCGAAAGCTGGTTCATACTGTTCTGTTTCGATCTGGTCGAATGGAGGAGTTCCGAACGGAGTCCGATAAGTCTCGAAAAAGGGATTTTCTCTATTTTGTTTCATGTTCTTTCGTGTTGATTTATTATATAACAAAGGTACGGAATAATCGGCAAATAAAAATGCATTGATTGCCAGACGATGCCAAACTGCCGGATTTGGAAGTTTTTAACAGCTTGGCATGTGTTTGACAACACATATATCCACTTTGGCATATTTGTAACAGATTATCAATCAAACTGTTTTTAAATCGTAAAAATGAAATTTCTAAATAAATATGAAAGTGAATTTGTTTTTTTATTTTTTAAGTGATACTTTTGGTCAAGATACAAAAGTAATTTATATGTTATCACGTTAAAGCATAAACTTAAAACCAAATATAAAAATATGAGTTATCTTAAATTTGACAAGACTCTTATGACGAACCTGGAAGAAGCGCTGCCAAGAGAAATTCTTCGTACGAATCGTTCGGGAGCCTATCATTGTACAACTATCGTTGATTGCAACACAAGAAAATATCACGGATTACTTGTAATTCCGGTTCCGGAACTGGATGATGAGAATCACGTATTGTTGTCGTCATTGGATGAAACTGTCATACAGCATGGTGCCGAATTTAACTTGGGGCTTCATAAGTATCAGGGGGATAATTACAGTCCGAGAGGTCATAAGTACATTCGTGAGTTCGAATGCGAGAAAGTTCCTACGACGATCTATCGTGTAGGAGGTGTTATTCTGAAAAAAGAGAAGTTGTTTGTGCATCATGAGAATCGAATCTTGATCCGTTATACGTTGTTGGATGCCCATTCGGCAACAACATTGCGCTTGCGTCCGTTTTTAGCGTTTCGCAGTGTCCGTGAATATACACACGAGAATGCCCAGGCCAGTCGCGAATATCAGGTTGTGTCGAATGGTATCAAAACCTGTATGTATCCGGGCTATCCTGAATTGTATATGCAACTGAACAAAAAGAATGAGTTTCATTATCTGCCTGATTGGTATCGGGGCATCGAATATCCGAAAGAGCAGGAGAGAGGCTATGACTTTAACGAAGATCTGTATGTTCCCGGATATTTTGAAGTTGAGATAAAGAAAGGGGAAAGCATCGTCTTTTCCGGTGGGGTTTCTGAAATAGGAACCCGTTCGTTGAAAAAGACTTTTGAAGACGAGGTTGAAGAACGTACACCTCGCGATACTTTCCGACATTGCCTGATCAATGCAGCACATCAATTCTTAAATAAGCAGGAAAATGAATTTTATATTTTAGCCGGTTATCCGTGGTTCAAGTGCAGGGCACGCGATTTGTTTATTTCTTTGCCGGGGCTGACTTTGGCTATCGATGAGGTTTCCAAGTTTGAAATGGTAATGGAAACGGCCCGTAAGGCGATTTATAATTTTATCCGTAATGAACCGAGCCAGATCAAGATTTATGAAATGGAGCATCCCGATATCTTGCTTTGGGCTGTTTGGTGCATTCAGCAATATGCTAAAATGGTTTCACGTGAGGCATGCCGCGAGAAATATGGTGTATTGTTGGAAGATATCATGAGGTTCCTCTGTCAGGATAAACATCCGAATCTGATTCTGCATGATAATGGATTGCTTTATACCTATGGGACGAATAGGGCTGTAACATGGATGAACTCGACGGTTAACGGACATCCCGTTATTCCGCGTACAGGATATATTGTTGAGATCAATACATTGTGGTATAACGCTTTGCGGTTTGCAGGAGAATTGTCGGGTGAGGCCGGAAATAATGCTTTGGCTGAATCATTGGGAGCTTTGGCCGAGAAAAGCGGGAAGTCGTTTGGCAATGTGTTCTTGAATGAATATGGCTATTTGCTCGATTATGTCGATGGTAACATGATGGAGTGGAGTGTGCGTCCGAATATGATATTTGCCGTGGCATTTGATTATTCTCCTTTGAATTCCAGCCAGAAAAAAGGTGTACTCGATATTGTGACGAAAGAGTTACTTACTCCTAAAGGACTCCGTTCCTTGAGCCCGAAGAGCGGTGGGTATAATCCTAATTATGTCGGTCCTCAGATCCAGCGTGATTATGCTTATCATCAGGGAACGGCCTGGCCTTGGCTGGCAGGTTTCTATTTTGAGGCATATCTTCGTATCTATAAGATGAGCGGTATAGGGTTTATCGAACGTTATCTGATTGGGTACGAAGATGAAATGTCGTCTCATTGTATCGGGTCCATTTCAGAATTGTTTGACGGTAATCCTCCGTTCAAGGGGCGTGGAGCTATATCATTCGCAATGAATGTTGCAGAAATATTGAGAATATTATACTTATTAAGCAAATATAACTATTGAAAGGAGGAGCCTGTATGAAAGTGTTAATGTTTGGATGGGAATTTCCTCCCAAAATATATGGTGGTCTTGCGGTTGCCTCTTATGGTATTACTAAAGGTCTGAGTCTGCAGAATGATGTGGAAACGACTTTCTGTTTGCCGAAGCCTACCGGTGAAGAAGAAAGTTTCCTGAATATTATAGGTATGAATCAAGTACCTGTCGTATGGCGGGATGTCAATTATGATTATTTGAAGTCCAGGCTTCCCAATTATATGACGCCGGAGCAATATTATGCTTTCCGTGACCATATTTACGCTGATTTTTCTTATATGCACGTCAATGACTTGGGCTGTATGGAATTTGGTGGTGGTTATCCGTCGAATCTGCATGAAGAAATCAATAATTTCTCTGTTATTGCCGGTGTAGTGGCACGCCAACAAGAATTTGATATTATCCATGCTCATGACTGGCTGACTTAT
>ENA-OPSZ01001329-OPSZ01001329.1-human-gut-metagenome-genome-assembly--contig:-NODE-1329-length-11897-cov-2.959297_pt1 | contig 11897 bp, 10 predicted proteins | sample MGYA00241814_ERZ501919 | MGnify/ENA primary metagenome ERZ501919 (study PRJEB25962, sample SAMEA2042440) | human gut metagenome | biome: human gut; feature: human-associated habitat; material: faeces... | reverse complement strand
CCGTAGGCATCAAAGTCGGGGGGGCTTTTGCCCCCGACATCTAATTATTAGAAAAGGTCTGTTAATGAAGGGAGAATGAGAAGATGAATCGAATGATTTTAGCGGGAATTTTAATACCATTTGCCGGGACGACATTAGGCTCGGCGATGGTATTTTTTATGCGGAAAGAGATGAATGAAAAAGTGCAGAAACTGTTGCTTGGATTTGCATCAGGAGTTATGATCGCGGCATCAGTATGGTCGCTTCTGATTCCGGCGATCGAGATGGCAGAGCAGGAGAAGACGATTGCGTGGATTCCGGCATCAGTGGGGTTCCTTCTGGGGATGGGATTTTTGCTGCTCCTGGATACCATCACACCGCATCTGCATTTTACAGAAGATGAGCCGGAAGGAATCCCGTCTCATCTAAAAAAAACGACTATGCTTGTCCTTGCCGTCACGTTGCATAATATTCCTGAGGGAATGGCGGTCGGAGTGACTTTTGCAGGAGTTCTGACGGGAAATACAACGATGTCGATGGCGGGAGCATTTGCCCTGGCGATCGGTATTGCAATTCAGAATTTCCCGGAAGGGGCAATCATTTCCATGCCACTGCAAAGTCAGGGAATCTCAAAAACTAGAGCATTTGTATACGGGACACTTTCCGGGATCGTGGAACCGGTCGGAGCATTTTTGACAATTTTGCTGACGGGGCTGGTTGTACCGCTTCTTCCCTATCTGCTGTCATTTGCAGCAGGGGCGATGATCTATGTTGTGGTAGAAGAACTGATTCCAGAAGCACAGTCGGGGGAACACTCCAATATCAGTACGATCGGGGTGGCAGCCGGATTTGTCCTGATGATGATCCTGGATGTGGCACTGGGATAAAATACAGTAAAATGAAACTGATGAGTGACGATTAGAAAGAATTATAAGAAAAATGTCCAAAGATTTTCTGAAAATATTGCAATAGTCAGAATATCGTGCTAGACTGTACTTTGTTGTGCTAAAGCACAAAAGAGAAATACTCAGGAGAGTCTCTTTAAAAAGAGCGCCGAAGGTGTAAGCAGTGCTGCTACTTTGAAAAAAGAAGTTCCCGGCAGGGGCGGGAGGGCAGGAACTGCGAGTCTCTCAGGCAAAAGGATGGAGGAATAAAGGAATGTTTGCACAAATCAACGAACTCATCAAAGTAATTGATGATGCCGTGTGGGGTCTGCCATTGATCTGCCTCATCATGGTAACAGGTATCTTATTAACAGTCAGGCTTGGCGGAGTTCAGGTTCGGCATCTCGGAAAAGCTTTCAAATTCATGTTTCAGGATGAAGAAGACGGACATGGAGAAGTGACCAGTTTTGGAGCACTTTGTACTGCATTGTCTGCGACCATCGGAACGGGAAATATCGCAGGTGTTGCGACTGCGATCGCAGCAGGTGGCCCGGGAGCATTATTCTGGATGGTTGTTGCCGCATTTTTCGGAATGGCGACAAAGTATTCAGAAGGTCTTCTTGCAATCAAATACCGCACGATCGATCAAGACGGTCATGTTCTGGGTGGACCTTTCTATTATATTGAAAATGGAATGGGAAAGAAATGGAAATGGCTTGCCAAGATCTTTGCATTTTTCGGAGCAGGTGTAGGTCTGTTCGGAATCGGAACATTTACCCAGGTGAACAGTATTGCATCAGCGGTAAAGAATTTCTTTGATCCGGATATGGCACATACGGTAACTGTATTGGGAAATGATTATTCCATCGCAACTGTGATCGCAGGAATCCTGCTGACAGTTTTTGTAGGACTGGTTGTTATTGGTGGTATTAAGAGAATTTCAAAAGTTTCGGAAGTTGTAGTACCGTTTATGGCGGTTTTATATGTGGTACTCTGTCTGATTATTGTATTTACAAATATCAAGGCAGTGCCGGGAGCATTTGCTGAAATTATCAGCAGTGCATTTAACGGAAGTGCGTTGGCAGGCGGAGTTATGGGAAGTATGATCGTAGCCATGCAGAAAGGTGTGGCAAGAGGAATCTTTTCCAATGAATCCGGTCTTGGTAGTGCCCCGATCGCAGCCGCAGCAGCAAGAACAAAAGATCCGGTTCGTCAGGGACTCGTTTCAATGACAGGAACATTTATTGATACGATTGTAATCTGTACGATGACAGGACTTTCTATTGTAATCGCAGGATCATGGCTTGATCCAAAGCTGGAAGGTGTTGCAATTACAATGGATGCATTCCAGAAAGGACTGCCGTTCCCGGGATTCGTTGCTACTTTTTCACTGATGTTATGTCTGGTATTCTTTGCATTTACAACGATCCTCGGATGGGATTATTATGGAGAGCGGTGTGTGGAATATCTGTTCAACCGCAATAAAGCAGTAGTAAAAGGATACCGCTGGCTGTATATTCTGGCAGTATTTATCGGACCATATATGACGGTTGCTGCAGTATGGAATATCGCAGATATCTTTAATGCATTGATGGCATTTCCGAACCTGATCGCATTGCTTGCATTAAGTGGTATGGTTGTAAAGGAAACGAAAGAATTTCATGCAAAGCATAAAGGATCTTATTAATGATCAGAGTCTTAAATAGACATACAGTCTGAATTATCAGACAGTTTAAAGAATAATGAGATATACCCCCTGAGCAATTTTGAGAAGAATGCAGTCTGACCCGTTGAAAAGACGGGGACAGGCTGCTTTTTTTGTAAAATACGAAAAAATGGTTGACTTTTAAGAAAACTGATAATTATCAGGGGAAACAGATGATATTCCGAAAATACACTATCATGTGTTTTTCCCATTGCATTATACTATATTTTGTATTAGAATAGATTTCAGACAATATCTTGAAAGTGAGGAGACTGGTGGGATGAAGATTATCAAAAGGAACGGGTCAGAGGAAGTATTCGATATAAATAAGATCATTAAGGCTGTAAAAAAGGCAGATACAAATTCGGAAGAGAGAAGCTTAAGTGATGGTCAGATCGAGGACATTGCCGAGTATGTTGAATTTAAATGCAATAAGTTGAACCGTGCAGTATCGGTAGAAGAGATTCAGGATATGGTAGAGAACCAGATCATGGCGACAGGAGCTTTTGAACTGGCAAAGAGCTATGTCAGATACCGTTATAAGAGATCTCTTGTCCGTAAAGCCAATACGACGGATAACAGGATCCTTTCTTTGATCGAGTATAATAATGAGGATGTAAAGCAGGAAAATTCCAATAAGAACCCTGCAGTGAACAGTGTGCAGAGGGATTATATGGCAGGTGAGGTGAGCCGTGACCTGACAACCAGGATGCTGTTGCCGGAGGATATCGTGGAAGCCGACAGACAGGGAATCATCCATTTCCATGATTCAGACTACTATGCACAGCATATGCATAACTGTGATCTGGTCAATCTGGAAGATATGCTTCAGAACGGAACTGTGATCAGCGGAACGATGATCGAGAAGCCGCACAGTTTCTCTACAGCATGTAATATCGCGACGCAGATCATTGCACAGGTTGCAAGTAATCAGTATGGTGGACAGAGCATTTCCCTGGCACATCTTGCTCCGTTTGTCCAGGTATCGAGGAATAAGATCCGGACAGAAGTGCTGGAAGAGATGAAGCTGGTCGGAACAGAGTACCCGGATGATATTCTGAATGAGATCGTGGAGAGACGTCTGAAAAAAGAGATCACGAAGGGAGTTCCGACGATCGAGTATCAGGTCATCACTCTGATGACGACGAACGGACAGGCTCCGTTCCTGACAGTCTTTATGTATCTGAATGAGGCAAAGAGTGAGTCAGAGAAGCGGGATCTTGCGATGATCATAGAAGAGACTCTGCGTCAGCGTTATCAGGGGGTTAAGAATGAGGCAGGAGTGTGGGTAACTCCGGCATTCCCGAAGCTGATCTATGTACTTGAAGATGATAATATTGAAGAAGGAAGTGAATATTTCTATCTGACAGAGCTGGCTGCAAAGTGTACTGCAAAGCGTCTTGTACCGGATTATATTTCTGAGAAGAAGATGAAAGAATTAAAAGAAGGCAACTGTTTCCCGGTTATGGGATGCCGGAGCTGCTTAAGTCCGTGGAAGGATGAGAATGGAAACTATCAGTTCTACGGCAGGTTTAATCAGGGCGTTGTAACGATCAACCTGGTGGATGTAGCACTTTCTTCCGGAGGTGATATGAATAAATTCTGGAAGATCTTTGATGAGCGGCTGGAGCTGTGCTATCGTGCGTTGATGTGCAGACATAACCGTCTGAAGGGAACGCTTTCCGATGCAGCCCCGATCCTGTGGCAGTTTGGAGCTTTGGCCCGTCTGAAAAAAGGTGAGCCGATCGACAAGCTTTTGTATGGTGGATATTCAACAATTTCGCTTGGATATGCAGGGCTTTATGAGTGCGTGAAGTATATGACAGGAAAGTCTCATACAGATCCCGAGGCAACTCCTTTTGCACTGGATGTCATGAAGCATATGAATGAAGCTTGTAATAAATGGAAAGAGGAGACGAACATTGCATTCAGTATTTACGGATCTCCGATTGAAAGTACGACCTACAAGTTTGCAAAATGTCTTCAGAAGAGATTTGGAGTGATTCCGGGAATTACGGACAAGAGTTATATTACGAACAGTTATCATGTATTTGTCGGAGAAGAGATCGACGCTTTTACAAAACTGAAGTTTGAATCCCAGTTCCAGGCTCTTTCAACAGGCGGAGCAATCAGTTATGTGGAAGTACCGGATATGAAAGATAATATTCCGGCTGTGCTTCAGGTAATCCGGTTTATTTATGAGAATATCATGTATGCAGAATTGAATACGAAGAGTGATTATTGTCAGGAGTGTGGATTTGATGGAGAGATCCAGGTTGTGACAGACGAGGAAGGAAAGCTCGTGTGGGAATGTCCTCATTGTGGCAACCGGAACCAGGATACGCTGAATGTTGCAAGACGTACCTGCGGATATATCGGAACTCAGTTCTGGAATCAGGGAAGAACCCAGGAGATCAAGGAGCGAGTTCTTCATCTGTAGAAGCAGGATAAAAGTATTGGGGTTGAACAAGGGAGATGTCCGGGTCTGTGCAGACAGATCCGGACATTTTCTCGTATAAAAGGCAGGAAAGAACATGAGGTATGGAGAAATAAAGAAGTGCGATATAGCCAATGGAGAAGGCGTCAGGGTTTCTCTTTTTGTTTCAGGCTGTACGCATCATTGTAAAGGCTGCTTCAATGAGGCAACGTGGGATTTTGATTATGGGAAAGAATTTACTCAGGAGACAGAGGAGGAGATCCTGAAGGCACTTGAACCGGAGTATGTGAACGGACTGTCAGTGCTGGGAGGAGAGCCATTTGAACCGCAGAATCAGAGAGTGCTTGTTCCGTTTCTGAAAAAGGTGAAAGAACGTTACCCCGGGAAGACAATCTGGTGCTATACGGGATATCTTTTTGACCGGGAACTCTGCAAAAAAAGCAGGGCAAGGTGCGAAGTGACGGATGAGATGCTGGCACTGCTGGATGTTCTTGTAGACGGACGTTTTGTGGAAGAAAAAAAGAATATCATGCTGTTGTTCCGTGGCTCATCCAACCAACGTCTGATTGATGTAAAAAAAAGTCTGGAACAGGGAAGTGTTGCAGAGTGGAACCCAACGATAAAAAGAGGAATTGACTGAAAAATAGAAGAAAAGTAAAAAAATAAAAGAAGGATAAAAGAAAGGCAGAAAGATGATATTAAAGAGAGCAAATGCATGGATTGAAAAATGGATCGCTTTTGTGACGCCAACTTGTCTTCTTCTGGGCGTTCTTTTCCCGGAGATTGCCGGCAGGGGTGTTGCCTATGTGCCGGTTGTCTTTGCATTTATGACATTTACGGGAGCGTTGAAATCTTCTTTTAAGGATATCGGGGCAGTCCTGAGAAAGCCGCTGCCGCTTCTGCTGATCCTGGCAGTTCTGCATGTGGTCATGCCGTGTGCCGCATGGAGCGTAGGAGAGATGTTCTTTGCAGGAAATCGGGAGCTGATCACAGGAATGGTTCTTGAATTTTCTGTACCGGCTGCCGTGGTTGGAATGATGTGGGTGTCAATCTATAAAGGGGACAGTTCCATTACGCTCTCTCTGTTGGTAATTGATACGGTCCTTGCACCATTGATCATTCCGCTGACGTTAAAGATTCTTGTAGGTGCCAGGGTAAAGATGAATCCGGAAGAAATGATGAAAGATCTGGTCTTTATGATCGCACTGCCGGCACTTCTGGCAATGTGCTTAAACCAGTTCAGTTGTGGAAAAGTGAAAGAAAAATGGCCGGGAAAGCTGGCATTCTGGTCAAAGCTGTGCCTGATATACTGTGTGATCTGTAATTCATCGAAAGTAGCACCTTATGTAAGACATATGAACCTGCAGAGAGTATTTGTGGCAGTCTGTATCATGATCCTTGCAGCGGCAGGATATGCCATCGGATGGGGAATCTCTGTTCTGTTAAAGCAGGATGAGAAAACCCGGATTTCTATGATCTATGGATCAGGAATGAGAAATATCAGTGCGGGGGCGGTGATCGCAGCAGCTTATTTTCCCGGAGAAGTAATGTTTCCGGTAATGATCGGTACATTATTTCAGCAGGTACTGGCGGCGTGTTATGGAAGTCTGATCAAGAGGCTCAGGAATAGAGAGAAAGGTTGCAAAAAATAAGACTTGACTTATTTTAACATACTACATATAATAAATCATGTTGAGGTGAAAGCCTCCAATTTTGGCTAACTTTGATACCTATGGATTGTTCGGTGCTACGCACTCCCATAATCCATCCCACTATTCGCATATCTCAGGATTACAATTCCATTTTATGCTCAGATTGGGACGGGTTCAAAGGTCTTTTATCCACTTATGAGCAGGCTCATATGGATTCATACCTTTTCACCCTAGTATCAGTATATTGCAAAAGCGAAGAAGAGGACTAGTAGGAAGATCCGTCTGATTTCAGAGAGCTGCCGGGTGGTGAGAGGCAGTATCATGGATTCTGAACTGACCTTGGAGTTCTTCTGCTGAACCGGGATGATCCAGGACAGGCAGAAGCGGGAGTTCCCGTTACAGAATCTGATGAGTGCATCTGCCGGATGGCGGATGAATAAGAGTGGTACCACGGAACTAAAGCCTTTTCGTCTCTTGATTTTGTGAGAAGAAAAGGCTTTCTTTATACCAAAGTATGCAGGAGAAACTGCCGGTGGCAGGTTATCTGTATGTAATAATGAAAGAGAGGAAGAAGTACATGGGTACAAAGATTGTATACAACCATAAATCGATTGAAAAAAAATGGCGTGAAAAGTGGGAAGAGAAGCCGGTAAATCCAAGAGTGGATGAGAATGGCAATAAAAAGCAGAAATATTACTGCCTGGATATGTTTCCGTATCCGTCAGGAAATGGTCTGCATGTAGGACATTGGAGAGGGTATGTTATTTCTGATGTGTGGAGTCGTTATAAATTGCAGCAGGGTTACTACATCGTTCATCCGATGGGATGGGATGCATTCGGACTTCCTGCAGAGAACTATGCAATCAAAATGGGAGTTCACCCGGCTAAGTCTACAGCGGCCAATGTTGCCAATATCAAGAGACAGATCAATGATATTGCAGCACTGTATGACTGGGATATGGAAGTAAATACAACAGATCCTGAATTTTATAAATGGACACAGTGGATCTTTGTAAAGATGTTCAAAGAGGGTCTGGCATATGAAAAGGAATTTCCGATCAACTGGTGTCCTTCCTGTAAGACAGGACTTGCAAATGAAGAGGTTGTCAATGGTAAATGCGAGCGTTGTGGTGCAGAGGTTACAAAGAAGAACCTTCGTCAGTGGATGCTCCGTATTACCAAGTATGCAGACCGTCTGTTGAATGACCTTGACAAGCTTGACTGGCCGGAGAAGGTTAAGAAGATGCAGGCTGACTGGATTGGTAAATCCTACGGTGCAGAGGTAGATTTCCCGGTAGAGGGAAGAGATGAGAAGATCACGGTTTATACAACAAGACCGGACACACTGCATGGAGCAACTTTTATGGTACTTGCACCGGAGCATGAACTTGCAGCTTCCCTTGCAACACCGGAGACAAAAGAAGCAGTAGAGAAATATATTTATGATGCTTCTATGAAGTCTAATGTTGACCGTATGCAGGATAAAGAAAAGACAGGTGTCTTCACCGGAAGTTATGCGATCAACCCGTTAAATGGTAAAAAGACTCCGATCTGGCTGTCTGATTATGTACTGGCAGATTATGGTACAGGAGCGATCATGTGTGTACCGGCACATGATGACCGTGACTTTGAGTTCGCAACAAAGTTCAATATCCCGATCATCCAGGTTATTGCAAAAGACGGTAAAGAGATCGAGAATATGACAGAAGCTTATACAGAGGCTGCAGGAACCATGATCAATTCCGGTGACTGGAATGGTATGGAATCTTCTGTCCTGAAGAAAGAAGCCCCACATATTATTGAAAAAATGGGAATTGGACGTGCAACAGTCAACTACAAACTGCGTGACTGGGTATTCTCCCGTCAGCGTTACTGGGGTGAGCCGATCCCGATCGTTCACTGCCCGAAGTGTGGAAATGTTCCGGTACCGGAAGAAGAACTTCCGCTTCGTCTGCCGGAGGTAGAATCTTATGAGCCGACAGGAACAGGTGAGTCACCGCTTGCTGCAATTGACGAGTGGGTAAACTGCAAGTGTCCGGTATGTGGAAGTGATGCAAAGAGAGAGACAAATACCATGCCGCAGTGGGCGGGATCATCCTGGTATTTCCTGCGTTATGTAGACAACCATAATTCAGAGGCACTGGTTTCCAGAGAGAAAGCAGACGAGATGCTTCCGGTTGATATGTATATCGGTGGTGTAGAGCATGCAGTACTTCATCTTCTGTACTCAAGATTCTACACGAAATTCCTGTACGATATCGGTGCGATTGATTTTGATGAGCCGTTCCACAAGCTGTTCAATCAGGGAATGATCACCGGAAAGAACGGAATCAAGATGAGTAAATCCAAGGGAAATGTCGTATCACCGGATGATCTTGTACGTGATTACGGATGCGATTCCCTGAGAATGTATGAACTCTTTGTAGGACCACCGGAGCTGGATGCTGAGTGGGATGACCGTGGAATTGATGGTGTAAACCGTTTCCTGAAACGTCTGTGGAATATGTTAATGGAAAGCAAAGAGAAAGACATTCAGCCGACAAAAGAGATGATCAAGCTCCGTCACAGAATGGTATATGATATCACAACAAGACTGGAAAGCTTCAGCCTGAATACAGTTATTTCCGGATTTATGGAGTATAACAACAAGTTCATCGAAGTTGCCAAGAAGGAAGGCGGAATCGATAAAGAGACACTGGAGACGATCGCAGTACTTCTTTCCCCGTTTGCACCGCATTTCGCAGAAGAGATGTGGGAACAGTTAGGTCATGTAGATACTGTATTTAAAGCAGGCTGGCCAAAATACGATGAAAATGAGATGAAAGATGACGAGATCAAGATCCCGGTACAGATCAATGGCAAGACAAAGGCTGTCATTGAGATCCCGGCAGATATCTCCAAGGATGATGCAATCGCAGCAGGTAGAGAAGCGATCGCAGATAAGCTGACAGGAAATGTGATCAAGGAAATCTATGTGCCGAAGAAGATTATTAATATTGTCATGAAGTAGAGTTTTTGCAAATAAAAGAATGAATAATGGTACAGGTAATCTTTTGTTATCTGTACCATTGTTGTTTCTACAGAGAACGAATCGGAAAAGAGATTAAAAATACGGAGAATGGTTCGCCGTATTGTTTCTTTGGGGTCTTTGTTGATATTACGGAACAAAAAGAACATACAGAACTGGAAAAAGCAAGGGATGAGGCTCTGAGAAAGGCAGAAAATGCACTGAATGCGATTAATATGATTCCGGAATGAATGCACATATCTCAAAACCGATGGACCTGAATGCAATCAAAAAAATGGTGAGGATGGTGAAAGTATGAAGACGATTTTTTTAATGAGGCATGGAGAAACTTTATTTAATGTTATGGATGTGAATCAGGGACAGTGTGATTCACCGCTGACAGAAAACGGAATCAATCAGGCACTGGCAGCAAAAGAGTGGTTTAAGAATCAGAAAATCCATTTTGATTCTGTATACAGTTCTACAGCGGAGCGTGCATGTGATACAGCATGGCTGGTTTCCTGGATGCCTTATGAAAGAAAAAAAGGATTGAAAGAGATTTTCCTTGGAACAAAAGAAGCCTCACCGAACAGTGAAAATCCGGAATATCCTTATGGAGATTATTTTGTCCAGTTTGGTGGGGAAGATTTGGATGCTTTTACAGACCGTATTTATGGGGCTGTCAGAGAAATTGCAAGGGAAGATACCGGAGAAACAATTCTGATTGTGACGCATGGAATGGCAATGCGACGTTTCCTCAGGGCAGTTGGTTACCGGCAGGATGGAACAGGCTTTATCGGAAACTGTGGGATTGTGCAACTCCAATATGAAGAAGATACATTTGAGGTCAGAAAAATAATCAATCCTGCAGGAACTGCACAAAATATTAATATTTTAGGAAAGTTCTGTGGGAAAAGAGATGTAGAACGGCTGACCAGTGAACAATTACAAAAAAAGTATGGGATTGCTCAGGCAGATATTATGGTTCTGTTTGGAGGCAGTATTCTGGCAGGTGGAGATATCCTGGCAGAAGCGATAAAGGAAAAGATAGCAAAGCGATATGTGATCGTAGGTGGTGTCGGTCATACAACGGAAACTCTGCGGCAGAAAGTGCAGAATGAATATTCGCAGATCAGGACAGAAAATCTTTCGGAGGCAGAGGTATTCAGCCGATATATCAGCGAGGTTTATGGATGTCAGGCGGATTTTCTGGAGAAAGATTCGACCAACTGTGGGAATAACATTACTTATCTGTTAGAACTTTTGAAAGAAAATAATCTTGCATGTGAGAGTATTATTTTGTGTCAGGATGCAACGATGCAGAATCGTATGGATGCGGGAATGAAAAAATATGCACCGGATATCAAAATTATTAATTTTGCATCCTACCGTGCGGAAGTAGTTCAGAAAGAAGGCAGGTTATCCTATATCAGACCGATCCATGGAATGTGGGACATGGACCGTTATGTTCAGTTGCTGATGGGAGAGATTCCAAGGCTGACGGATGATGAAAATGGATATGGACCGAAAGGAAAAGATTTTATTGCCCATGTGGAAATACCGGAAGAAGTAAAAAAGGCTTTTTCGGAATTGAAAGAAGTGTATGGGAAGAAGACGAGAGAGGCAGATCCGCATTACGCATCGAAATAAAATAAGGAATAAGAGAAACCGGAAGTATCGTGCCAGATCTGTAAGAAGTCTGGCAGGACACTTCCGGTTTTGAGATTCTATTTAGATTACTTTTTCATAGATAGATCTTTGTGGATGCATATCATAGGCCTCATAAGCAGTCACTGCGATCTGATTATGGCTCCATACAGTAGTAAAATCCTGCCAGCTTTTACTTTATAATTCTATATACAGAAAATTTTTTAGTATTATTTTGTTTTACTGCATATACTAAGAAAAATGATCAGGAGGTAGTAAAGTGAGCAGAAAAAGAAGAATGACAACAGAGGAGATTGAAAATCAGAAACGGATCGATGCCTGCGATTATCTGGCCAATGCAGTATCCACTCAGGATTGCACAGGACTGATTCCGTCAGCACCGGTCAGTGACGCAGAACTGGAGTCTTATGAAGAGGTGTATCATTACCAGCCTCCGAAGGTGAAGAAAAAATAAATTTGTATTTGTTGGGGTGATACGCTTGTAAAGAAAAAGACTTCTTTGTGACGAATCGGACGCGGAAATCAGAGATATTCCTTCGCGGTGCAGGCCCGCTTTACCTCAGCC
>ENA-OPSZ01001327-OPSZ01001327.1-human-gut-metagenome-genome-assembly--contig:-NODE-1327-length-11921-cov-2.601382_pt1 | contig 11921 bp, 13 predicted proteins | sample MGYA00241814_ERZ501919 | MGnify/ENA primary metagenome ERZ501919 (study PRJEB25962, sample SAMEA2042440) | human gut metagenome | biome: human gut; feature: human-associated habitat; material: faeces... | reverse complement strand
ACCCGGCGGCATGGTCCTCCGCCCGGCCAAAGGTGGCGGCATCGATCATGCGGGAAGCCCGGCTGCACAGCACCCCGAAGGCCGCTTCCGGCACCGTGCCGCCCGCCGTGAGGTATTCGTCGTAGGTACAGTACAGCATGGCGGCTCCTTACGCTGCGACGGCAGCGGCGGTCAGGAACGCGAACGGAACCTTGGAGCGGTCGGCATTCAGGCGGGTTGCAGGGTTCGGCAGTGCCCAGCCCATGCGCATGACCACACGCAGGGCCACCATATCCTGCTGGGCGAGGTTGTAAACGATCTCCTTGGTGGAAGGATCCTGAATAACGCCCTGATCCAGCAGCTTCACGGTGACATCCTGACGGATGGAGTACACCAGCTTCTTGAAGTTGCCTGCGATCAGCTGGGCCTTAGAAGCATCAAAGCCGCCGTTCTCCGGGAAGTACATCGGGGCACCGTCCAGCGCGTAGGTGGTTGCACCCTGCATATCGGAACGGAACAGAGGACGGCCCGTGGTATCCACAAGGCCGCGCAGTTCTGCCTTTGCGGTCAGATCGCCGACCACGGCATCCACACCAAAGCCGCCAGCCTCAACCTTGGAGAACAGACCGTCCTTGCCCAGCAGCTTTGCGTAGTCGATGGGGCCGGTGACTTTGTTCTTGGCCGCAAGGGTCAGAACATCGGTCGTCCACTCGGTGGGGCGCTCGCCGCCGAACAGGATGGCGTTGTCGATTTTTGCGCCCATGGCTTCCCGGACGCGGGGCTGTACCTCGCCCATGATGTCAAAGCTGGAATCTGCCAGCACAGCTTCGGGCACGGGCACAATGACGGCCAGCTCTGCGGCGGTCATATAGACATTGTCCCATTCCTGCTTGCTGGTCTTTTTCATGCCGGTGTCACCGTTGACCCAGTAAGCCAGCGGCAGCATGGACAGCACGGGGATCTTGGTCTGGTTAGAGGTCATATTGGCAAGGCGGGTGCCCAGCTGCATGACGGTGGAGCTTTTGGGCACGTCCTGCTGGATGGTGTTCACCAGCTGCTCCCGGATCAGGGCCTCAGCCTTATTGCGAGCGATTGCATCAATAGCCATAAGAATCAACCTTTCTGGCCGAACGCTGCGCGGAATGCAGCATTTGCGGCCTCATGTGTGTTTGCGGGCTGGCCGGGTGCGCCGGTCGCCGATGCGGAAAAACGTGCCATGCCGCCGTCCGGCAGGATAGCACTGGGATCACTCTCTTTGAAAGCCTTGACATAATCATCAAAGCCCAGAATCTCGCCGTCCTTCATGGCAAAATTCTGGGACTTGGCATCTGTCAGAAATGCCTTGCGGGCACTCTCGCTGGAAAATTTCAGGCCGGATGCCTTGCGTTCCAGAGCGTAGCCCTTTTCGAGGGCAGCGATCTGAGCCGCAGCATCGGCCTTGGCCTGCTCGGCCTTGGCCTTCCACTCAGGGTCGTAGCCTTCCAGTTTGCTGTTTGCAGTGGACAGCTGTTCGGTCAGGGTGGTTTTCTCGGCCTTGAGGGTGGTGATCTCGTTCACCTTGGCCGTGATATCCGCGCCATGCAGGTTCATGATGCTGTCCAGCTGGTCCGAGGTGATACCCGGAATGATCTTGCTCACATCTTCGCGTTTCACTTGCGATGTGCTCCTTTCTTTTGTCTGTTGGGTGGATAAGTCCCTGCTGTTTTGTATCGCGGTTCTCATTCCGCACGGGACAAGACGGGGTACGCGCCGCCTTCCGCTGTGGTGCCGCTTGCGGGAGTTGAACCCGCCACCCCCGGATTAAAAGTCCGGTGCTCTGCCAACATGAGCTAAAACGGCATGAAAAACCACTATGAAGCCTTTTTCGGGGCACATAGTGGTTAAAATGGGGTATTTCCGTGAATGAAAGCTTACTTTTTGGGGTGCGGGTGCGGCGTGTATTTGTCGTCCTGCGCCTGCTGCACGGCGGATGCAATCATGAAGAACAGCCGGGCACCGTTCAGCAGAACGATCTCAAGCAGGGCAAGGATCATCAGAACAATAAGAACAGTAGTAACCATAGTGTACCTCCTGAAAAATTGGCAAAAGAAAACCACCGTCCGGGTGGATGGTGGTTAATCCTTATTGGCAAGAGCTTTGAGGTATTCCCCATACAGACGCTTTTGCTCTGCACGCTCGGCATCAATTTCTGGAGTAGAAATAACCCCTCTGCCGGGGACTGTATGTGTACGCCGATATTCAGCAATGAGCGCATTTTCACGCCGGACGCTTTCCTTTGTGAGCTGGTCAATCTGTTCCAGAGTATAAATCATGTTCGCTTCTCCCTGTGATAACACTTCAAGCCAAGTCTGCGGCATGTTTCGTCAATAATGACATGCTGGATATTTTCTTCATAATCATCGAAGCCATACCCTCTGCTTTCCATTACGGCATTTCGCTCCTCGCGAACTTCCTCACACACGGCTTCCCACTGCTCAAACGTGATATTTTCAGGTACAACAAAACGATAGCGGTATTTGTAGTCAACCGCTTCCATGACAGCAGTACCGTCAGCGAATGCGCCGGGGATATCTGCGTCTGTGCTAAAAGAATATTGCGTGGTTTTCGGTGGATGGGTGTGAATGTTGTAACTACCTTCCAGTTTACCACCCAGATACGAACAGTCAACCCCTCTGGGATTGTTGTCGGTCATATAATGGACTTCGCCATCTTTTGTAATGACCATCATATGCTCAACGTCAGATTTTGCATAGCCAGAACAGAACGAATTTTTAAGCGCGTCAACCTGTTTCGTGTTGGTCGTATCGACCTTTCCCAAAACTTTACGCACGGTTTTTCCATTCTGTCCAGATGCGCCGCCGCTACCCCGTGTGCTTTGAACCTTATGCGGCTCCGCCTTCCGCACCTGTGCGCTTGCCCTGCTGGCTTCGCTCCTGCCGAACTTGGGCACGCTGACACGGGCGCTGTCAACACGGCCACCCGTGGCTTGTGCAAACTCTGCAAGGCTCTGGCGGGCCGCTCTCAGGCGCACCGCGCTGTCGGTGGTGTCCAGCCCGGCAGCATCCTCGGCCAGATACCGCTTTTTCCAGCGGCGGACGTTCCGCTCCCGGGCACGCTGCATTTGGGATATCTCATAGGCGGTGTACTTTTTGCCGTTCCACTCGATGTTCCGGGCGTTCAGGGCTTCCAGCTGCTCACGCGTCCACGCGGGCGGGTCGCCCAGCTCCGGGAAGCAGGCAAAGAACTGGTGTCGGCAGTTCCAGCCGCAAAGCCCTGCTCCCGTGCCGTAGCCGGTGGCGGCTTCAAAGTCCGGGTAGTGCTTGCCCTTGTAATCGACCGCGCCGCCCCGGTGGAACTGCCTGCCCTGCCACTCAGCGTGGGAAGGTCGTGCCCCGCCGTGGGCGGTGGTCTCGAAGAACTCCACGCCCATCTCGTCGGCGCGGGCCACCTGCAGCTTGCCCGCTGTCTGGTTGACACCGGTCAGGATGGCACGCCGTGCGGCCACCTCGATGCTGTCGGTGTGGCCGCTGGGATAGGTGACCATGGGCATGTCGTCTGCAAGGCTGTCCACGGCCTGTTTGACGGCGGTTTTGTAGTCGAAGGCACCGGTGCTCACCTTGAGCCATGCAGCGTCCAGCGTGCGCTCAAAGGCCCCTGTGACGGTGTTTGCCGTGGTGGCGGTTAGATTCTGCCATGTGCCGCAGGTCTGCCGCGCACCGGCATCCAGCAAATTGTTCAGGGCGGCGCTCTCTTCAAAGGGGGTCGGCTCCATATCGTAGTGGTAGTAGATCGCATCTTCCCGCTCCATGGCTTCGGTCGCAGCCTGCAAAAGCAGCTTGCGGATGGCCGTTTCGCTCTTGCCGGTGTACTTGGCCAGCAGCTTCACCACATCATTGCGCACCGCTTCGGTCTGCTGGTAGCGCCACAGCTGCCAGTTTGCAGTAGCGGTCACTTTGTCCATCTTGCCGATGCGCCGGGCAACGTCCTGCAGGATCTGCTCTTCGACCTGCTGCCAGAGCTGCACAAAGGCATCCGGCATCTGGTCGAGGGTAGACGGCGGCAGCATCAGGCACCCCCGAAGGTGAGGGCTTCAGGGCTGCGGTTCTCGGCATCCGCTTCGGCGGCAATGGCCTTGGCATCGTCCTCGCTGTAGCCCTCAAACTCCACCAGATACCGCCAGAACGGGAACTTGCCTGCGGTAACGTAGCCCCAATACATCTGCTTGCGCTCCTTGGGGTCGGAGATGATGCTATCGTCAAAGTCAAAGGTCACGTTGCAGTCGCCCGGCGGGGAAACGGCTGCGCCGCTGTTCCACTGGGCATCCAGCAGCTTGCTGATGGAGTATACCAGATCGGTCAGCGCATTGCCCAGCGCCCGCTGCAGATCCTTGACGGTAGTGTAGCTGCGCTGCTTGCTGCTCCTGATCTCCTCGGCGGTCTTGTCCACGTTCTGCGGGTCGGACAGGGTGCCGTAGGCAAGGCCGCACTGGAACTCCACCCGCTTGAGCATGGTATCCATCCCCCGACGATAACTTTCATCGCGCAGGGCAGGGGCAAACACCTCGTAAAGGTTCCGGCCATTGGCCCCGGAACTGCCGTTCAACCAGTTGCGGTAAAGGCGCTGCTCACGCTGCGGCATAACGCTCTCGCCGTTGATGTTGGGTCGCAGGGCGGTCTGGTCAACGTCAAGGGCCAGCTGCCCGCCGTCATACTCCCACAGAAGCCGCCCATACTGTTCATCGGCATCATGGATGGTGTCAACAGCAGCGGCATAGACGCTCACGCCCAGCGGGGAGTGCCGATCAGTGGAATTTCCGCTGGACACTCTGAAATAGCCCCAAAGCGGACGGTCTACATCGGAGAACTCGGTGTGCGGCGAGATCGCGGCCCATTCCGGTACATCGGTCAGCGGCACCTCGATGCCGAGGTCTGTACTGGTCATTGAGCGGAACGCCTTGACCGTGATGCTGTACGTGCTGCCGGAAAACTCGTGATCTTCAAGACGAGTGTAAATGCGGTTGCCGCGCACCAGATGGTCATAAAAAATAGCCCCGGTCATGCGGCCAGAGCTATCAAAGCGGGTAGGGCAGAAGCAATCCCCCTGCACAGCATCGATCTGGATGCGTCCCTCTGCATCGAGGAAGGGCCGGAACAGGATGCCGCCCAGCGCACAGCCGTATTCCACCGGGGTGCGCAGATCTGCAATGAAAGGCTGCAGCATGGTGCTGATGCTGTCGGCGCGGGCACTGCCGGAAACAATGCATTCCATTTCCAGCGTGGTCAGACGGGCCAGCTCCGATGCAACACTCTGGGCCAGCTTCAGGCTGTGCAGGGCGTTCTTGCCGCCGTGGCACCACGGCCCGCCGGTATCGTACATCTGCGCCCACAGGATGATCGCATTCTCCATGCTGTAGGACACGCTGGCGCTGACAGTGGTATTTTCACCGAACAGCAGCCGCGCTTTCTCCCGCAGCCAGAAAAGCAGTCTATCAAACATTATTTTCGTCTCCAGTCTGCCCAGCGGATCAGCGGGGCCAGTATCGTATAGCAGAAATAGCGGATGTCGTCCATGGCGTGGTCGTTCTCCTTCACGACGCGGTCCTCTTTGGCTTTGTCGTCCCACGAGTACAGGCCGAACTCCCGGCGGGATGCCGTGCAGCTTTCGTGGATAGTCACAAGCCCGGCCTGCATCAGGGAGCCCACGCAGCGGATGCCGTTAAGCACGTCGTTATCAGCGGGGATCACCAGATACTTTCCGTGCCGCCGGATGGTCTCGATGAATGAAGCGGCGGACGGGGCAACCACCACCGCCTGTATGTAATAGCCCTTGGTCAGGCGTTCCAGCTCGGCATAGTGCTCTTCGTCCGTGCGCTGCACACGCTCGGCACGGCTGTCAAAATAGCTTTCCTTGATGCGCAGGGCCTTGCCATCATGAATGACCCACAGGCCCATGCTGCAGGGGTTGTGCGTGCCGTAGTCGATGGACACGTAAAACTGCCCGTCGATGTGGGAAGCATCACCGTGAAAGAGGTAGGTGTCCTCTGACAGAGAAAAGAACGGATAGATCAGGCCGGAAGCGTTGCACCATTTGCCCAGTATGAAACGGTCATAGTAGACCGTTCCAGCAAGTTCATGCTTCAGATCATTCACGAACTTTGTCGGCAAAAACGGATTATCGTTGATTGTAGAGGTCTGACAGAAAACGTCCACTTTAGGATCGTCGATGAATTTTTTCAGAAAATGCTGTGGACTGTCTGGGTTTGCTGTACCGTCGAAATGACTGTGTGGGCAACGTAGGCGGGTCTTCAGCATCTGGAACACAGCTTCGTCCCAGGTGGTCATTTCGTCACCGTAGCCGTATTCGATGGTCATGCCCTGAATGCGGGCCACATGCTTTTTGCTGTCTGCACCGAGAATGTGCACCCGACGGCCAAACAGGCGCGCAGTGTTGTCACTGCTGATCGTGCCCACAAGCCCCTCGCCCCAGATTTCGCGCATAGGGTCCAAAACGTTCCGGCTGAGGGTGCCCTGCGTATTTCCCAGCATAACGGCAGCGCCTTCGCCACGCAATGCAAGCAGTCTCTTCGGAATGACCACCGCATAATCCAGCCAGCTTTTTCCGGAACCGGTTGCTCCAACTTTTAGATTCCAACGGTGGTTGCATTGAGACAGGTATTCCAGCTGCTTAGGCGATAACACTGTTGACTCCCTCCAGTATCTCTTGGGCCTTCTTGAGTTGATCGGCAGAATTATCGGATGTTCCGTTGTACATACCTAAATGCTTGCCCAACAGGTCAAGTGCTCGGAGCTTATCTGCAAGTTTGACCTCGTGTTCCAAACCGTCCTCGCCAAAGCTCTTGACCTTGATGGACTGGATTGCGGCCAGATCATCCCGGGAGGCATCCAGTTTGACAGAAGCAGTCTCCGGGTCGATCAGGTCGCTGGCGTTGGCAAATGCAATCTTGGCAAGCTCTCGAACGACACGATCAGCAGATACACCGGTCCGGCGGCTCTGCTCAGCCTGCAGCTGGGCAATGCGATTTTGAATGCTAACATTTGCTAACAGCCGGGGTGCCTGTTCTCTTGCGGTTTTTAGGCTGTATCCGGCGCGGATGGCCGCTTGAGTGGCGTTCAGGTCGATCATATATTCTTCACAGAAACGATCCTGCTTGTCGGTCATCCTCACCACCTCTCTTGCCGTAAAATCAAAAAGCCGCCCGGAAGATCCGAACGGCGGAATATTCAAAAAACGCCCGGCTGGTGCATTCAGGCTGTTGGTCGGGAAAGGTGATCCTCTGTGTCAGCCGGGCAGCACAAAGCCCGCAGGGATGAAGGGAGTAAGTCTTTCCTGCGGGCTTCGGCATTTTAAATTTTAGCAGGGGTTGACAGTATTATCAAGTCCGGTTCGCTCCGGTTCAGTCCGGACTTTTGATCTCCAGTCTTTTTATGGCCGCGCTGTGGCGATGGAACATCTGGCTGCGGGAAATGCGGACGTTGACCGCGATGTCTGGCCAGTCCTCCAGCAGGATGTACCGCCGGAACAGGATCATGAAATCCACCTCATCGTCCAGCTGGTGGAACACCTCCATGATCTCGGCCCGGATGGCATCGCACACGGCAGACTGCGCCTCAGCGGCCCGGCGGGCCTCGTCGATGCGCTCCACGCTGCGGGGCAGAGCCTGTCCGTCGCCGCTGCCGCCCGGCACAGGGGAAAAGCGCTGGGTGGTGTGGGTGGCATCGGTCTGCAGCGTGGCCAGATCGTCCAGTTTGAGCAGCTCGAACCGCTTGGCCGTCCGGTACCTCCAGAGCCATGCCTTTTTCTCTTCGTAGGTCATTACAGTTCCTCCACCCGGACGAACACGCCGCAGGGGTCCGACCAAAATTTTTCTACGATCTCGCTGCACACCTGCGCGTCATCGGCCCAGAAGTGCAGGCGGGTCATTTCGTCCTTGAGGGCTTTTTCCAGATTATCGGTGTCCGGCTTTGTGGTGCGCCAGCTGCCGCTTTTGCGGCCCTCGGCAGGGAAGCACCACTTGACCAGCAGCCGCACCGGACGGCCTGCGGGAATGGGCTGCTGCGGCGCGTGGGGCGCAAGATGGGCGTGGAGCTTGGCGCGGGTCTGTTTCAGTTCCGGGCTGTCGTGGAGCACCGCGTGCGGCTGCCCGCCCTTCATGTAGGCGTGCAGCTGCTTTGCGTTGTGGGTAGTGGTGGGCGGCTGCATGGGAATAAAGAATTGTGTGTACATGGGGTTCACCTCGTTTTTTCTTTTTTTCGGGTTTTAGCGCCAACGTGATGGGGAGGGTTCCCCGAATGGATGGGGGCTGTGGTCGCCCCATCCTTCGGGAGACCCCATCACAATTGCAGTTGCAGTTTTAGCTATTATATATAGGCTATTTTGCACTGCAAAATCTGCAGTCATAGCGGCTATAACTGCAAAATTGCAGTTTTTGAGTTCATTTTCATGTTCCATTCGCGTTACCATCCAAAGTTAAAAGGACTGTCCGGCGCAGCGGGCGGTTCCGCAGGCGGGATATAGGTTCTGGGGTTCACGCCCTTGGGCACGCCGCGCCAGCCCTGCACCGCAATGCGGTCGATCATGTGTTTGGCTGCATCAAAGCTCCATGTGCCCACGCTCTGGAAACCGTAACGTTCCAGCACGCGGATCTGCTTGGGCGTTGTCAGCCCTTCAGCGCGGCGCTTGTTCAACCGGTCCAGCAGCAGGGAAGCCTTGCCTGCGGATTCCACCGCGTCCGGCAGGATGCCCATTTTCTCAAGAGCAGCAGTCTGTTCAGCGCTGGGCGGGCCTGCTTCCCAGCCAAAGGCCGGCACATATCCGGCAAGATCTTCAGCCTGAATACTCATCTCGTACTGCAGCGGGTCCACGAGACGGGCTTTTTTGCGGCGCTGTTCTTCCAGCTGTTTTGCAAGTGCTTCCTCCCGCTGGGCCACCACGTCCTCGCTGGCCTGCACGGCGGCTTCCTCGATGTCCTGCGGGCAGCCGCTCTCGGCCAGATTTTCGGTCATCTGGCGGGCCACGGTGCGGTCCTCACCGACCAGATCAGCCGGGCGGCACAGCTCGTGCTTGTCGGTCATCCACAAAAAATCCAGCAAAAGCAGATCGCTCTTGCCCGGGGAGAGCCGGGTGCCGCGCCCTACCATCTGGCTGTACAGGCTACGTACCTTGGTGGGCCGCAGCACCACCACGCAGTCCACAGACGGGCAGTCCCAGCCCTCTGTGAGCAGCATGGAGTTGCACAGCACGTTGTATTTGCCTGCATCGAAATCCGCCAGCACTTCCTTGCGGTCGGGGCTCTGGCCGTTGACCTCGGCGGCACGGAATCCATGGGAGTTCAGCAGGTCGCGGAACTTCTGGCTGGTCTTGATGAGGGGCAGGAACACCACCGTTTTGCGGCCTTTGCAGCGCTGGGCCATCTCGGCGGCGATCTGTTCCAGATAGGGGTCAAGCGCAGTGCCGAGGTCTCCCACGGCGTAGTCCCCGCCGCTCATGGTGACAGAAGAAATGTCCAGCTTCAGGGGAATGGTCTGGGCCATGATGCGGCACAGATAACCCTCTTTGATGGCATCGGTCAGCTTATACTCAAAGGCAAGGCTGTCGAACACCTCGCCCAGATTGCGCATGTCGCCCCGGTCAGGGGTGGCGGTGACGCCCAGCACCTTGGCGCTGCCGAAGTAGTCGAGGATGCGGCGGTATCCGTCGGTAATGGCGTGGTGGGCCTCGTCGATGATGATAGTGCCAAAGTAATCATGCGGAAAGCGTTCCAGCCGGGCGGTGCGCTGCAGGGTCTGCACGCTGCCCACCACCACACGGAACCATGTATTCAGACAGGTGGCATCTGCCTTTTCCACCGCGCTGACAAGGCCGGTGGAGCGCTGCAGCTTGTCCGCTGCCTGGTCCAGCAGCTCACCGCGATGCGCCAGAATGAGCACCCGGTGGCCCGCCCGCCCCTGATCGGCAGCTACCGATGCAAACACGATGGTCTTGCCGGTGCCGGTAGGCAACACCAACAGGGTGCGGGTGTGGCCGTTCTCCCACTCGGCGTGGATGCGTTCACGGGCCTGCTGCTGGTAGGGACGCAGGGTTTGTGTCTCGGCCATTTAGAACGCCCCCTGTGTCCAGCCCTGAGTGGGTGCGGCCTTGGGTTCCGGCGGCGGCAGGAAGCGCTGCACCTCATTGCTCTGGCCGGTCTCACCTGCATGAGGACCGCTCTGCTTGGTGTACTCACGGATGCCCAGCTTGCAGATGCCTTTGGCACCCACGACCTCGTTCCAGCGGGGGCGGAAGGTCTCGCCCCGCTTGCACTGACCGATGCTCTCAAAGAAAGCCCCCAGCAGGCCCCGCGTTTTAGTGTGCAGGTACAGGCGGTGGGTCACGGTGGTATCACCCTTGGCCCCGCCGAAGATCTTCAGGGTCAGCTTTGCCATGGAGCAGGGCGGGAGCTTTGCGCTGCCCTCAAAGCGGGCACGCTCCATGCCGGTGACCTCAAAGGCATACTCGCCCTCGGGCAGGAGCACGAACTCCTGCTGCTCGTTGGTAAATTCGTCGTCCCAGCTCAGGGCGCGGTCGGTGGTGTTCATGTCGTTCATAATATATCTCCTTTATAATGATTCCTTGATTCTTTGTTCCCCCTTCGGGGGAGCTCCGGGGCTGCGCCGCCGCAGGGCGGACGGGCCCGGTGAGAGGGTCAAAACGGGATATCACGGTTATCCAGCACCATCTGGAACACCTGCGGCCATGCGGCGATTAGACAGCCCTCTACAAAGTCAGCGGGGTAGTCCTTGATGGGCATATCCTCCGGGAAATAGCCCCGTTTGCCCACAACGCCCTGCAGCTCTTCACAGCTGACCTTGTTGGCGCTCATCAGAGCGGCCAGCTTTTCCGGCACGCCCAGACTGAGCAGAACATTTTTCTCGGAGCTTTCCTGCAGCGGTGCGGGCTGCGGCTGAGCCACCGGCTTTGCTTCCTGCTGCGGGCTGGGCAGGATGTCGGCTTCCGGCTGGGAACGCGGCTGCGGTTCCGGTTTTGGTGCCTGTGCAGACATTGCGCCGGGGATGCAGGCGGCAATGCTGGCATAGTCAAAGGGTACTTCCTCCGGCAGGTCAAAGCGGTTTTTGGCATCCCAGCAGGGGTGATGCGCGGTGTACAGTACACGCCTGCCGCCGCTGGCCTTGCTCTTGGCGTTCTTGCCGTCGCCCACCTTTTCCACAACGGTCTTGTAGTTGGCAAACAGCAGCATATCGCACCACTCGCGCAGCAGCGGCTCCACCTGCTTGGTGGTCTTCATGGTCCAGCGGTCGTAGCTGCCCGCCGCGTCCGGCTGCTCGAACTTGGTGATGGCCGCGTGGGCAAGGATCAGAACATTGTGTCCGGTGTTCAGCACCTCTTCCAGCGCGTCCAGCAGCTTGCCGAACTCTTCCTTAACATAGGTGTAGCCCTTGCCGTAGCCGAAATCTTCGATGCCGTTCACCTTGGCTTTGGCACACACGGCCTGAATGCACAGGCGTTCAGCCCAGTCGGCGGTATCAATGACCAGCGTGCCGCAGGGGACACTGCCCTTGCATACCTCGTCCACCTCATCCAGCAGCATGGCCCAGCTGGTGGGTTGGGGCAGGCGCTTGACGTTCAGCCGCTTGGTGCCGCCCTCGGTGTCGATGAAAACGGGATTCGGGAAATGGGATGCAAAGGTGCTTTTGCCGATGCCCTCGGGCCCGTACAGCACGGTCTTGACCGGCGCATTCTGGATGCCGGTGGTAACTGCATATTTGCTCATTTAGAACGCTCCTTTCGTCCAGCTTTTCTGCTGGGGCTTTTCGGTGACGGGCGGCAGGGAGGTTTCGGTATCCTTCACCATGCCGTCCTCAATGATGATCTGGCACTCGCTGCCGGTGGAGACCCGGGTGGCAATGGCCTGCAGGTGTTCTGTT
>ENA-OPSZ01001324-OPSZ01001324.1-human-gut-metagenome-genome-assembly--contig:-NODE-1324-length-11922-cov-3.024185_pt1 | contig 11922 bp, 10 predicted proteins | sample MGYA00241814_ERZ501919 | MGnify/ENA primary metagenome ERZ501919 (study PRJEB25962, sample SAMEA2042440) | human gut metagenome | biome: human gut; feature: human-associated habitat; material: faeces... | reverse complement strand
GATCTATTCAATTATTTTCGAAGAGAAACCACAGAAGTAAATATTGGGGCTGTACCGTTGGGCGGCCCCAATTCTATTCGTATCCAGTCGATGACGAACACGTCCACTATGGATACAGAAGCTTGTGTGGAACAAGCCAAACGCATTATAGATGCCGGCGGTGAATACGTTCGCCTCACCACACAAGGTGTCCGTGAAGCCGAAAACTTGAAGAATATCAATATCGGATTACGCTCTCAAGGATATGATACTCCATTGGTGGCCGATGTACATTTTAACCCCAAAGTAGCCGATGTAGCGGCACAATATGCAGAAAAGGTACGCATCAATCCGGGAAATTACGTAGACCCGGGACGTACTTTCCGGAAACTGGAATACACTGACGAAGAATATGCGCAAGAAATAGAAAAGATACGTGCCCGCTTCATTCCTTTTCTAAATATCTGCAAGGAAAACCACACCGCCATCCGCATCGGGGTAAACCACGGTTCTCTGTCAGACCGCATCATGTCTCATTATGGTGACACCCCTGAAGGTATGGTGGAATCGTGCATGGAATTTCTGCGTATCTGTGTTGCGGAACATTTCAACGATGTGGTTATTTCCATCAAAGCATCCAATACCGTAGTAATGGTCAGGACGGTCCGTCTGCTGGTACAGGAAATGGAAAAGGAAGGCATGGCTTTCCCGCTTCATTTGGGGGTTACCGAAGCAGGGGACGGCGAGGACGGAAGAATAAAATCCGCATTAGGAATAGGCGCACTCCTTGCAGATGGCTTGGGAGATACCATTCGTGTTTCATTGAGCGAGGCTCCTGAAAACGAAATTCCGGTAGCCCGCAAACTGGTTGATTATATACTAACTCGGGAAGGACATCCTTTTATTCCTGGAAAAGAAGCTCCGCAGTTCAACTACCTATCTCCGGGGCGCCGGAAGACTAAGGCTGTCCGAAACATTGGAGGAGATAATCTTCCCGTAGTAATAGCCGAACGTCTGGAAGGGTCTTTCGAAACTAATCCTCAGTTCAAACCTGACTATATTTATTGCGGTGGAAGTGTGCCCCAATCACGAGATAACAATATAGCCTATCTAGTAGATGCCAATGCATGGAATCCAGAAGACAAAAATGTCTATCCGGCATTTAACTACCAGCAGATGATAGAATTACATCACACGGTTTCCGATCTGAAATTCCTGTTTCTGCCCTATATGGCTATGAATGACGAAGTAATCGCAGCCCTTAAACTACATCCCGAAGTGGTAATCATCGCCCAAAGCAATCATCCCAACCGCCTCGGCGAATATCGTGCCATGACACACGAACTGATGAATGAAGGGTTAGAGAATCCGGTCGTATTCTTCCAATACTATCAGGAAACGAAAGCTGAAGACCTGCAAATCAAAGCGGCAGCTGATATGGGTGCACTAATTTTTGACGGACTCTGTGACGGAATCTTCTTGTACAACCAAGGCCCCTTGAGTCATATAGTGGTAGATACCACTGCATTTGGTATCCTGCAAGCCGGCAGAATCCGAACCAGCAAAACGGAATACATTTCATGTCCGGGATGTGGTCGTACCTTATATGATTTGGAGTCTACCATCGCCCGTATCAAAACAGCTACCTCGCACTTGAAAGGTCTGAAGATCGGCATTATGGGCTGTATTGTCAATGGTCCCGGCGAAATGGCGGATGCCGACTATGGCTATGTAGGTGCCGGTCGTGGAAAAATCAGCCTCTATAAAAAGAAAGAATGCATAGAAAAAAACATTCCCGAAGATCAGGCTGTTGAGAAGTTGATCGAGCTCATCAAAGCCAATGGTGACTATACAGAAAAATAAAAACGTCCAAATTATGGATTATCAACAGATTCTAAAAGACATCTATCAAGAAATCCAGCCCTACGCCTCTATTGGCAAACAGGCTGATTACATTCCGGCACTTGCCAAAATCAACCCAGATCAATTCGGAATGTGTATCCATACGATACAAAACAAAACTTTCATGCATGGAGAAGCCACCACCGGCTTCTCCATCCAAAGTATTTCGAAAGTTTTTTCACTTGCCATGTGTTTGAGTCTTGAAGGAGATAATCTATGGAAAAGAGTAGGTAAAGAACCTTCGGGAACAGCTTTCAACTCACTAGTACAACTGGAGGTAGAAAAAGGAATTCCTCGGAATCCCTTTATTAACGCCGGAGCCATTGTAATGACAGATATCCTGCTGAACCATCTGAAACACCCCGAAGAAGAATATCTTCGTTTCGTCCGCTCAATCAGCGGAAATAACCAAATTCATTATAATGAAGAAGTTGCCCTGTCCGAACGTGAAAACGGTTATCTGAATGCGGCAATCACCAACCTGTTGAAATATTATCATAACATCGACAATGACATAGAACGTGTACTTCATTTCTATTTCCTGCAATGCTCCATAGAAATGAGTTGTTATGATTTATCCAAAGCCTTTTTGCCGTTTGCCAACCATAAACAGACTTTTACATTCGAAGGAATCACGCTGACCGCCTCTCAAGTGAAACGTATCAATGCCATCATGCAAACATGTGGATTCTATGACGAAGCAGGAGAATTTTCTTATTTGGTAGGTCTTCCGGGGAAAAGTGGTGTGGGAGGCGGTATAGCCGCAGTTTACCCACTACGATATTCAGTTGCAGTGTGGAGCCCGAGATTGAATCCAAAAGGAAATTCCGTTATGGGAATCAAGGCGCTGGAACTATTGACAACACAGACACAGGAATCTATTTTCTAGGAAACAAGTATCTCTCCATACTCAATCATCTTCTTTCTTGTTGGAATAATCCAGAATGAAGTTGAATATAACACGCATAATACTTATAGCCTTTCTATAAAAGAGAGAAGTACCTGGAATTTATGTAGAAATTATTGACCATGCTTAATAAATAACCGTTTTTACCCTCAATGGAACATCTTCTGTTTGCCATAAATAAAAGAAATAACCGACAGCCAAAGTCTTTTGAAGATATCCTGAACAGGCACTTAAAAACCTGCCTCAGCATTTCAAATGTCCAAGACAGGTTCCCTTATATTTTATAGAGATACAGATCAATATCTGTTTCTGCCACCGCCATAGCCATTATCTCCGCGACTACCACCATAGCCACCACCACGACTGTTGTTACCGCCACGATAACCACCACCGCCATTGTTGCCATAGCTACGACGCGGACGTTCTTCTCTAGGACGAGCTACTGACACAGAAAGAGTTTTTCCATCCATATCAACTTCATTAAGAGCTGCAATCGCTTTATCTCCAGCTTCATCATCAGCCATTTCAACAAAACCATATCCCTTAGAACGACCGGTCTCTCTGTCCATTATAATCTTAACAGAAACAACTTCACCATACTCTGCAAATAATTCTCCAAGTTCGGCTTCACTCATATTATAGTTAAGCCCTGCAATAAAAATGTTCATTTTAAAATAAATGTTTTAATAAAAAAATAAGTGCGTTTTGCTATTAGGAATCTTACAGAGAGACAAACGATTCTACCATCATCACTAAAGAATAAGTTGGAAAAGTATTAATGTACTTCTATGAGGATACTTAATGCAGGGGACAAATGTACGCAATTAGACTTGAACTCAAAACTAATTGGAGATTTATTTTTAATAATAAATGTTTTTTCGTTCTCTTTGAAAGAACAGACAAGTTTTAGAACGGAAATAACTGTTCCTCAAATACATATTTATACTTTAAAAGCTATTATACAGAAAGTTATCCTGTACTACATATCAAAAAGATAACCAATCTCCAGCCAGATCAGCATTCTTTATAGCAACAGGCCAGATACTTTCCGTAGAAGGAATTATTATGGAAGAAATTTTAGGAACAGGAACTACAGAAAATTCTTCAGTTTCCAAACAAACTGCGAGAAACCGCAAAGTAATAAAATACAGAAAGAGAACTTATCTTTTTCATCTTCCCAACCATAATTCCGGATTAAGTTTAGCCGTTTCCTTACGAAGTTGAAAATGCAAGACCGTATTACCCGAACTATCTGTATGGATAGTACCAAGAACGGTACGTGTATTGACTTTGCTGCCTTTAGAAACCGATACGGAAGAAAGGTTGCAATAGACAGAGATGTAATTACCATGACGCACCAGTATATTGTTCAAACCATTATACTGGAAAATAGCCGAAACTTCTCCATTGAAAACGGCACGTGCCTGCGCTCCCGGTTTGCCCTTGATATCAATCCCTTTATTATCCAGTTTCACATTACGCAAACCATCTACGGCATACTGTCCGTAATGGCTGACAATCACGTATGGACCAGTAATGGGAACCGGCAAAATACCCCGGTTACGTTCAAAACTGCCCGACAGCTGGCGGTCCTCATTATTCAGACTGAACTTCTCCACCGGAGCGACCTTCTTTGTAGACTCATTTTTTTCCGTAGATTTAGAACGGGACGCCCCTCCCGTAGTTTCACGCTCCGCTTTCTTAGCTGCTGCCGCCTTTGCGGCAGCCTCAGCAGCGGCTTTCCTACGAGCTTCCTCCTCTGCACGCTTTCTAGCTTTCTCTATTTCAATTTCAATCAAACGGTCAATCTGGGCATTCAATTGCTCAGCCGAACGTTTTTTCTTCCTTATCTCGCTTTGTATACCTTTCTGCTTCTTTTGCAAATTCGCCAAAAGAGTCTGGCGCTCCTTTTCCTGAATCTCCAGTTTGGCCTTTTCAACCTCACCCTGTTTTAAAAGATTCTGTTTGGCATGCTTAGTTTGTTCCACTTCTCTTTTTTTAGCGGCAATTTGCTTCTGCTTACGTTCTATCTCCATTCCTTGAAGGCGCTGGAAGTTTGCATATTCCTGCACATAACGCATACGACGGTAAGTCTGACTCAAATTCTCGGCAGAAAAAATAAACATTAATTTCTCTTGAACAGACTTGTTACGATACATGTATTGCACCGAAGTTTCATACTTCCGCTTCTTGTCTTTCAAATCACGCTGAAGTTTATTCAGTTGTTTCTGTAAAGAAGCGATCTCACTTGTCAATGTATGAACATCACTCTCTATGGTATTGATATATTTTCTTCTCTCCTCAATCTGACCTGTCAGCAAAGCAAGGTTGTCCAACTGGCTTTTCACATCCTTTTTGGTAGATTGCAACAAAGTTTCAGACTCGGCAATCTGCTGGTGAAGTTCCTTCCGTTTGGCTTCAAGCTCCCTTATTTTCCGAGTACTTTGCGCTGAAATAGTACTTAAAAAGCAGCAGGCTATGAGTAGTAAGAAGATACGTTTCATTATTTAATAAGCTGTTTTAGCAAATCTTGCAATTCTATTCTTTCGTATTTTCCGGGCACTTCGGTATGAGCTTCCCAATCCTTATTGGTAGAAAGGCGGGAAAGTTCAAATACAGCCGTAACCGGTTTGGCAGCCCCTTCAAAAGAAACCGTCATAGTTCCCGGAAACTGTCTCTGCTCCAACGGACGAAACTTATCATAACGCCAATTTATCCCGTACCGGGTACCGGACAAGCCGATATGACTTTCTTTCAGCAGCCCATCATTTGTATTGGTACGAAAACGGTAGGCGAAATGTTTGCCGTTCTTAACTTCTATTAATGCATTTTCGTTTTCAGGACGCACAGCAAAGGACGAAATATCACGGACAGTCAGCACCTTTTTTCCCGGAAGAAAAATTTCATTCATAAACAAGGCCTGCAAAGTATGAAAATCCAAATCAGCCTTTGCCAGATTCTTCAATTCATCAAAAGGAACTTGTACATAACGTTTGTTCATGCGATCCATCACTAAAACTCCGTCCGGAGATATTTCAGCACGTGCCACTTCAATACCCAAAAATGGAGCGATAGAAAGCTGGATTACTTCATCACGTTTCATGCGCAACGTACCATTTACTTTAGTCGGTCCTTTACCGTTCAAGTCAACGGCCAATGACATTTTCGCAGTAATTGCATCCCATCCCGGAGAACGGCTAATCAGCTCTTCCATATATTCCGACTCGGATAAATTGCCAATAGATACCCCTTTCTTCATACTCCGGGTAGATGAACATGAAGAAATAAATATAATCAGCAAAGCGCTAAACAAATAAAAACAGACACGTTTCATCATTCTGCAAAGTATTTCTTTTGTACAATTTTCTTTCTCAATAAGTTCAATTCCTTTTCACTACGTTCTTCACTACCTTCTTGAGGAGGCTCCTTGGATAATTTTTCCGCTTGTTGCCAATATTCCAAAGCCTTTTCACGATCTCCATTCATATAGTAAATATCTCCACAATGCTCTACAACAACGGAACTTTTACTTCCATCATTCTGCATAGCCTGGTCAATGTAAATTTTTGCTTCTACATATTTACCTTTCTCAAAAAGTATCCAGGCATAGGTATCCAGATACGTACCATTGGTAGGTTCGGCCTTTACGGTACGGTAACTCATTTCTTCCGCTTTATCTAGGTTTTTACGCTCTACAGACAGGTAATAGGCATAATTATTCAAGGCCCCTATATTGTTTTCCTTATAAACCAAAGCGGAATCGTATGCGGCATATGCCTCCACATTCATCTTCTTTATATGATAAAGATCCCCCATAATGGCATAGAAATCAGAAACGATATCCTTATTGCTTTTATCTGTTACTTGATTCACTCCTTTTTTAAAAACCTCCAATGCCTCGTCTGTTTTCTCTTTCTGATGATAGGCCAATCCCATATAATAATAGAATTCCAATACATCCGGAGTATATTCTAAAGCTGGAGCACACAATTTGATTACTTCATCCATATTCTGCTCACGAATGGCAAAACTCAATAGCTGCAAGCGTGCCGGCGTATTTTCCGGATCAATTTCAAGCACTTGGTGCAAAACAGGGGTTGCCTCTTTATCCATCTTTTTCGTCAGAAGATATTGGGCCGCCAACATAGCAATATCTGCATTCTCTTGTTTTTCCTTCAATATAGAAGTAAACAGGCCTGCTATTTTCGTACTGTCCTTGTTCGTTTGCTCGGAACGCAGAATAAGCTGGCGCATAATGTTCATCTTTGTATCGCTATCCACATTATCATTCAGCAAAATAGTATCCAACTGTACCTGATACAAACTATCCTGCCCTTTTTTCTCGTAATAAGAAGCCATGGAAAGCAACGCCGGCGCATAGCCCGGTTCTTCCTTCAATACTTTCTGATAAGTTTCGTATGCTTCTTCTTCCTTACCGTTCAGATAGACATCTCCCAAAATGGTAAGATAACGCATGTCATATGGATATTCTTTCGCCAAATTCTCAATCTCCGTAAATGCCTGCTGGTCATTGTTCATGGCCAGATACATACGGAATTTCTCCATGCTGATTTGTTCAGACTTCCCATCCAAGGCTTCAAGGCGGTTCAATGTATTAACTACCTGCTGATAGTCCTTGGTACGGGTATAGAGATCAATCAAAGCCATCAACGGTTCCAGACGTGAGGGGAACTGGCTCGCCATATCCTCATAAACATAAATGGCTTTCGGGTAATTTCCCTTACCTTGATAATAGGCTGCCAAAGTTTGCTTATACCAAAAACTCTTAGGATCGGCATCCACTGCCTTCTTCAAAGCTTCCTCCCCTTTTTCCGGCTGATTGAGAAACATATGGAAGCGGGAAATTTCGAACAAAGTAGCGGCTCCTTGCGGATAAATGTCCAAACAGTGACTATACATTTCGAAAGCCGCATCCAAGTCACCTTTTTCCTTCATCCGAAGCGCTTCCAAAAAGAAATAGTCGTATTTACGGCGCTGCTCCGGAGTAAGCGGATCCTTTTCCTCCACAACAGCTTTATTTCCGGACAAGCCGGAAGCTCTCTTCACCGTACCGCATGAAACAAGCATGCCTATCAGACATACACATAGCATGGGCACATATTTCAATCTTCTATTCATTGTTTCCTTTTACTTTTTTCCGGTATGTCCAAAGCCACCTGCACCACGTTCCGTTTCGTCCAACACCTCCACTTCCTGCCATTCGGCATGTTCGTGACGGGCTACAACCATTTGCGCAATGCGCTCCCCATCTTCTATCATAAAATCCTCAGATGACAAATTGACCAGGATAATACAAATTTCACCACGATAATCGGCATCAATTGTGCCCGGAGAATTCAGGACTCCGATGCCTTTCTTAATAGCCAGCCCGCTACGTGGACGGATTTGCGCTTCAAAACCTTCAGGCAATGCGATATAAAGTCCCGTAGGAACCAAACAACGTTGCAAGGGTTTCAGCACAATCGGTTCGTCAAGATTAGCACGGATATCCATCCCTGCCGATTGCCCGGTAGCATACTCGGGTAAAGCATGTTTTGATTTATTGATTACCTGTATTTTCATAATTTTAATAATTTATCAATATGCTTATATGGCAATGTGCTAATAATTTGCAGACAACAAACACAGTCCAGACATGATACAGCCCATTGGCATATTGACGAATCAACACATTGCCACATGATTAATAAGGTGCGAATTTACACATTTAGATGGATTTATCTAAGCGTTTACAGTTTTTTAAACGGAAGTTTCTTACTTTTGCAAACAGATAAAGCCTGAATTATGAACTGGAAACAATTAATATCAAATAAACGCTTCGGCATGGAAGAACTACACGAGGCCCGTAAAGATGACCGTACCGAATTCCAACGCGATTATGACCGTCTCATCTTCTCAGCACCTTTCCGTCGTTTGCAAAACAAAACTCAAGTATTTCCTTTACCGGGTAGCGTATTTGTACACAACCGGTTGACTCACAGCCTTGAGGTCTCTTGTGTGGGGCGTTCTTTAGGAAACGATGTCGCCAGCCAGCTTCTGAAGAAGCACCCAGCCTTGGCCGACTCCCATATATCGGAAATAGGTTCCATCGTTTCAGCCGCATGTCTGGCACACGATCTGGGAAATCCTCCTTTCGGTCATTCGGGGGAAAAAGCCATTTCAACTTACTTCTCGGAAGGACAAGGAATGGCATTGAAAAAAGAACTTTCACCGATGGAATGGGATGATTTAACCCACTTCGAAGGAAATGCCAATGCATTCCGCATCCTCACCCACCAGTTTGAAGGAAGACGGAAAGGAGGGTTCGTGATGACCTACTCCACACTGGCATCCATCGTAAAATACCCTTTTTCCTCACAATTGGCAGGAAAGAAATCAAAATTCGGCTTCTTCTTAAGCGAAGAGGCTGATTATCAGAAAATAGCCGGAGAATTAGGGATTATCCGGCTCAGCAAACCGGATGAGCCTTTACGCTACGCACGCCATCCGTTGGTCTACCTGGTAGAAGCCGCAGATGATATTTGTTATCAGATGATGGACATAGAAGACGCACATAAATTAAAACTGCTGACACATGATGAAACCAAAGGACTGTATATGCAGTTCTTTGATGAGAAAAGAAGAAAACGCATTGAAGAAGTTTGCCGGATTGTAACAGACGTCAATGAACAGATAGCTTATTTACGTTCTTCGGTCATAGGCGCACTGATAAAGGAATGCACACGAGTATTTACTGAAAATGAAGAAAAGATATTGACCGGGGAATTTGAAGGCACCCTGATAATGCACATTTGCAGTCCATTGAAAGAGGCCTATGACAATTGTTCTGCAATTGCCTTTCAAAGAATATATCGTTCCAGCGATGTGCTGGACATAGAATTGGCAGGATTCAGGGTTATCAGTACCTTGATTGACCTGATGATTAATGCAGTGCGCTCTCCGGAAAAAGCGTATTCACAACTACTTATCAACCGCATATCCGGACAGTACAATGTCAACGCACCTACTTTATATGGAAAAATTCAAGCCGTGCTGGATTACATATCGGGCATGACAGACGTATATGCGCTCGACCTCTACCGGAAAATCAAAGGCAACAGTCTGCCGGCAGTATAATAAAAACATTGTCAGATGCGAGCACGATGAATCCTGTAAATTTTATCTGCACCTGACAATGTTTCCCCAAATACTACTATTAGTCCGATTATTTGGTCAGTATGGGATGAGCGCCTGAAGTTATTTTCATAGCTTCAGGATGTTGCTTTACAAACGATTCGATATGACGTACCCGTTTGTCTTCCAGAATTTCATTGACTGCAATCAGAATTCCGGTTTCCTCCACATCTCCGAATCCATAATTAATCGCTGTTCCAAACATACGCATTGTAGGAGACAGACTCATATATGCATTGACCAAAGGAGGAATATTATACCCCAGCTTACGCACTTCCGTATTCAAGATCTTGTAATCTTCTTTAAAGGAATCATAACAGAAAAGATTTTCCAACATTTTCTTATCTGTTTCTATTTCCAGCGGTTTCATCGGAGTTATCAATTTATCTTTATCACCGAAATGTTTATTCAGGAAGTATAATATCATGTCACGCCCCTGACGATGATAACTAGGATACATAGTCATCTTACCAAAAAAATATTTCACATTAGGCTTAATCACGGTTAATGCGCCCAAACCATCCCACAAATTATCCAAAGCAAACAATCCCTTGGAACCGGCACGGGTTGACTGATATTCCAATGTAACAAATGAGCGTCCCAACTCCACCGTGTAAGGCAAATATTCTTTCAAAAAAACTTCCGAGAAATTAAACATGTGAGCAGTAGCCAGCACAGGCTTCCCATGTTCATCAAATTGCACCTCATCCCCCAAAAGATAACGATAACCTCCCAAAATCTCCTCCGCTTCAGGATTCCATACAACTAATTGCTTATATGGATTTTCCATCACGTCATATTCATCGATATCCATCGCCTTTCCTGTTCCGCCACCTGCAGCACGAAAGGCTATTTCTCTCAACCGGCCAATCTCCTTCATCACATTGGGCGAATCCTGATACGTTATGACGTAAATTTCATTATGACTTTTATTCGTAAACCTCAGGCGTTTATCCTCGGAAAGTTCCGCCTTCAGAATCTCTTTGCTAATCGGTGCAATAATTTCTTCCATATCTTTTTTCTCTCTTTTGTCTATTATAGCTTGTAGACTACATCTTTTACAAACTGCGCCCACTGAGCCGGGGTCTTTGTCTTGTCGAAAGTTTGCCAAGGAATGGGTTTTCCAATGGTCAAGGTAAAGGTTTTATGACGATTTTTCAACATTTCATCTGCCAAGTAAAGCATAGCAATATTAAACTTAATGCCAAGTGCCTTACATATATTTGCCAAATTATAAAAAAAGTCTGAGTTCCGGCCCTCAAAGTGCAAAGGTACCACATCACGATGCGTTTCAATACTTTTAGTGACAAATGTCTTTTTCCATTCCAAATCCTTGATTTCCCCACCCTGTCTACGGGAACATAACCCCGCAGGAAACATAATGATATGATTATCCGAGGCAAACCCTGCCTCTACCATCTTCGGGAAATCCCTGGATTGCGAGCCTGTTTTATTGATAGGAATACATAAAGGAGCCAAACCATGCAAATTCATCAACAAATCATTGACCAAATAGCGTACATTACCATTGTAATGTTTTCCCAATATATACCCCAAAGCAACTCCATCCTGTCCCCCCAGCGGGTGATTGCTGACAAAAGTGCATTTACCGTTTTCAGGCAAGTTTTCCAAACCTTTTATCTCCACTTTTGCATCCAGGAACTCCATACAAGCTTCCAGAAAGTCAACTCCGACTTTATTTTTGGAGTCTTTTAAAAAGACATTCAGTTCATCCTGATGCACGATATGCTTCAGGTACGAAACGACAAAACGGGGAATATATTTATATTTTTTCCCGGCTTTCGTTTTCAATATCTTTTCTATGTCGATTAAAAATATAGAGTCGTCAGTCATTTTGCAAACGTTCTTTTCCATGCAAAAGTAACTTATCTTTTTTTATATTGGCAATTTATGACAGAAAAAACTCTTAATCTCTAAAG
>ENA-OPSZ01001320-OPSZ01001320.1-human-gut-metagenome-genome-assembly--contig:-NODE-1320-length-11957-cov-3.468829_pt1 | contig 11957 bp, 10 predicted proteins | sample MGYA00241814_ERZ501919 | MGnify/ENA primary metagenome ERZ501919 (study PRJEB25962, sample SAMEA2042440) | human gut metagenome | biome: human gut; feature: human-associated habitat; material: faeces... | reverse complement strand
ACCGAATTCCCCGGCATAGCCGTCTTTTCCCTTGTAGAGCTGTTCTCCAATGAGAATTCCCATTCCGATTCCGTCATGAATATTCAGATGAATCATATTTTCGTACTGGTAATGAAAAGCCGATTCACCCAGAACAGAAAGATTCCTGCCAATAGCTCCGACCTCCCCGCCGCACATGGAGGTTGTCCCGCCAAAACACCCCCCAAATCCGCACTGCCAGCGCGTGGGTTTTTGTGGCGCTTTTTTCCGGATTTCTACGGGTTTTCTACGGGGCGTTTCTTAGAAATCCGTTAGAACTTTCCCCTCCCCGCGGGGACTTCCCGACCTAGGAATTCCCTCTCTTTTTTCTTTTCTGTCTTCTCAAAACCCGCAGAAACTCTGGCTTTTTGGGGTTCCCACAGCTTCCCCCATCTTCCGTCAAATTCCGCCAGGTTCGGAAATTCCGGACACACTCGAAATGCGGTAGGTCGACTTCAAACCGGCGCAAGAGTTCAAATTTCTTCATCTCCGCCAGCGGCAAGCTGCCGCTCCCCATTCGCGAACTGCACATTGGTGTAGTTCGCGAATTTTTATGTCCACGCTTGTACCATGTATCTATTTTGCCAACACTCCCCATGAAAAACCCCACTCAGTTTTGCTGGGTGCATTTTTTCTTTTAGCTATATTAGTTGTTTTCAAAGCAACTATCGCGCCATCTCCAGTACCTAGAAAATCGAAACTAGAAGAGAACCGGGACTGGAAATAGCAGAGGGCCTGTGCTATAATCAATGCGTCGTATAAAAAAAGAAGGAATCGTTTTTTGTCGATTTCCGGTTGTAAGAAATTTGCTACGCAGTGAAACAAAAAGCTGTCCGCAATCTGAAATAGATGGAAAAGGGAAAGGAGTCGCGTATGCCCTGTACAACGATTTTGGTGGGCAAGAAAGCCAGCCATGACAACTCAACGATCATTGCCCGCAATGATGACGGCGGATTTGAAGCCAAGCGCCTTTTGACTCACCCGGCTAGGGAGAAGGCTACCACGTACAAAACGGTCATCTCTCACCTGACGGTGGAACTGCCGGGGAATGCCATGCGTTATACCGACTGCCCCAACGTGACAAAGACCAATGGCGTATGGCCCGCCTGCGGCATCAATGAGGCCAACGTGGCTATGACCGCCACGGAGACCATCACCAGCAACGCCCGGGTTATCGGCGCGGACCCCTATGTCCGGTATCAGAAAAAGAAAAACCGCAACAGCAAAGAGGTTCCCGGCGGAATTGGCGAAGAGGACCTGGTGACCCTCGTGCTTCCCTATATTCATTCTGCCCGGGAAGGTGTGCTTCGAACCGGCGCACTGCTGGAGCAATATGGCACCTATGAGCCCAATGGCATGGCTTTTGCGGACGCCAATGAAGTCTGGTGGCTGGAAACCATCGGCGGCCATCACTGGATCGCCAGACGGGTGCCGGATGACCGAGTGGTCATCATGCCCAACCAGTTTGGTCTGGATCATTTTGACTTTGCGGATGCTTATGGGGAGCAGAAAGAACACCTTTGCTCCAAGGATCTGCAGGAATTCGTAGAAAAGTACCACCTGGCCCTGGATACGGGGGCGGATTTCAACCCCAGACTGGCCTTTGGTTCTCATTCTGACGCTGACCATATTTACAATACCCCCCGCGCCTGGTTCATGGCCCGGTATTTCCTGCCCCGCACTTACAAGTGGGACGGGGATAACGCAGACTTCACCCCGGAGAGCAACGACATTCCTTGGTCTTTTGTGCCGGAGCGCAAGGTGACGGTGGAGGATGTGCGGTATTTGCTGGGATCCTATTATCAGGGAACGGCCTACAATCCCTACGACAAGAACGCCGCGTGCAAGGGGAAGTACCGCACCATTGGTGTGCCCAACAGCGATGTTTGCGGAATCATGCAGATTCGCGGCGATTTGCCGGAGGCAATCCAGGGTGTGGAGTGGCTCTCCATGGGTGGCAGCGGCTTCACGGCCTGCTTCCCGGTATACGCCAATGTGACGGAGTTCCCCAAGTACCTCAGCGGTACTACGGATACGGTTTCCACGGACAGCATGTACTGGCACAGCCGGCTCATTGCCGCGCTGACAGACGCCCATTTTGGGAATGCTCTGTTGTTTGACGAGCGGTATGTGAATGCCGTGATGAATCGTGGACAGCAGTTCCTATACGAGTACGATGAGAAAATCCAGCAGGGTGAGCCTGTGGAAATCCTGAAGGAAGCCAACCGCAAGATTGCCGACATGGTGAAGGAAGAGTCGGACAAAGCCCTTTCCCAGATTCTCAAAAACGCCTCCGAGCACATGAAGATCCGTTATCACAGAGGAGATAACTAAGCAAGCGATCTCGGAAACAAAGCAGCACCAGCCGCTAAGCGTCAGCGGACTGGTGCTGTTTTTCTTTGTTTATTGGCAAAATCAGCCTTTAATCCTATACCTTTCACTAACCTGTAGGGGCGTTATGATACAGGCTCCCAGGAAATCCGGCAAGGGGCAGATGCAAATTAGGACAACCAAGAACCTTCCACTGGGCAGAGTTGTCCAGTTGCTTTTTTCTGCCAAACACAAAAGTCTGGTTGATAGAAATACTGCTTTTCTTGTGGTACAATGAAATCCAAGGGAGCGGGGAAATTCCAGCGAAAAACACCGTGTAGTTTCCTCTTTTTCCAGTAAAGACACCTCGCAACCGCCAGTTGACACACTTCCATATCTGGATGGTAGCTATGCAACCGCTAATGCTGCTTCAATGACTCCAAACACAAAAAGGAGCGATGACCATGAACCTGGCAGACAGAATCCAATCTTTGCGGAAAGCAAAGGGAATCTCCCAAGAGCAGCTTGCGGATCAAATCGGGGTTTCCAGGCAATAAGATGCCTACAACAAAACCGAAAGCCTGTAACCACAATAGAACATGGAAAGGAGCAAGGAACATGCCATTTCATCTTGTTCACGGGGATATCACCAAACTAGCTGTGGATGCCATCGTCAACGCCGCCAACAACAGCCTGCTGGGAGGCGGTGGCGTAGACGGAGCCATCCATCGGGCTGCTGGTCTGGAGCTCTTAGCCGAGTGCCGCACTCTGGGTGGTTGTGAAACCGGCCAAGCCAAGCTCACTGGCGGCTATCACCTGCCTGCCAAGTACGTGATCCACACCGTGGGGCCCATTTGGCGGGGCGGCAATCATGGAGAGCAGGAATTGCTCTCCGCCTGCTACCGAAACTCTCTGGAGCTGGCTTTGTCCCATCACTGTAAGAGTGTGGCCTTTCCCTTGATCTCCTCCGGGGTCTACGGCTACCCCAAGGACCAAGCTCTGAAGGTGGCGGTGGACACCATTGAGAACTTCCTACTGGACCACGATCTGGAGGTCACGCTGGTACTCTTCGACAGGGCTTCCTAACTCGCCCGGCGCCTGCTCAACAACCAACTCCAACAACAAGCCCCCGACTCTGTGGCTGAGAAGCTGCTCCACAGAATCGGGGGATTTTCTTACCAGTCAGGCCTTTCTCACCGGCTGGCGGATCACTGTTTTCAACCGATCTGGCTTACAACGCCGCACATCGCTGAGGTAGATCTCGTGGTGGAAACGGTTCTCCCCAAAGTCCAGCTCCAAGCCCTGGGCTTTGGCGTACTCCTCCATGGCGGCCACGGTGCCAGGCTCGTTGTCGTAGGAGCCGATATGCATGGACTGGACGCACAGCCCCTCCTCCCAGGAAAAAAACTCCACCGGGGAGAAGTCCTGTTTTTTCTTCTCTGTGGCCTCCCCAATGGCCCAGTCAAACACCTCTTTGGTGACAAACTCCGGCAGGCGGATCAGGGAGATCCACTGAAACCTCTCTTTGTGAGTGTAGTCCACCCCTTGGACTCCGTCCTGCCACCACAGGCCTTCCAAGGGCGGCACCACATAGTCAAAGTACCCCTCCAGCTGGTGCTTGCCCAGTTTGCTCATCTTGATGGTGAAGGCCACTGCGTATAGCATCCCCAGAGCCTGCTTATATGTGCCGCCCTCCTCATTGGGGTCGCCTTTTCCCTGCACTGCCAGGAAATTCATGGCGGGTACTGTGACGATCCCCGGTTTCTTGGGAGGAAGATAGAATTCCTTGTACTCCTTTTTGTAGTCAAACGCCATGGGGCGTCACCTCCTTTAGCTGCTCCAGGCGGTGGTGTAGATCTTCCTCAAATTCCTGATCGGACAGGGCCATATCCCGGATGTCCCGCCAGAGCTGGCAAGGAGCCTCCCCACAGAAGCCACAGTGAGTCAGACGCTTCCGGTTGGCAGCGCATGTGTAGATGGGGCAGGCTTTCCCCTCTGAAACGAAAAACGCCTTACCCCTACTCTCATTGCAGCCAGGGCAGTCCTTTTGGTAGAAGTCACATTCCCCGCAGGCCTGGCCGCATACGGTCAGCCCCAGTGCCAGCCGCTGGGCCTTTTTGCTCAGTCCTCCCAGCACCAGGCCGTAGGATTTGTCCAGCATCTCCCGCAGCAGGTCGTCGGGCACCGCCCCGTCCGGCCGCACTGAGTTCCACCACTGCTTGTCCGAATAGTACCCAGGCAGGATGTCCTGGTACGCGCCCCGGAGGAACTCCCCCTCCATAGGGTCTAGCTTCAAGTTGATGTAGTAAGGCTTGCCCTCCTTGTCCAGGCACACCGCCGCGAACATTTTCCCGCCGATGTGATACCGCACCCAGTTCCACACCGGCTGAAAGTCCTTGGTCACGCCCCGTTTTTGCAGCAAGTATTCATCCAACCATTGGTAGCGCATAGTCTCCCCCCTCTATTCATAGTGGCTCAGCGCCCGGCGCAGCAACTGGGCCAGGCTATCCCTCAATTCTACCGGTTCCAGCAGTTCCGCTCCGTCCCCAAAGGTGAGCACCCAGCCCAACAGCCCCTCCACATCTGGGAATCCCCAGCGAAAGAGCAGCGTTCCCTCCGGCTCTACGGTGAAGCTGTCCGGGCCGTACTCCTCTACCAGCCGCCATTTCCATCGAGGTGAGAACCGCACCAAAGCCTGGTACACAGGCGGGAAGATCCGGGCATCGTCAAAGTCGGGCTGGGGCGCTTCACGAGGGGCAAACTCCTCCCCCACGGAAAGTTCCGTCATGCGCACCAGCTTGAACAGACGGAAGTCCTCCCGGCTCTGGCACCAGCCCCAGAGATACCAGGCCGACCAGTGAAACACCAGATAGTAGGGCTCCACCGTGCGCTGGCTCTCCCCGCCTGGGGCAAAGTAGGAAAAGCGCACCACCCGGTGATCATTCATTGCTCCCCGAAGTGCCTCAATCTTGGGGGCGAGGGTATCCTTGTACCAGGAAGCCAAGTCGATGAGCACATGGGCATCCCCCGGTGCCAGGGTGTGGGATCCAGCGCTGAGCTTTTCCATCAGCTGGGCGTAGCGGTGGGTCCCGCTGACGCTGTCCAAACTCCGCAGCCCCGCCAGGATGGCCTGCATCTCCGGGGCGGTGAGAACGGTCCGGTCCACCCGGTACCCTTCCATGATGGAGATGCCTCCTCCCGCGCCCTGGGTGGTAGTGAGGGGAATTCCCGCTTTGCTCAGGGATTCCAAATCCCGCTGGATGGTTCGGCGGGACACCTCAAACCACTCCGCCAGCTCCGGTGCGGTAACCTTCTCCCGTTGGAGCAAAAGGGATAAAATGCCGATGAGCCGATCCAGTTTCATAGGGCGCCTCCCTCCCGGTTTTCTGTATGATCTCTCACCTGTGGTGGACAAGTCGCGCAGGAAGCTTTCCAGCCAGCCGCCGGACTAGCCGGGTTCTTTTACCTCGCTGCCCGCGTTCCACGTTTTCTGGGACCATTATACCATGGATAGGCGACAGCTGGGTGTCATGTTTCAAGGGGAAGACAAAAAAGATTCTCTTTAAAAATTGCTCTTCTTTCCACATTCCCGCGCTGACAGGTTGAAAAGTTCCTCACAAGGAAAGTGGTAACCCTCAAGCAGAGAGGAGTCGCCTGCTTATTGGAACATCCCCTGTCACTGGCTATCATTTTGGGGCTGGAAACCACATGCAAAACCCGTTTGAAACAGTACCGCAAAGACCGTTTGGCCCGTCCAAAAAGTGAAAAACTCCCAAACAAAAACAGGGCCGAGGGAACCATTTGGTTCTCCCGGTCCTGTTTCCTTTCTCATCAGCTGGTGTTCTATGCCTTACTCGTTGTAGACCTCCACCCCTTGGGTGTCCACAGTCGGTTCTCTGTCGCTCAGCTGGACCGCAAGAGAAGGTTTCTCCACCATCCGGATCCTTTTTTCGAAAGCGCCTGGAACATCACTCCCCCGAAGAGTCCGCCTCGACCTCAGAGGCTTCATCGGATTCCGGTTGGCTAGTGACGGTTTCCCCAGTTTTGTCGCCGTTCTCATCCAGGTAGATCCACCGAATGGTGTACTCTTTCCCCCCCAGGTTCCCCACATTGATGACGTAGTCCTCCAGCAGGGACTGGGCCCGCTGCTGAGCATTGGCCAACAGCACCGTATCGCCTGCGGCGGTCTCCTGGAGCTTGGTCTGGGCAGCGTCAAAGGCAGCCACCTCATCCTCTGCGTTGATGCTGGCAGAACCGTCCGCCACAATGAAGGAATCCTCTGTCAGAGAGCTGGAGTCCACCTTACAGCTCAGCACTTTGGCGGCGGGCAGGGTGATGGTCACCTGGGTGTCCTTCACCTCCACAGTCACCTGGGACACATCCATCCCCAGGGTCACCACTCCGCTGTACTCAATCCAGAACTGCTTGTCCTTCTGCCAGAACAGGAAGCCCTCCGCGTCCTCCTCCTTGAACTTGGCCACGTTGTGATAGTAGCAGTCCATTACCGCCAGCTCACAGATAGCCTTCATCTGGGACACTTCCGGCTCCATGTCCGGAGCTTTGGTTTTTCCACCTCCACAGGATGCCAGAGAGAGGGTCAAAAGCAACGCCAAAAAACAAGATGCTATTTTTTTCATGGTCTTCCTCCTCACTCCACCACCAGGGTGTACTCCGTGTCCGCCTGATCCACGATGGGCTTCACCAGGGCGGTCAGGACGTTTTTGGCGTTCTGCTCCGCCAGGTCGTAGATGGCCTGCTGCTCCTGGCTCTCCTTCTCCACATCCGCCTCACAGGCCTTATAGGCTGTTTCCGTCACGGTGGAGGTGTTCAGCTTCTGGTTGTAGAAGATAAAGTCCAGTGAGGAGATGTCCACGTTCACCTCGGTAAGCTCCACCGGAGGCATGGTGATGCGAATGGTCTTGGCCTCTTCATCCAGGTCGATCCCCACCTGCTCAAAGTCGATGCCGGCGTTCACCTTGGCCTCGTAGGACACGTAGTAGTCCACCGACTCTGGATTGTCCTGATTCATCACCTGGGCGATGCCGTTATAGACTGCGGTAAAGGTGGACAGCTCACTGACATCGATAATCTCCTGAAGCGTGGACACCGTGATGACCTCCGCCTGTTTCTTGCTGTTTCGGGCGGTGGGAATTACGATAAACGCCATCACCAGCACCACGATCACCACAATCAGCGCCCCCAGTCCCCACACCGGAACGGAGTAGTTCTTTACCACCACGGATTTCAGCAGGTCCTTCCCCTGCCGCCCCCTTGTTTCCTTCTGTTTTGAACCCATTTTCCCTGCTCCTTTTTCTTTCTAGTGCCAAATGATCACCCTCATTATACCAGAGGAAGATTCTACCAACAAGAAAAGGATGTCAATTTTCGACAAATTACACCGTTCTCTTAGGCGCTTCCAGGCTTACATAAATCGAAACGAATCTCTACAACGGATTCATCTGCCGCTTTTGCAAAGAAACGCTGGTTCCCCATACACTCCCCACCTGCACACGGTTTTCTAAAATTCAATAAGACTATTCGTAAAAATTTTTATATGGATTGCAATATAATGTAGTTTCTTTTATAATAATCTTGTATATTTCTCTGGGACTTTTGAGAGCCGGAAAATTTAGAGCTCTCTAGTGGAGCATAACGGAAATGTGAAAATCAAACCTTTTCAGAAAATGCTTTTTCAAAGAGGAGTCCGCCAAGGAAGGGGATTCCCCAAAGACACAGCAGGTGGTCCACATAAAGGAGTGAGAAAATCATGAAGTTTATTCTGGACGATTTGGAACAGCCCAAGGCCGAGCGGATCTTTGTGGACCGGGTAGAGCCCCGCCATGCCTTCTGGCAGGCCTTTTCCGCCGCCCAGCAAGGGCTGGAGGAGCCCCTGGTGCTCCACTACTACGGCGTGGGCGGCATGGGGAAAACCTCCCTCCACAGCCAGCTGGAAAAGGAGCTGCGGGAGCGCTGCCCCGGGGCAAAATACGTGGAACTGGACTTTGACTTTGTGGAGCGGCGGGAGTCCTACCGGGTGATAGGCCTGCTGAAAAAGAAGCTCTCCCAAGCTTACAACTTTCAGTTTCCCCTGTTTGACGTGGCCTGTTACATCTTCCTCTGCCGGATTGGGGAAGACGGGGACCAGGCGGAGATTCAGTCTTTTGTGGGCGGCAGCCAGGTGCTGAACTTTCTTTGCGATGCCGCCTCCATGATCCCCGGCACCAGCATGATCAGCGGCATTCTGAAACTGGTGGACGAGGGCGTGGCTGTAGCCCGAAATCTGTTTTCCAACAAGAAACAGTTGCTTCACTCTTTTGAGACCATGGACATTCGCCAGCTGCGGGACCAGCTGCCGGCGTACTTTGCCTCGGATCTCCGGGCAAACCTCAAGAAGGAAAAGCAGCCCTTTGTGATCTTCCTGGACACCTACGAAAAGCTGGTCAACGAGTTTGCCGGAGTGGGAGAACCCCTCCAAAGTGACCTGTGGCTCCGGGGACCTCAGGGACTGATTCCCCGGCTGCCCAACACTTTGTGGGTGCTGGGAGGCCGGGAAAAGCTGAAATGGCCTCAGCTGGACGCACCCGGTACCTGGGACAACGTGCTGCACCAGTATCTGCTGGGGGCCTTGGCGGACAGCGATGCCCAGGAATTTCTCCAGTCAGCCGGTGTAGGAGACAAAGCTGTCCGAAATCAGATCTGCGCCCTCAGCGACGGCCTGCCTGTGAGCCTGGATCTGTACCTGGAACAGTACCTGCGGGAAGGCACGGTATCCGACACCATGCCTTCCGCCCTTCACGAGCGGGTGGTGCGGTACATGTCCGACGAGGAAAAGACTGCCTGCTACCTGCTGGCGGCTTTGGGCCAGTGGACCCAGGAAGAAGCGCTGACCTTTGCCAAAAGAGCCGGAGTTGCCCTCTCCCCCACACTGCTGGAACGGTTGTGCGGATTTTCCTTCATTCTCACCCAAGATGGTGTCACTTTTCACCTGATGCGCAAGGTGGGCGAGGTGCTGCGGCAGCACTGCCCCGCCTCCCTCAGCCGCGCTCTCACAGTCCAGAAGCCTGCCTTGAAAGAGGAAGCCCCCGCCCCTGCCCTGAACTTTGACACCGCCCCGGAAAAGTTTGTCAGCCTCACGCTGCAAACCTTCCTAAGCGAGGAAGCCTGTGTGGACTGGGTTTTGGACCAGCTGGATGATCCGCTGATAGCCCTGCGGAAACGGCTGGACCTGGACACCTACTTTGCCGTAATCGGCCTGCTCAAGGAGCGGGCAGCCCAGAGTTGGCCCGGCGGCGTCCTGGAAGCCCTGGTGGAGGGCTACAACGGCATCGGCCTCTACTATGCCGCTCAGCCGGAGCAAAGCCAAGCCATTTTGGAGAACGTTCTGCAGCGGCTGAAACAGCTGGCCAACCTGCCGACCCTGTACACTGTGCTGGAACAATACCAGTACGTGGCGTTCTGCCGCATGAACCTGACAGACTTTGTAAAACAGGCGGAGCCTCTCTGGAACCTGTTCCAGCAGAGCGGAAACAGCGCTTACGCCGCCCGTACCGCCCAGCTGCTAGAGGAAGCCTATGGGGTGATGGATCTTCTTCAGGAGGCGCAAGCTTGGCGCCAGCGGGTGCCTCAAGGACAGGTTTCCCAGTCTGGAAGACCTGCTGCGTCCGCAGACCCCCGCCTGATCCAGATTCAGAAGGAGCTGAGAGAGCGCATCCTGGCGGAAGAATTTACCCTGGAGGATAAGGACGCCATCTACGCCCTGGTGGAGGAAGGCCGCCAGCTGACGCTTAGGATTTACGGTCCTGAAAGCCGGGAGACGTTCCAATGGTATTTCCTGGAAGGACGGGTGTACGCCAACACCGGGGATTATCAGCTGGGACAGGAGGTCACCACAAAGCTGCTGGAGACCAGCAAAGCTTACTATGGAGAAACCAGCGGCACCTATGGTTCTTTCCTGTCTCTGGATGGATATATGAAATTCATGGCCTGCTGCATGCAGTCAGACTTTCTGGGGTGGCCCGGCTGTTCCGCCACGTTTGCCCAGGCTTATCCCTTGCTGAAAGCACATTTGGGAAGTGACAATGAATTTACCAAGCAAACCTACCTGTTGTGGAAACTCACCGACCTGGGCAATGTTTCTCTAGGGGAGTACCGGGATCGCCTGTGGGATCTGAAAGAAAAGATCAAAGATCCTGAGGACGAGACCAACGCCTTTTTCCTGGAGTTTCTGGACAACCTGGAATACCTGCCGGAGGAGCTGGAGGATTCCCCCGCGTTGGAAGTGATTGCCGACGTTTTTGGCGGAGAAACCATAGACAGCGGGGAGGAAACTCGTCAACCCCAGCAGGAAGAGTTCGCGTCCGTCTCGGAGAAACTCATGTCTACTTCAGAAGAACCTGCGCCCATCCCAGAGGAGCCAGAATCACCGGAACCCCAGGTCACCATGGCTCAGATCATCCAGCAGCTGATGGCCGAATACAAACCAATAGATTTCTACACGGCCTTTACCGACATTCCGGAAAAGAAATTGCGCAACGCCCTGAAAAGCTACGGGGACGACCCCAAGGGGGAACTGGTCCCCTATGTTCTGGCATTATTCGACGCCACGATAACGGGAAACGCCAAAAATGGGTTTCTGTTGTTCACCAGCGGCATCCTGTACCGGGAGTCCGGCTCCAATCAGGGCGGCGTCACCCTGGAGGATCTGGAGCCTTTCACCGCCAAAGGGAAAAACAATCTGATTGTCAACGCCAAGGGCCATTCGGGGCTTGCCTCCTTTATCTGCCTGAAGCCGGAAAACGTTGCTCAGGTGCTCAACCGCATTCTGGAGGACCTGCAGGCACGGCAATGATTTTATAGTCTTACATCCAGGCGGTATCGGCATGACGATTTTAGTCAACAAAATCCGTTGCAAGGAATAATGATCCAATTTCCCGATAAGCTACCACTCCTCCTGTTTCAAAGCCGGAACTTGTGGTATACTTATGATAAAGCAATGTATGTGGGAACATCACAAGGAGGAATTGTTATGCGTAAGAATTTTGGAGCCAAGACCTGGACTTATCCTCAGCCGGTCTTTATTCTGGCCACCTACAATGAAGACGGCACTCCTGATGCCATGAACGCGGCCTGGGGCGGCATCAGTGAAGACCAAGAACTGAGCATATGCATCAGCGCTGGACATAAAACCACCGCCAACATCTTGGCCCGCAAGGCCTTTACCGTGAGCATGGGCACAGCGGAACAGGCGGTGGCCTGCGACTATGTGGGCATCGAATCCGGCAATCAGGTGGCGGACAAGGTGGTAAAAGCCGGCTGGCACACCACCAAGTCGGAATTTGTGGACGCCCCTCTCATTGACGAGCTGCCCATGGCAGTGGAGTGCCAACTGGTGAGCTATGATCCCGAGAGCTGCCGTCTGGTGGGCAAAATTGTCAATGTAAGCGCCGATGAGTCTGTTCTGGACCAGGACGGAACCATCGATCCGGAAAAGCTGCGGCCCATCACCTTTGATCCCATTCACCACACATACCGGGTGCTGGGCGAGAAGGTGGGCAATGCCTTCCAGGACGGTGCCAAGCTAAAATGATTGTCTGATTCTATCTGAGACAGGAATGAGGGACGGAGATGTG
>ENA-OPSZ01001315-OPSZ01001315.1-human-gut-metagenome-genome-assembly--contig:-NODE-1315-length-12027-cov-3.276896_pt1 | contig 12027 bp, 13 predicted proteins | sample MGYA00241814_ERZ501919 | MGnify/ENA primary metagenome ERZ501919 (study PRJEB25962, sample SAMEA2042440) | human gut metagenome | biome: human gut; feature: human-associated habitat; material: faeces... | reverse complement strand
TTGTTCTGTCAGATATGCTATCCGACAGCATTAAATATAAGAACCAACGGTCAGCGAAGCTAATCTGTGATCCGAAACTCATACCTATTAATCAAAAAATAGGAAGTAGGCGGATTAAAATCCTTATACTCAATTCCGGCAGATTATTTCTATTGATTGTCGGCTGCGCTCGGCATAACCAAATATAATTTGCTTCTGCTCTCGCCTGCACAACAATTGCAAATCTGCCGGAACATTAACTTTGTTGATTCATATCGGTTACACAAGCGGATTCTTCACTTAAACATGCTCCTTTAACTACTAAAGGTCTTATTTTCTCTTTTCCAGGCATACATACTGTCTAATTTTTATACACCACTGTCCAAATATTAGACATGCATATGAATGGGATATTAGCCTATCTCTCTGATATACAACAAAATACATTTTATGGCACGGTTTTGGTAATTATAATATCGTACAAATTATGAAATTACCCATAAAAGCACAACCTTTGTATCTGCCGATAGGCGGTCTGGCATGAGTTGCCGTATGCGTACTGACAACAGACGAGATAATATGTAACCCATATCCTTAAAAAATACGACATGGGAAACAGTATGTAAAAATATTGACTGAAAGAACAATAAAATTATAAATATGAATAAACTTACAATACTAATCATCATGCTCCTTGCATTTGCAAAGGCTAATGCACAGCAGATAAGCGGCAAAGTGGTGAACGAACAGGACATGCCAATGGAATATGCCAGCGTGGCACTGATAAACACAGCCGACTCGAGTCTGATATCAGGAGGGCTTACGGACGAAGAAGGCAAATTCGTTGTAAACGACACAACACACTGCAAGACTCTGGCCGTAAGGGTAACATCGCTGTGTTATGAAACCGCCTATGCCGACATTCCGCTAAACGGAGCAATACGCATGCAGCCTCAGGCTAAGGCTCTTGAAGGCATAACAGTAACGGGAGTGAGAAAATTCATAAAGCACAACGCTTCAGGACTTACCGTTGATATGGAAGGCAACCCGCTCGCCAAACTGCCGTCGGTCAATGACGCCATAAGAATGATGCCGATGATTGACGCAACAAGCGGTGGAATATCTGTACTCGGCAAGGGAACGCCTGAAATATACATAAACAACAGACGCGTAAGGAACAGCAGCGAACTGAGCCAGTTGTCGCCGGAAAACATAAAGAGCGTAGACATCATTACAGACCCGAGCGTTAAATACGGCTCAAGCGTAACGTCGGTGATAATAATACACACCAAGAAACGCGACGATGGCCTGGCAGGAGTTATAACAGGCTCCGGAACAATGTCTGAAGTTGCATCGGGAAACGTAAACGCCGACTTTTCGTATGTCTTGAAGAACGGATTAGGATTCTTTGTCGGAGGCTCTGTTGCCGACAGCGGATTCAAACAGGACAGAACATATGACGAGAAATTCAACAACAACCAAAATTATACATTAACAGAAGGCAAATATAACAGCCGCAGCAAATCAATGAACCTGCAGGCAGGAAGCAGCTTTGATTTCGGAGAAAGCAATTCGGCAGGAGTAAGATACGAATTTTCGAGAACGCCGTCAAGCAAATACAACACGGACAGCAACATAAAGACCAACGCTGACGGACAGGAAAGCAGCATTGCTTCGGCAAACGAATCGTTATCGCAGAGCATGCAGCATTATCTTAACGGATATGCCACGATTAAGTTCGGGGCAAAAAAGAACTTTGAGATTACGGCTGACGCCGACTACCTGTACGGAGAAAGCAGAAACAATCAGAACACCACCGAGGACTGCAAAGGGATATACAGCATTGTGAACACCTCAAACAGGGCATCGTATCATCTGATTGCCACAAAGGCAAACTTAAACATGGCTTTCGGTAAACTTTCAATTGACGTTGGAGGCGAATATTCGTACACGTCAAACAGAACTGATTTTGGCAGCATTATTGACGGCACAGGCTCACAGGCAAACGACTTTATTAAACAGAATCTTGCAGCCGGATATGTCAACGCAACATACAGACCGCTTAACAACCTGACGCTGACAGCCGGAATGAGGGCTGAAGCGACAGACTTCACTTACTATAAAAACGGAGAACGAATAGACGGTCAGTCAAAGTCGTACACCGACTGGCTGCCGAGATTCACAATCAGCTATGCCGTAAAAGACCTGAGAATAGGACTTTCGTACAACACCAACGTATACAGGCCGAGCTATTCCATGCTAAACAACAATTCGACATACGTGTCGCACACGTCATGGGAGACAGGCAACCCGCTGCTGAGCTCATCGACGCCACACAATATAAACCTGAGCATGGCATGGAAACAGACCATGCTTAACGTAACATACATAAGAATGAAAAGACAGATAGAGTATGTCTACATGCACATGCCTGACTATAACCTCAACATACGCAAGCCGATAAACCTGCCTGACTTCAACAAACTAAACATAGTGCTGTCGCACAGCATGGATATCGGCTTCTGGCATCCAATGGTACAGGGACAGCTCGCCATCTGTGACTTAAAATACGGCTCGCCAGAAGAGAGCTACAACAAGCCCATTGGAAGCATAAGCCTTCAGAACCGTTTCGACCTGCCTTGGGGGATATATGCATACCTTACGGGATGGTGGTCGAGCAAAGGCAATAACAACACTTATTATATGTACGACAATGCCTCGGTGTATGTTTATTTGTTGAAAAGCGTCGGCAACTGGTCGTTCTCTCTTTTGGCAAACGACATCTTCGGCACACAGAAGCAAAAGCATCTCACACGCACAAACGGAGTTGACGTAACTGAATACCGTATAGGTGCTTCGCAATTGATACAACTGTCTGTAACCTATTCGTTCAACAATAAAAACAAAAAGAAATATAAAGGTAAAGGAACCGGCAGTTCTGAGCTTAACAGATTCTGACAAGTATTTGTTTTAACAATATATAAAACGATGAAAAACTTTAAGATATACCTTCAGCACGACGCGATGCAGTGCGGCATAGCATGCCTGCGCATGATATGCAGCCACTATGGAGCAGAATACGGCTTCGACAGATCCCCGGAAAGACAAAGTTGGCATATGGATGCCAAAAGCCCAAAATGCATCATGATCTTTCATCATTTAGCATAAAATACAACCGACATATATAATATTATGTATAGATGGTGTAAACATAAAATAAAAAAGCGTGAACGGAGAAATGTTCACGCTTTTTATATAGAAGTATGTATTTTCTGATTTTACTTAGCGTATGCCACGCTTCTTGTTTCACGGATAACAGTGATCTTAACCTGTCCCGGATATGTCATCTCGTTCTGAATCTTAGTTGCTATCTCGCCAGACAGATTCTCTGTTTCCTTATCGTCCATCTTATCCGCACCGACGATTACGCGCAACTCGCGGCCAGCCTGAATTGCGTATGTCTTTGTAACGCCCGGATAACTCATAGCGATAGCCTCAAGATCATTAAGACGTTTGATATAAGCCTCAACAATTTCGCGGCGTGCGCCAGGACGGGCTCCACTGATAGCATCGCAGACCTGAACGATAGGAGCGAGCAGTGTGTTCATCTCTATTTCATCGTGGTGAGCGCCAATGGCATTAACGATATCCGGCTTCTCCTTATACTTTTCAGCAATCTTTGCACCATAAAGAGCATGCGGCAGTTCGCTCTCCTCGTCAGGCACCTTACCTATATCGTGCAACAATCCGGCACGTTTAGCCTTTTTAGGATTAAGACCAAGCTCAGAAGCCATTACAGCACAGAGGTTGGCTGTCTCACGGGCATGCTGCAAGAGGTTCTGACCATAGCTTGAACGATACTTCATCTTACCGATGATACGTATAAGTTCAGGATGCAGACCATGTATACCAAGATCGATGGCTGTACGCTTACCTGTCTCGATAATCTCGTTGTCGAGCTGCTTCTTAACCTTAGCAACAACTTCCTCGATACGTGCCGGGTGGATACGTCCGTCAGTAACAAGCTGATGAAGAGCCAGACGGCAAACCTCACGGCGAACAGGATCGAAAGCAGAAATGACAATAGCCTCAGGAGTGTCGTCGACAACAATCTCAACACCTGTTGCTGCTTCAAGAGCTCTGATGTTACGTCCTTCACGGCCGATGATACGTCCTTTCACTTCATCGTTGTCGATATGGAACACGCTGACAGAGTTTTCTATCGCGGTTTCAGTGGCAACGCGCTGTATTGTCTGTATAACGATTTTCTTAGCCTGAGCATTGGCGTTAAGCTTAGCCTCGTCCATAATCTCGTTGATGTAGCTTGCTGCATCTGTACGGGCTTCGTCTTTCAGACTCTCAACAAGACGGTTCTTTGCCTCTTCTGCGCTGAGACCGGAAAGTTCCTCAAGCTTTGCACGCTCCTGAAGCTGCATCTTGTCGAGTTCCTCCTGCTTAATCTGCAAAAGTTTCTTTTCATTATCAACACGCTGCTGCTGCTGATCTACGTCCTGCTTTCTGCGGCCCAGTTCTTCCTGGCGCTGATTCAAAGAGAGCTCTCTCTGCTTCAGGCGGTTCTCACTCTGCTGAATTTTCTGGTTACGGCTCTGCACCTCTTTTTATTAAGAAAAATCTCCTTAACCTCGAGCTTTTTCTTTTCCTTCAACACTTCAGCTTCTTTTTGAGCTGCAGAAATCATTTCATTATATTTCCCGGTAAGAACATACCTGAATATAAAATATCCGCATAGTCCACCCAAAACAAGTGCTACGACGGCAATAATAATATTTAATATCATTTGTTTATTTTAATAATGTTAATATTCTCACTTTTATTTTTTATCCGTAGCTGCACGCATGCCTGTTTCAGACACGCCAAGAGCATCTTCGATCTCATTGGTTATCTTTGTGAGAATATCGTCATAGGGTGCTGTGTCGTTGTTAGTTTTTTCAAACTCCAGATTCAGTGCGATATTAATCATCGCCATATACAAAATTTCTTTCTCGCTTTTAGTTGACCTAAAGCGTTCTGAATATGTATTTACCGTTTCTGTTATAAGCTTGGCCGCATTACGATAAAAAGGCTCTTCTTCCGGTATAATATTATAAACCGGTATCTCTGTATCATAAACGTGCAGTCTTATATTTAATTTATCTTTTCCTTCAGCCATCACTACGTCACTATTCCTCACTAAGCAGCGTGATACATTTATTAACCTCACGTATAAGGCCTGACAGTCTGCGCTTTGCCGACTCAATGTCGCCGTCAGATATCTCCATCATTTTGGCCATCTTGAGGCTTTCGTAGTCTTTCTGTGCCTGTTCCAAAGTTGATTTCAGACGCTTCATTTCCTCCTCCTGTGCATCAAGCATCGCATAAAGCTCCTCGTTTTCTTTCTTCAATTGGTTGTACTGAAGAATCAACTGCCTTACACGTGTGGTAAACAGCGTCATTATTTTGTCATTGTCAGCCATCACAAAAAGTTTTGCCTACAAATTTAGCACAAATTTATCAACTTGCAAAATTTATTCATCCGATTTTACATAAATCAACAAATTATGCCATAACGAGACTGCGGAGGCAAACTCATTACGGCATACAAGCAGACTTACTATTTCGAATTATTTTTCAAGTTGTCATCATCAGCAGGACGCGGTTCCTTCTTAGCCAGCATTACGACCTGGAACACAAAATCGGTTATCCATTTTTCGCTGAAGCCCAACCGCTTATCGTAATTACGGATTGCCACCACCGTCTTCATGACGCCCATATCCTTAAAGTCGTTCTTATGGAAAATGTCAGCTACGGTCTTTTCGGTCATTCCATATATAGCCTTTTTCATGAACGAAGGCATACGAAGCTTAAACTTCATCAGATTACCCATAAGCATCATGAGATCTTGAGTAAAATTCTGGAACTGGATAAGATATGTCTGCACGTCCTGTATCTTACGGCAATTCTTACGGATGCTTTGGTCAACTTCCTTGAAGAAGTCATCTTCTGTATTATACAAGTCCTTAAGCATCTTTTTACAATGCTTTTTCTCCCCCACTCCAAGTTTGTTGTTCAACGTCGGAACGTGAAGAGTGGTTTTGAACATTCTCAGGTCAGGAAGCATCGCCAGATTAGTTATGCCGGCATTTTCAGCGATTGCAGCCTGAAGATAGACACGCACAAGTGTCATATAATCTTCCATGCCTCCAGTCTTATGTTCTTCTTTATTGCTTTTTCCAAATAATTTACTTAAAAATCCCATGTCTTTAATCAATATAATTTAAACTAACGAGCCATGAACAATATCACGGCAATTAAAATATAAATGCAAAATTACATCAAATACATCAAAAATCAAAATAAAATTTGATTATTATCAACTTTTATTATACCTTTGCAAAGCATATGCGATTATTGCAATTGATGTATAATTTTTTAAACAACATCACAAAGACCTGACAAAACAGGCATTCAACAGGTTAAGTATTATTTAATTTAACAGCAAAACAAGATGAAAGGTATTGTATTGGCCGGTGGTTCTGGCACACGTTTATATCCAATCACTAAAGGTATCAGCAAGCAATTGATACCAATTTTTGACAAGCCGATGATATATTATCCCATTTCAGTACTTATGCTTTCTGGCATAAAAGACATTCTGATAATATCAACACCACACGACCTGCCTGGATTCAAAAGACTGCTAGGAGACGGCTCTGACTATGGCGTACATTTCGAATACGCCGAACAGCCTTCGCCTGATGGACTTGCACAGGCATTTATCATCGGCGAGGAATTTATCGGCGACGACAGCGTATGCCTTGTATTAGGCGACAACATTTTTCACGGAGCAGGATTTTCTGCGATGTTGCACGCAAGTGTCGAAGAGGCAGAGAAGAACGGAAACGCAACTGTATTCGGATACTATGTCAACGATCCGGAACGTTACGGAGTGGCTGAATTTGACAAGAACGGCAACTGTCTCAGCATAGAGGAAAAGCCTGAAAATCCGAAGAGCAACTATGCCGTTGTCGGCTTATATTTCTACCCAAACAGCGTTGTTGAGATTGCAAAGAACATCAAGCCAAGCAAACGAGGCGAACTGGAAATAACATCTGTCAACCAAGAATACCTCAGACGACAGACTCTGAAAGTTCAAACACTTCAAAGAGGATTCGCATGGCTTGACACAGGCACACACGACAGCCTGAGCGAGGCATCAACTTTCATTGAGGTTATAGAGAAACGTCAAGGTCTGAAAATTGCATGCCTTGAAGAGATTGCATTCAAACAAGGCTGGATTGACTCTGAGAAACTTAAAGAAGTTGCTCAGCCCATGTTGAAAAATGAATACGGAAAATACCTTATAAGTTTAATAGGATAACAAACAAATAAACTAGGATAAAAATAAATGAACGAATTAAAAAACAACCAAGAAGTTCAGGAATTTGCAGAAGAGCAATCTTCCTTCAACTTCCAAACCATTTACAAGGCGTTTATACTTAATTGGAAATGGTTTATTTTATCTATACTGATATGTGTTGGCATTGGTTTTCTTTACCTGCGCTACACTACACCGGTATACAACACAATAGCTAAGTTGCTGATTAAGGACGACGACAACAGCCGACGCTCTGGACGAGGAGGACTTCAGGCACTGGAGAGTATGTCTAACCTTGGTATTATAAGCAACAACTATGGTATAGAGAATGAGCAGGAAATCCTGACATCAACCACTGTTGCCGAACAAGCTGTACGCGACTTAAAATTATACGTCAATTATTATCTAAAGGGGCATGTAAAAGACCAGCTTATATACAAAGAGCAGCCAATAAATGTTGACATGGATTTTGCCCACATGGATAAGCTGAATGCTCCGGTCAAACTAAAAATTACAAGAAAAGACAATGGCTACATTGTCAAAGGTACATATTATATCCCAGAAAACGAGGTTGCTTTTGACGGTCCTTACGAAATAGAAAAGACAATAGATGGCATACCTGCCGTAATACGTACAAAAGTCGGAATTATCACATTGACTGCAAACGGGCGTTATAAACTTGAAGACGGAGAATCAGAAATTGCCATATTAAATTCACCCCGTATTGCTGCATATAAATATGTCAAGAGCTTATCCGTTGAACAGACATCAAAGACGTCTTCTGTATTGAGCCTGCAGCTTCAGGATCAGGACATAAGCCGCAGTATGGATTATCTGCGCCAGCTTGTGGTTTGCTATAACAGACAAGCCAACGAAGACAAGAACGAAATAGCCGTACGTACAGAAGAGTTCATCAATGAACGTCTGGCAAAAATCAATGCCGAACTTAGTTCGACAGATGGCGAACTCGAAGATTACAAGAAGCGCAACAGGCTGATGGAGCTAAAACTGGATGCCACCACGACATCGACAAACACTTCTGTATACGAGCAGAAGCTCAATGAGGCAAACACTCAGATATCTCTGATAACCAGCCTTATCAACTTTGCCAACCGTCCCGGTAACAGGCATCAGGTTTTGCCGTCAAATGTAGGACTTCAAGACGAAGCGTCAACATCGCTTATCAATGAATACAACAAGATAGCCCTCGAACGCAACAGACTGCTTCGCACGGCTTCAGAAAACAGCCCGGTGGTAATAGAGCTGACATCACAACTCGATGACATGCAGGCAAGCATACATCAGGCACTGCAGCAGGCAAAGAAGAGCCTCACAATACAACGTGACGCCATACAGATGCAGCTGGGCCAATACAGCGGTGAAGTAACCAAAGCCCCTGAACAGGAGCGTATACTGACTCAGATCGGAAGTAAAATCAGGACTCTACCTTATGCTATTGCAGAAACGCGAAGAGAACTCTATCTCATTAGCAGCAACAGCAGACAAAGGAAAACTTATCGAAATGCCGCAGTACGCCGGCAAGGTTAGCCCGAAGGGCAGCATAATAATGCTTATAGCCCTCATAATGGGTATAGCCATTCCGTCTCTGATTTTATACGTAATTAATTTCTTCAGATACAGAATTGAAGGCCATGAAGATGTTGCAAGCCTTACCAAGCTGCCAATCATTGCAGACATTGTCGTAGCAAGCGAAACAGCAAAGACAAGGGCTGACATTGTCGTACACGAGAACCAGAACAACCAGATGGAGGAAATATTCCGCTCTATGCGTACGAATATTCAGTTTATGCTGAAAGAAAAGCAAAACGTAATAATGTTTACGTCTTCAACATCCGGCGAAGGAAAGACATTTACAGCAGCCAACCTGGCCGTAAGCTTTGCACTTCTCGGCAAGAAAGTAATCCTCATTGGTCTTGATATCCGTAAGCCAAGATTGGCAGAATTGTTTAAGATAAACAATCACAATAACGGTATCACGCCATTGCTTACAATGACGAATCCGGAATGGAGCGATGTTAAAAAACAAATCGTACCTTCAGAGATTAACAATAACCTCGATCTTCTGATGGCAGGTCCTATTCCTCCCAACCCGGCAGAGCTTGTTTCTCGCCCAGCACTTGAACAGGTGCTCAACTTGCTCAGAGAGAACTACGACTATGTATTGGTAGACACGGCTCCGGTCGGACTGGTAACAGATACGTTGCAGATTGGCAAGCATGCCGACATCTGTATCTACATGTGCCGTGCAGACTACACTCCGAAAGCCAGCTTCGGCATGATAAACGAACTGGCTGCAGAGAACAAGTTGCCAAATCTGTGCATCGCTATCAACGGCATAGACCTTTCAGACAAGAAGTATGGCTATTATTATGGATATGGCAAATACGGCAAGTATGGCAAATACGGACATTACGGCAAGGGCAAGGCGTATGGCTCATACGGCAACTATGGCGATTATTCTAACAGCCATTACGGCAACAAAAACGACACATCTGTAAAAAGATAACAACTGACTAAAAGTATACGGCGGCTTTCTCGTCAGAAAGTTTCCGTATACTTTTAAACATTTATATTCAATTACTTATAAAGTTATTCATATTTAGCATTATTTTTTTGAAATAGAATTATGACTATTGCAGTAGACTTTGACGGCACAATTGTTGAACACAGATATCCTGAAATTGGCCAGGAGATTCCGTTTGCGACAGATACTCTTAAAATGTTGATTGCTGATCATCACAAGCTCATATTATGGTCTGTACGCGAAGGCGAACTGCTCGACGAGGCCGTACAATGGTGCAAGGACCGCGGAGTGGAATTTTATGCTGTTAATAAAGACTATCCTGAAGAACAAGGCACGTCAAACAACAACCACTACTCACGCAAGCTTAAAGCTGACATGTTTATTGACGACCGCAATATAGGAGGCCTGCCTGATTGGGGAACAATATACAGAATGATAAAGGAAAACAAGACATATAAAGACATCATGATGGAACGTCAGGGCCATGTTTCATATGATGAAAGACCAAAGAAAAAACATTGGTGGCAATTCTAATCAAAAGATAGAAATAAAAGCATTGCGCAAAAAGCGTGATGCTTTTTTTAGCTCCCTATCCCGAAATTATTTAATTCGATGTAATAATACATCGGATTATCCGTAAAAAACCATTTGTTTTCAATGAAAAACTGGGCCACTTTTGATGCAAAAGTGGCCTAGTTACGACTCAAAAACAATAGGTTAATGATTTAAAACCAATACATACTGTTTTGGTTATACATTTCACAAAATCTCACTATAGCGCCAACGATTTACAATTACAAACAGGCTCTCTACTTTCGATTTTTTGCATTCAAAATTAGCGATGCTTATAAAAGGACCTTAATTGCAGCTAAACAAAACGGGCTGTCCAAAATACAATGCAGACTATATTTTACCTATGTCCCAATATTCTTTTAATCAGCTTTTACCAGATATCCTTATAATTAAGTTGTAAACCATATTCAGTCCAGCAAGCAAACATCAACCTATTTTCCTGAATACAAAACGGACAATCAAAAAGTTTGTCGGTATTGCAATACAATAAACAGGCACAGGCGCAAGCTCCTTGCTCACACCAAGCCAAAGGAATAGATTAAGCAGTCCGATCTGCAGGAAATAGTTGAAAAGATGAGCTCCGCCAAAGCCAAAACCATTTTTAACCGACTTCTTCTTACGGAACGTAAACTTTGCCGACAACAGATAGTTTACCACAAAACTCAGAAAATATCCTATGGTATAAGCTACATTTACGTCGATTACACTTTGCAAAAGCCAATATATGCCATAATGCAGGGCCGTGGCAATAACGCCTACGATGCCAAAACGTATTATCTCAAAAAAAGTTTCACGACTTAACAGCATAATTTATAATATTCTATTCTGCAAAGGTAATGCAAAGCTGAAACAAAACCAAATATTTGAAAAACGATTAACAGCACGTGCTACATGCGGCGCAATATACGTGGAAACTGATATGCAAAAATCAGCGTACATAGTATTGCTGCAGTTGCATCAGATATGCCCTCGGCTGCATAAACGCCCATCACGCCCATATACTTAGGCAACAGCAAAGCCAAAGGTATGAGCAATATAACTTTGCGGAGCAAGGCGATAAAGACAGAAACCTTAGCCTGTCCCAGGGCAACAAACATATTCTGGCACGTGCGCTGCAGTCCAAAAATGGTCATACCGCACAAGAACACGGGCATGGCCCGGCATACCGTACTGATAAGAGCTTCGTCGGTTGTAAAAGCTGCTGCCACCAAAGACGGAAACAGAACCATGAACAGCACAAGTACGAAATTAAACGTAAACATTATTGCCAGCACAATCTTGAAGCACTCCTTTACGCGGTTTCTGTCTCCATGGCCATAGTTGTAGCTGACAATAGGCACAAAGCCCTGCGCAAAGCCTGCAAGGGGAACACTAACTACAAGCATGGCGCTCTGCATTATGGCCAAAGCGCTGACATTAATGTCGCCGAACTTTTCAAGGCTGCTGTTAAGGACAAAGCCAACGAGGCTCTCCGTACTTGCCATAATGAACGGCGACACACCCAAAGCCAGAATGTGAGAAATCACGTTTCTGTCAGGGCGCATATACCTGAACT
>ENA-OPSZ01001308-OPSZ01001308.1-human-gut-metagenome-genome-assembly--contig:-NODE-1308-length-12064-cov-3.758015_pt1 | contig 12064 bp, 8 predicted proteins | sample MGYA00241814_ERZ501919 | MGnify/ENA primary metagenome ERZ501919 (study PRJEB25962, sample SAMEA2042440) | human gut metagenome | biome: human gut; feature: human-associated habitat; material: faeces... | reverse complement strand
CGTGCGGGTGATCCATAAGCAAAACGGCGGTGTAAGCACAGCCCGCAATGCGGGTTTGGCAGCTGCACAGGGAAATTGGATCGGTTTTGTGGACCCGGATGACTTTGTAGACAAGACTTACTACGAAAAAATGCTGCGGGCAGCAAAGCAGACAGGTGCTGAACTTGCAGTCTGCAACGAAGTTTTTATGGAAGAGGATGGAAGTCTTTGTGATTATCAGGAACAGCCTTTACGTACAGAAGTGCTTTCCCGTGAGGAAGCAATACACCGCATCCGCCTTACGCCGTTGATTCAGGCAACAACAAGACTGCATCGGAGAGATGTGCTGGAAGGAATCGTTTTTCCTGTGGGCAAAAACTATGAAGATGCATTTACCACACCGGAAATCATTGAACATGCAACAGCTGTGGCTTGTATAAAGGAAAAACTGTACCATTACCGGCTGCATCCGGCAAGCATCATGCATGGAAAGGTCACATTGAAAAATCTGGATGAGATCGATGCAAACTACGGCCTTCTTGCTTGTGCACTCAAGTATGGGAAAAAAGACACAGCATTCCTGCAGTATGTACTGATGAAACGCATGCTCCGAAACACAAAAAAAAATCTGCCACCCAAACAGAGAAACAGTGAACGGGTTCAGCAGGCGGAAGCGTGCTTGAAAAAAGCAGGCAGAGAGGTTCGTCAACAGGGGGCCTGTACCCTGCGCAACGCAGCAGAAACCGCACTCTGCATTGCAAACCCGCAGTTCTACTTCAACTTCAAGTACCGGAAATAAAACTGAATTCCGAATGGGAGAAATACTGTGAGTGAAAGAACAGAAAGTGGAAGACCGGAGATCAGCATCATCGTGCCAGTGTATCAGGTGGAAAAATATCTGAATGAGTGCATTGATTCCATTCTGGCTCAGACCTTTACGGACTTTGAACTGATCCTTGTGGACGATGGCTCACCGGACAACTGCCCTGCCCTGTGTGATGCAGCAGCAAAAAAGGACAGCCGCGTGCGGGTGATCCATAAGCAAAACGGCGGTGTAAGCACAGCCCGCAATGCGGGTCTGGATGCAGCACAGGGAAATTGGATCGCATTTGTGGATTCGGATGATACAGTAGCACCAGAATATCTGGAAAAAATGCATAAGGCAGCGCTGGAAACGGGTGCAGATTTTGCAATCTGCAGCAGTCAGTGCATTGATGAAACGGGCAAAACGCTTGCAGGCGGAGAACATCGCCTTTTGAACGAGTTTTTGCCGCAGGAGGAAGTTCTGCGCCGGATGGTGGTGTCGGATTTTCAGGTTCCGTGGAATAAGCTTTATCGCCGAAAACTGCTGGAAAATCTGCGCTATCCAGAAAACAAGGCGTTTGAAGATACCTGTCTCATGCCGGTCATTTACGCAAGAGCGGCTTCTGCCTGCGGTGTATGGGATTTTTTATACAATTACCGCATCGTTACCGGCAGTGCCATGCACCGCAAGACTACCTTGAAAACACTGGACTGGGTGGAAGCATGGTACCGCCTGTTTGATGTGCTGTACCAAAACGGCATCCGGGATGCTTTGTGTGCAGCCTATCGCCCGATTTTGACTGCCGTGTGGGACATCTGGCTGCACCTGACACCGGAAGAGCGCAAAAGCCCCCGGATGAAGGAAGCCTTTGCGTATGAGCGTACAGCCCGCCATCGGCTGATGCAAGCTCGCGGCGTAACACTAAAAAATTTGTGGGCGGCAGTGGTCTGCGCTGCATCGGCCTGCAGTTATCTGGATCTATGCCGCAAAAGGGCGGAAAGACGGCAGAAAACGACCTGAAGCAATGAGGAGTTTATTGTGCAGGAACAACATAAAAAACAGCCGGAGATCAGCATCATCGTGCCGGTATATAAGACAGAGCGTTTTCTGAGCGCCTGCATCTCTTCCATCCTTGCCCAGACCTTCACGGATTTTGAGCTGATCCTGGTGGACGATGGCTCTCCGGACAGCTGCCCTGCTTTGTGCGATGCCGCAGCGGCAAAGGACAGCCGCATCCGGGTCATCCACCAGAAGAATCGTGGCCTGAGCGTGGCACGCAATGCCGGGCTGGACGCGGCAGAGGGCGAATGGATCGCCTTTGTGGATTCAGACGACACCATCACGCCGGACTTCTGCGCAAAGCTTTACCATGCGGCGCAGGAGGCCGGTGCACAGATGGCCGTGTGCAATTACCGGCAGGTGGACGAAGCCCTGACCCCCATCCGGGAGCAGTATCTGCATGTGCGGCGGGAGGTGCTGACCCCGGAGCAGGCGTTGGAGCACAGCACCCTTCTGCCCTACATGGTGGTGTGGAACAAGCTGTACCACCGCAGCATTTTTGCGCAGCTGCGCTTTGCAGAGGGCAAGCTGAACGAGGACACCCTGCTGATCGCCTACGCCTACGAAAAAACGGACAGAATCGCGAATATCCCGGATGCGCTGTACCTTTACCGCAAGGTGGCGGGCAGCATCGTCAACAGCAAAGTCACCCTGCGCAATCTCGACCGTGTGGAAGCAAACTATACTGTGTTTGAGTGCGTACGCCGCCATGGCATCACGGGTTCGCTGTGTGAGCTGTACTGGGCACTGTTGCACTCCCTGATCGATGTGGGAATGCACCTGACCGCCGAAGAGCGCCGGAGTGCCCGGATGCAGCAGGCGCGGGAGTACGAGCGCTGCGCCCGCCGGGCCTTGCGTCAGGAACATGCTGTTACCCTGAGAGCACTGGGCAACACCCTGTGTTTTATTATTTCACAGGACTGGTATTTTGCCCGCCGATGGAAAAATACCGTGTAACCGCGCAGGTTTGTCTGGACTTCCCTGCAAAGATATGCTACAATGGCAAAACAATCACAAATACCCGTGGGGGAGTAGCAGGCGCTTTTGCAGGGCGCAGCAAGTCAACATGATGACCGTTGGTTCCGGTCTGGCTTGCTTTCATTTGCGAGACTCATGTGTTTTTGGCGCATAGAACAGCGCCCGTGCACATGGAGTTGGTTTCAAAAAATCACCCGGTCCCGGACGTACATGTGCGCCCGAGACCGGGTTTTGTATTGCCCGATATTCTGGTCAGATTCAGGAGGCAGACAATATGGAATGGAGTTTTGTATTTTTCCTCAACAGTGCCCTGCTGGGCGTGGGCCTTGCAATGGATGCGTTCTCGGTGTCCATGGCAAACGGCTTGCACGACCCCCGCATGAGCAGGGGAACCATGTGCAGGATCGCGGGCACCTTTGCCCTTTTTCAGGCCGTGATGCCCATGACAGGCTGGGTGTGCGTGCACACCATTGTGGAGCTGTTCTCTTCGTTTGAAAAGTTCATCCCGTGGATCGCGCTGGCACTGCTGGGCTACATTGGCGGCAAAATGCTGGTGGATGGCATCAAGGGCGAAGAGGCCGAAGAAGCAGCAGAGCTGAGTGCGGGTGCACTTCTCATGCAGGGCGTGGCAACCAGCATTGATGCTCTTTCCGTCGGCTTCACCATTTCGGAGTACGGTTGGCTGATGGCACTTGCGGCATCGCTCATCATTGCGGTGGTCACCTTCTTTATCTGCATGGCGGGCCTGCGCATCGGCAAAAAGTTTGGCACCAAGCTCTCCGGCAAGGCATCCATTCTGGGCGGCATCATCCTCATTGGCATTGGTCTGGAAATTTTTATTTCCGGGGTGTTCTGAAATTCAGACAGCATAAAACAAAAGGGCACGGCGCTGCAATGCGCTGTGCCCTTTCGTTTTATAAAATGTTCCACATAGAACAATTACTTTTCCGGCTCAAAATAATCGGCATATTCCTCGGTCAGCTTGGAGCCAAGCCGCCGGATGCCGCCGTACAGGTGCCGTTCCACCAGTGGCTCAAAGGCAGCAAGGTCGCACCGCTCGATGGCGTTCATCAGGTTGCGGTGGTCTGCGATCACCTCGGCAAGACCGCCGGTGGTCATGGTGTCCAGCATCCGGAAGCGGCTGTAGTCGGCGTGGGCGTTCTGCAGGGTGCTCCACAGGTACATTTTATCCATGGCCGCAAACCATGTCCCGTGCAGGGCACGGTCGGCCTCGTACAGCTTGTTGTAATCCGGGTTCTCCATGGTCGCAAGGGCCTCGTAGGCTTCCACCCGCCTGCGGATCAACGCCCGCTGCTCCGGGGTGCACCGGGGCGAAAAATCCCGCAATACGCGGGCTTCCACGGCGGTGCGCTCGTAGATCAGCTCGTCCACGATGCGGCGGTTCAGCCGGGTAACGGTGGTGCCCTTGTAAGGCACGATCTTTACCAGCCCGTTTTCCTGCAGCTTCTGCAGCACCACCCGGATCATGGTGCGCGGTGCGCCAAAGCGGGCACAGAGCGGATTTTCGCTCAGCGAAGAGCCGGGGCGGATGGTCAGGTCAATGATCTCCCGCTCCAGCACAGCATAGATCTCAGCATCAGTTTTGTATTGTTCCATACCTCTCACCTAATGAAAATGATGTATTCCTTTAGCGGGCTCGCCCTCTCAGTCAAAGCCTGTCGGCTTTGCCAGATTCCCCCTTTTGTCGCTTACGCGCCATCTTCCCCCGGCGCGGGGGAAGTCTTTCCTCAAAGGGAGAGCCTTTGGCAGTCCACGCGGACTGTATCTCTATGCCAAGGCCTCTCCCTTTGGGAGAGGTGTCACCGCAGGTGACGGAGAGGGCTAGGATGCTGACCGTATACAACAATCTTATTCTAAAAACTCTTTCCACGGTGCGGCGTCCGGCAGCGGTAGTGTGAATGCCATGGGCTTTCCGGTCTCCGGGTGCAAAAACTGCAGGCCGCAGCTCTGCAGGGCAATGCTGCCTTTTACGCGGCTTCCGTATTTGCCGTCTCCGGCCAGCGGATGCTTCCGGGATGCAAACTGCACCCGGATCTGATGGGTGCGGCCGGTGTGCAGCGTGATCTCAGCAAGGCTCATCTCTCCTGCCGTTTTCACGATGCGGTATTCCAGCACGGCTTCCCGCACGCCCTTGCGGGGGCGGCTGACCGGGAACACCCGGCCCCGGCGGCTGTCCTTGAACAGCCAGTCCCGCAGGGTGCCTTCGGCGGGCAGTGCTTCGTCCGGCCCGCCTGCAATGACGGCACGGTACTGCTTGATGAACTGCGGCACTTCCGGCTCCCCTTCGGCCCTGCCATCCTGCACAGCGTAGGCGTTTTGGCTCTGGGTAATCTGACGGCTGAGTGCGGCCGCAGCCCCGGGCGTTCTGGCAAACACCATCAGGCCGGAAACGCCGGTGTCCAACCGGTGCACCACGCCTACAAAGGCATCCGGCTGGCCCCACAGCTGCCGCAGGGCTGCGGGCACGCCCTCTTCGCTGGAAAGTCCGGCGGGCTTGTCCAGCACCACAAGGGCGGCATCTTCGTACAGGATGTTCACAGCCTGCCCTCGGCGATCAGGGCCTTGAGTTTCAGGATACCGGCAATGGTCTTGCCGTCCCGGATCTCGCCGCTCATGACCATCTCATAAGCTTTATCCAGCGGCACACGGTCAGGGGTCAGGAATTCATCGGCATCCAGATGCATCTGGGTCTTGTGCAGGCCGGTGGCGACCCATGTGTAGATCACTTCGGTGTCATAGCCCACGGTGGGGAAAAACTGGCCCAGAGAGATATAATTGTCCGCGGTCAGGCCGCACTCCTCGTCCAGCTCCCGCTTGGCGGCTTCAAAGGGGTCCTCACCCTTTTCCAGCTTGCCGGCAGGCAGCTCCCACAGCTCCTGCTGCATGGCGTAGCGGAACTGGCGCACCATGCAGATGGTGCCGTCCTCAAAATAGGGCAGGATGCACGCACCGCCGTGGTGATGCACCACTTCGCGTTCGGCGGTCTTGCCGTTTTCCAGCAGGGCAGTGTCTTTTGTCAGGGTGATCACCCGGCCCTCAAAGAGCACTTCGCTGGTGAGTGTTTTTTCGTAATGCACGGTCTTCTCCATTCTATTACCCTCTTTGCCCGGCACAGCGCCGGTTTTCTATGGCTTCAGTTTACGGCAAAATGAGGTTTGTTGTCAATAAAGATGTGATAAATACAAGGGAGAGGGTTCCCTCCCCTTTTTGCGAAAAAAATCACAGTATCTGGCAAAGCAGGCAGGCCAAAACCGGAAAATCCGCGCCATTGCTCACTTTAACGAACTAAAGACGTACAAAAGCGCTAAAAAAAATTCTTTATTTTTGGTGCGTTTGTTGAGCGGTTTGCGTTTACTTTATGGGCGGAATTTGCTATTATAGTATACAAGCAATAGTGCCTTTATGGGGTTCTCCGGTCCCATGTGGGGCATATTGCCCCGCGCAAAAGGTACTAAATTCTGAATAATGGAGGAAGAAAAATGCCTAGAGCAAAGCAAACTATGGATGGCAATACCGCTGCCGCCCATGTAGCGTATGCCTACACGGACGTGGCTGCCATCTACCCCATTACCCCGTCTTCTCCGATGGCTGACTCTGTGGACCAGTGGTCCGCAGCTGGCCAGAAGAACATCTTCGGCAATCAGGTCAAGGTCGTCGAGATGGAATCTGAGGCCGGCGCTGCTGGCGCTGTGCACGGCTCTCTGGGTGCAGGTGCTGTTACCACCACCTTCACCGCTTCTCAGGGCCTGCTGCTGATGATCCCCAACATGTACAAGATCGCTGCTGAGCAGCTGCCCTGCGTGTTCGATGTTTCTGCACGTACCGTTGCTACCCAGTCCCTGAACATCTTTGGTGATCACAGCGACGTTATGGCATGCCGTCAGACCGGCTTTGCAATGCTGGTCGAGAGCAGCGTGCAGGAAGTCATGGATCTGTCCCCTGTCGCACATCTGTGCGCCATCGAGGGCAAGGTTCCCTTCCTGAACTTCTTCGATGGCTTCCGTACTTCTCATGAGTACCAGAAGATCGAGAAGTGGGATTACGCCGATCTGAAGGAAATGTGCAACATGGAGGCTGTGGAGGAGTTCCGTAAGAAGGCTCTGAACCCCGAGAACCCCAAGATGCGCGGCTCCCACGAGAACGGCGACGTGTTCTTCCAGCATCGTGAGGCATGCAACAGCGTTTACAACGCTCTGCCTGCTGTTGTTGAGAAGTACATGGCCAAGATCAACGCAAAGCTGGGCACCAACTACGATCTGTTCAACTACTACGGCGCACCCGATGCTGACCGTGTGATCGTGGCTATGGGCTCCATCTGCGACGTTGCTGATGAGGTCATCGACTACCTGAACGCCAAGGGCGAGAAGGTCGGTATCGTCAAGGTCCGCCTGTACCGTCCCTGGGTCTCCGCTTCCCTGCTGAAGGTCCTGCCCAAGACCGCCAAGAAGGTGGCTGTGCTGGACCGCACCAAGGAGCCCGGCTCTCTGGGCGAGCCCCTGTACCTGGATGTTGCCGCTACCCTGCGTGAGGCTGGCCTGAACGATGTCGTTCTGACCGGCGGCCGTTACGGTCTGGGCAGCAAGGATACCCCGCCGTCCTCCATCTTTGCTCTGTTCAAGGAGCTGGAGAAGGATCAGCCCAAGGAGCGCTTCACTCTGGGTATCACCGATGATGTCACCTTCCTGTCTCTGCCGGAAGTCAAGCCCGCTCCCATCACCGCAGCTGCTGGCACCAAGGAGTGCAAGTTCTGGGGTCTGGGCGGCGACGGTACTGTCGGTGCTAACAAGAACTCCGTCAAGATCATCGGCGACCATACCGACAAGTATGTTCAGGCATACTTCCAGTATGACTCCAAGAAGACCGGCGGCGTGACCATCAGCCATCTGCGTTTCGGCGACAAGCCCATCCGCAGCCCCTACTACATCAACCAGGCTGACTTCGTGGCTTGCCACAACCCCGCTTACATCCACATGGGCATGAAGATGGTCCAGGATGTCAAGCCGGGCGGCGTCTTCATGATCAACTGCCAGTGGACCGATGAGGAGCTGGACGAGCATCTGAACGCTGCTGATAAGAAGTACATCGCTGACAACAACATTCAGCTGTACACCATCAACGCCATTGATAAGGCTATCGAGATTGGTATGGGCAAGCGCACCAACACCATCCTGCAGTCTGCCTTCTTCAAGCTGGCTGACGTCATGCCCATCGACGACGCTGTCGAGTACATGAAGGCTGCTGCCAAGAAGAGCTACGGCAAGAAGGGCGACGCTGTTGTCCAGATGAACTGGAAGGCCATCGATGCCGGCCTGGACGCTGTCCATAAGGTCGAGGTCCCCGCCTCCTGGTCCAACCCCGCTGCTGATCCGGCTCCGAAGGCCCTGAAGGGACCCGACGCCCTGGTCAAGCAGATCCGCGATATCATGGAGCCCATCGCCCGTATGGACGGCGACAGCCTGCCTGTTTCTGCCTTCGAGGGCAACGTCAACGGCGAGTGGGAGCAGGGTGCTTCTGCTTACGAGAAGCGCGGCACCGCTGTTATGGTTCCCGAGTGGGATGCTGAGAAGTGCATCCAGTGCAACCAGTGTGCATTTGTTTGCTCTCATGCTACCATCCGTCCGTTCTGCCTGACCGCTGATGAGGCCGCCAACGCTCCCGAGAGCACCAAGCTGGCCGACACCAAGCCCAAGGCAAGCGAGTACAAGTTCACCATGGCTGTTTCTCCTCTGGACTGCATGGGCTGCGGTGAGTGCGTCACCGTCTGCCCCACCAAGGCCATCGAGATGAAGCCGCAGGAGAGCCAGTCCGCTCAGCAGGCTGCTTTCGACTACTGCGTCGAGAACATCCGCAAGAAGGACAACGTCCCCGGTGTTGTTTCCGAGGTTTCCGTCAAGGGTTCTCAGTTCAACCAGCCGCTGCTTGAGTTCTCTGGCTCCTGCGCAGGCTGCGCCGAGACCTCTTATGCCCGCCTGATCACCCAGCTGTTCGGCGAGAAGATGTTCATCTCCAACGCTACTGGCTGCTCCTCTATCTGGGGTGGTACCGCTTCTATCAGCCCGTACACCACCAACAAAGAGTCTGGCCACGGCCCCGCCTGGATCAACTCTCTGTTCGAGGACAACGCTGAGCACGGCCTGGGCATGCAGATCGGTTATGAGACCGTCCGCGCCAACCTGATCACCAAGGTTGAGGCCCTGAAGGGCAAGAATGCTGACCTGGATGCTGCCATTGACAACTTCCTGGCCACCAAGAACAACACCAAGGCCAACGACGCTCCTGCAAAGACTCTGGTCGCAGCTCTCGAGGCTGACGGCAGCGCCGAGGCTGCTGAGATCCTGAAGGATAAGCAGTACCTGGCTAAGAAGAGCTTCTGGATCTTCGGCGGCGACGGCTGGGCATACGACATTGGTTACGGCGGTCTGGATCACGTTCTGGCTTCCGGCCACGATGTCAATGTTATGGTCTTCGACACCGAGATGTACTCCAACACCGGCGGACAGGCTTCCAAGGCCTCCAACATCGGTGAGGTCTGCCAGTTCGCTGCTGCCGGTAAGGAAATCAGCAAGAAGTCTCTGGCTGAGATCTGCATGACCTACGGCTACATCTATGTTGCTCAGATCGCTCTGGGCGCCAACATGGCTCAGGCTGTCAAGGTCATCGCTGAGGCCGAGGCTTATCCCGGCCCGTCTCTGATCATCGGCTACGCTCCCTGCGAGCTGCACGGTGTTAAGGGCGGCATGACCAACTGCCAGAACGAGATGAAGAAGGCAGTTGAGGCCGGTTACTGGAACCTGTTCACCTTCAACCCGGCAAACAAGGCTCAGGGCAAGAATCCGTTCACCCTGACCTCCAAGGCTGGCGATATGTCCAAGTATCAGGAGTTCCTGGCTAACGAGACTCGTTACAGCCGTCTGGCACGCGCCTTCCCGGATCGTGCTAAGGAGCTGTTCGAGAAGAACCAGGAAGTTGCCGATGCTCGTTACACCCACCTGACCAAGCTGGTCGATCTGTACAAGTAATCTTGCATAGGCACCGCTTAACGGCATAAAAAAGTTCCCACCTGCGCTGAGCAGGTGGGAACTTTTTGTTGTGATGGGGTGAAGTTTCCCGTTCTTTCTTTACAAAGAAAGAACCAAAAAAATTATAAACAAAAGTGGGAGGTATGGCCGCAGGCCATACCTCCCGTTTTTAATTAAAAATTTTTTTGGTCCTTTTCTTATAAGAAAAGGAAAGAGAACCTCATTATATTACGCCAGCACAAAAGTCTGCAGTGCCCAAATTCCCAGGACAACGATGCCCAGGGCGATGCGGTACCAGCCGAAGGCAGTGAAGGTGTGCTTCTTGACGTAGTTCATCAGGAAGCGGATGGCCAGCATGGAGACCACGAAAGCCACAATGCAGCCTACCAGCAGGGCCGAGATCTCGGCCAGGGTGAACACGCCGCCTTTGGCCAGGAACTTGACCAGCTTGAGGCCGGAAGCACCCGCCATAACGGGAATGGCCAGGAAGAAGGTGAACTGGGAAGCAGCCGGGCGGCTCATACCGCAAAGCAGACCGCCAATGATGGTGGAACCGCTGCGGGAAGTGCCTGGAATCAGAGCCAGAACCTGCCAGGCACCCACGATGAGGGCCTGCTTGTAGGTGATGCGGCTCAGCTTGGTAGTGGTGGGCACGCGGGGGCGGCGCTCAATGAGGATAAATGCGATACCGTAGATGATCAGCATCAGGGCCACGGTAATGCTGTTGTACAGATGAGCATCCAGCCAATCATCCAGCAGCAGGCCTAGAACTGCAGCCGGGACGCAGGCTACAATGATCTTGCACCACAGACGCACCACTGGCCAGCGGAAATGCCGGGAAAAACCGGAATCCCGGCCATTGTCGGCGCAGAACGGCCACAGTTTTTTGAAATAAAGAACGACGACCGCCAGAATTGCGCCCAGCTGGATGACCACGCGGAACATCTCCATAAACTCGGCGCTGAAACTGAATTTAAGAACCTGCTCCGCTAGGATCATGTGGCCAGTACTGGAAATCGGCAGCCATTCGGTAACGCCCTCGATGATACCATACGCCACCGAGCGCAGAAGATTTAGGAAAAATTCCATTGGGGTAAAACCTCCTTTATAATAAGTATATCATACCATAAAATGTCGAAAGTGACACAGGTTTTCGAGAATTTTACAAGGAATTTCCGGGCTTGAGGGTAAATTGGACAAATTCGCCTTGCTGTTTTTGGCAAATGCAACTATAATAAGAAAGAACATGAGAATTTTGAGGTGAATGGAATGTTTAAAACCGTACTGTTTGACCTGGACGGCACCTTGCTGAATACCATCGACGACCTGGCTGATTCCGCCAACCGCGTGTGCAAAGCCCACGGCTGGCCGGAACATGACACCGCACAATATAAATACTTCGTCGGTAACGGCATCCCCAAACTGGTGGAGCGGTTCAGCCCCGAGGATCAGCGCGACCCAGAAACGCTGCAAAAAGCGCTGGCCGAATTTGATACAGTATATGGCGCCCACATGCACGACAAAACCGCCCCGTACCCCGGTATGCCGGAATTGTTGGCAAAATTGCAAAAAAACGGCGTAAAGATGGCAGTTTTCTCAAATAAAGCCGATGAATTCGCCCGCGCCGTGGTGGCACGGTACTTCGACAGCAGCCTGTTTGAGATCGTGCGCGGCGCACTGCCCAATGTGCCCACCAAACCCGCACCCCAGGGCACCTGCGCCCTGATGCAAAAACTGGGCGTGACGGCCGAGAGCGGGGAAGTGCTCTACGTCGGCGACAGCAACGTGGATGTGGCAACGGCCCATAACGCCGGGCTGCCTTGCTGCGGCGTGCTATGGGGCTTCCGCACTCAAGAGGAATTGCAGCAGGCCGGGGCCGAGTACCTGGCCGCGACCATGCAAGACTTGGAAAAGGTGATTTTGCAGTAAAAATCAAAAAAACGGGATTCGCAGGAAGAACGGATTTTCGCAAAGGAGTGTTGTTATTATGATCGCACAGCATTATAAAGACATGCTGGGGGCAAAATCGGTCATCCGCCAGATCTCGGAGTGGAGCACCGCCCGTGGCGCCGAGATCGGATACGAAAATGTGTTCGATTATTCGCTGGGCAACCCCTCGGTGCCCGCACCGCAAAAATTTACCGATGTCTGCCTGGATCTGCTGGAGCATGTGGACCCGGTTACGCTGCACGGCTACACGCCC
>ENA-OPSZ01001299-OPSZ01001299.1-human-gut-metagenome-genome-assembly--contig:-NODE-1299-length-12106-cov-4.373579_pt1 | contig 12106 bp, 6 predicted proteins | sample MGYA00241814_ERZ501919 | MGnify/ENA primary metagenome ERZ501919 (study PRJEB25962, sample SAMEA2042440) | human gut metagenome | biome: human gut; feature: human-associated habitat; material: faeces... | reverse complement strand
TGTCACGGTGGAAGTTCCCCGGGCTGACCTGTACAACCAGTACGGCAAGCTGCAGGACATTGCTACCACTGTGAATTACGATACCTATGATCTGCAGACCACTGTGAGCATTGCTGGCACCAATTATGCAGACGGCGCTTCCTTCACCATTCCTGTTGGTACCAAGGACGAGGGCAAGTTGATCGATGGTGCAAAGATCAACTTGACCTGCGCTGGTATTACTAACGTGCAGACTTACACTCTGAATGTTGTGGTAAAGGAAAGCTCCAGCACCGCTATCACGTATGCTCAGTTCGATAATGAAATTGCAACCATTGACGGCGAATCCATTTCCGCTGTTTTGCCTGTGAAGAAGTCTGATGGAAAACCAACTGCACTGAATAAAGTTCAGGTTGTTCTCTATACCGATGCTTCCGAAAAGATCGCTTCTATTTCCGGATTTGTAAAGGCCAATCCCACACATCAGACTGTTTCCGGAAAGACTGTTTGGTATGCAGGAAATAGGACAAATACCATCGGTACTTTGGACCTCTCCAAGGACCGTATCGTCACCGTGACTGCCGAGGACGGCACCACCCAGACCTACACCCTGTCCGCTTCTCTGGCTGAGACCAAGACGGAAGCTACCATCAAGTCCATCTATCTGCGGGACGAGAATGGGAACAGCTATGAGGGCTCTGTCACCAACAACACTATCACCTTTAACAATATCCCCTACATGACTCTGAATGTGAACAACTGGGATATCCTCTACACTCCCGACACCCAGAACACTACGGTCACCGTGGGCAATACCGCTGTGATCAGCGGCCAGACCAAGGCCAGTGTGCTGGGCCTGTCTGCTCCTCTCTCCACCGAGAAGGGCAAAAATATTGTGGAGAAGAAGATCGTTGCCAGCAACAAGAACGATGCTTCCGTGAAGACGGAGTATGATGTGATTGTGAACCTGGCTGGTCCCACCCAGAATGGCAAAACTCTGACCAACCTGGAAATCTCCCTTCAGAACGTCAATCCCGTAAACGACCAGACCAATGCTGAAGTCTATGACCGTGTGACTGCCTATAATACCATTAAGGCAGACGCGAACAAGCCCACTATTACCATCACTGATGACGGTAAGTACGAAGGCCGCAAGGGTACTATCACCTTGAAGCCTGCACACAGCCTGTATAACGAAGGCACTTGGACCAATATCTGGGGCCAGGATCTTTATGGTATCCTGACTGAAATTGAGACCGATGGCGTTGCCTTCCTGACCATGAAGCAGGGTGGCTATGACTACGCTGTTGAGATCAGCAGTCTGGAAGATAATCTGAACAGCTTTACCACTGTCAACAATCTGCGGGAAGAGTTACTGGCTTCCGGAAGTTGGAAGATTGTCATCCTGCCTGAAGAGTCTGCCCGCAAGGTGAAAACCACTGCTTCTGGTAGCTATGGCGTTACTATTGACCCTGCACTCATTTCTACCGGCACCGTGTATGAATTCAAAGTGGCTGCTCAGAATCCCCTGGCCACTGGCGTGATTGATAACATCTCCGTCAAGGGTACTCCCCTGACCATCGATAAGGACACCGACCTGGTTGGCACTCTGCCCTACGGTGTAACGGCTGCCAATTCTGATAGCAATGACGTTAAGGAAGAAAAGGGAACGTTTATTGATTTCTCCCTGACCGACCATGCCCGTCTGAAAGTCACTGGCAGCGACGGTAACACCTATTGGCTGCGCGATGGTGGCGACACCAATGACGATGGCATTTCCAATGACCCTGGTGACAACAATCTGAAGGTACTGTTTGTCCGCGAAGCCGGTCATAAAGTTTCTGTTCATATTTCTAACTCTGGCAAGGGTGATGCGTTCAACGCTGTTGCGGCAAAGATTGAAGTGGTTGCTGAAAATGGCACATCTACCAAGACCTATAAGCTGGATAAGCTGACCTGGGCTGAGCCCAACACTGATCCCCTGATCACTGCCTTCTCCATCGACGGCTACACCGGTTCCATCAACGGCGAGAACATCACCGTGACTCTGCCTTATGGCACCGATCTGAAGGGTCTGGTTCCCACCTTTACCACCTCTTCCGGCGCTACTGTCTCCATTAATCGTCAGGACATTGTCAGCGGCAAGACCTTTGTGAACTTCAGCCATCCCGTGCAGCTGCTGGTCACCGCTGAGGACGAGCAGCACACTAAGCCCTATACGGTCACCGTAACCCTGGATGAGGCCTTCAAGGACGTGAAGCCCACTGATTGGTTCTTCGATGACGTGATGGATGCTGCTTCTGCCGGTATCGTCAAGGGCCAGGGCGATGGCATCTTCGCTCCCAAGTCCAACGTGACCCGCCGTGACTTTGCTATCATGCTCTGCCGTGTGCTGGGTGTGGATGTGGATGGCGACGCTGTGGTGCCCTTCGTGGATGTGAAGTCTGACGATTACGGCATTGTTGCCATTGCTTACTGCGCTTCTCATGGCATTGTCAACGGCTATGAAGACACCACCTTCCGTCCCAACGAGTACATCACCCGTCAGGAAGCTGCCAAGATGATCTCTGTGGCTATGGGCGTGTCCAACATCTCCGATGAGCTGTACACCGATGACGCTAAGATTGCCGATTGGGCTAGCGACTATGTTTATATGGCCAAGGCTGCCGGCCTGATGAAGGGCGACACCGACGGATCTTTCCGTCCCACTGATCGGATTACAAGAGCTGAAGCTGCTACTATCATGATGAACGCTTACAATCAATAAGGTTTCAACTCTACTTAATTTTATGATTACCCCATAGGACGAGGGCGCTGTTTCGGCAGCGCCCTTGTTCTTTTGGGATGAAGGATATCATCTCAACTTTTCCTAACTCGATTCGCTATGAAACACGGAAAACCCCTTCGCTTTTTATCGAGCAAAGGGGTTTTTGCTACATAAAGGGATGAAACCAAAGAAGCAACGGGAAACGTTTTTTAAAAGCAATTCCTAAAATGGGATTCTCTTTTCCGCTGGGCAAGCCTTTGGTACCAGAGATCTCCCCAGACTCTGACAAGTTAGAGACAGCCTAAAAGATTCCACCATTTTTTGCTGACCTTTGGAAAACAAGATAGAATCAAAAAAGTGCCCCCATCTCCAAGATGAGGACACTTTTCCTTTTTCCAAGACAAAAGGGACAGCTCTCGCTGTCCCTCCTGTCTATGGGGTAATCATAAAATTAAGTAGAGTTGAAACCTTACTTGATCAAGCCAGCACGATGGGCATTCATCAGAATGGTAGCCATTTCAGCTCTGTTCATGGTGCTGGTGGGACGGAAGTTGCCGGTGTCGGCATCGCCCTTCATCAGGCCAGCATGCTTCACAGCATATACGCCGTCCTCGGCCCAGCCAGCGATCTTGGCATCATCGGGATACAAGGTGCTCTCGGTGCCCTGAAGATCAAAGGCTCTCTGGAGCATCAAAGCAGCTTCCTGACGGGTGATGGTCTTGCTGGGTTCGAAGTTACCAGTGTCATAGCCCAGGATGATTTCCTGATCGGCGCAGAATGCGATAGCAGACATTGCCCAGTGATCCTCGGAGACATCCGGGAAGGCAGAGGTGGTGTAAGCGCTGGCGTCATAGTCCAGAGCCTCAGCCAGGATCTTGGCGAACTGAGCGCGGGTGGTAGTGCCATAAGGCTCATACTTGCCGTTGCCCATGCCGTTCACATAACCGAAGCCGGCAGCAGCCATAACATCCTTGTAGAACCAATCCTTAGTGGTCACATCGGAGAAGGCGTCGGCAACCTTCACGTTGATGGTCCACTCCGCACGGGTAGTCTCGTTTTCGGCGATAATGGTGAACTTACGGGTAGAAGTGAAGTTCACATTGGTCACGTCGGAACGAACGGGCTTGCCCAGCAGCGCGGCATCGTCCACGGTCACAATAGCGCCCTCGGAGTCAGCGGTGAAACCAAAGTGGGGGATCAGATAAGTGTACTCGGTGCCGTAGGGCAGAGTTACCGTGACAGTGTGGTTCTTGGTGTCCACATCGCCCTTGAAGTTCTCATAGCCTACGAACCAGAACTCAGAGAAGTCGGTGCCGGCGTTGGGCTCAGCAACCTTCAGCTGGAAGTCAAATTCCTGCTTATTAATCTTGCCATCCTCGTTGCAGGTGAACAGCTTGTTTGCCTGGACATTGTCATTCTTCTCAAACTGACCGCCCACATAATTGTAGACATAGACATCGCCTTCACGGCTGATCAGCAGGAAGGGTTTGCCGTCCGTTACATACTCTTCATACTTGTCCTCGGTCCAGTCGCCGGTGTACTCAGCCATGTCATAGAACACAGCGTCGCCCTTGGCAACCGCATTTGAACCGGCAGTAGGTACGCCAGAAGGACTGGTCAGTGTGTTAGGATCATCAGTGACCTGCAACCCGTTGTCACGGCCCATCACATAAGCGCGGTTGGCGGAACCAAAGTCATAGGTCAGGAAGATGGGGTTCACGCTGGTGTTAGCGTCATTGTCAATGAGTTCACCCTTCTCATTCAGATCGCTGGTCAGAGCATAGGGAACATTCAGATTCTGGAGAAGGCGACCATTCACATCCACCTTCAGGTCGGCTTCCCAGCCGGTGCCGTCCACCAGAGTGATGGTCTTCAAGGAAGCGCCTTCCTCGGCAGTGCCGGCAGACATGGTCAGAGTGTACTTGTGATAATCTTTAGTGTTGTCCTTGTCCAGCAGGGTGGTGATAGCACCTACGTCGCTGGTATCAATGTAATCTACACCAGTAGTCTTGTCAGTAGAGATCTTATTATTCTTTTCCAATTCAACCCAAGTGCGCTCGCCCAGAACGTAGATGGTGTTATTGTTGTACAGAACCTGACCGTCACCATGATTGGAAGTAACAGCGGAAATGTTAGTGAGGCTTACAGAAGTCTCGTCCTCATCTCCGTGGTTCAACAGTTCAACATAGTCGCCATACTGATTCAGATAGAACACGCGAGCATTGGTATTCTTAGCAAGCTCGGCCATGACATACATCTGGTCAGCATTCCAGTACTTACCGGCAGTCCAGGAAACTTCCACAGTAGCGGTCCGAGGATTGGTGTTGTTGTTCACCACGCCCTTGTACTCGTAAGAAGCACCGGGGACTTCCATAGCCTCAGAGCCAATCAGAGTAATGCCGGTCAGGGTAGAACCCTCAACAGGATCCCGGCGGTTGATCTTAATGCGATATTCCTGGCTGTTGGCAGTCAGATCATCGCCCACCATACGGACAGCGATGGGATCGCCCTCAGTGCCGTCGCCAATGCCCTCGGGAAGGAAAGCAAAATCCGTGCCATTGATAGCGGTACCAGTCACAGGCAGGGCAGTGCCGTCCACAGTAGCCAGGGTGCCGATGCTCTTGGTGTAGAAGAACTTCCAGCCATTCAGCTGAGATCTCTTGTAGATCTCATAGGGAACTTCCAGAGTGACATTGCCGTTCTTATCGGGAGTGGCAGTGCATTTATAGCCGTCATCATTCTGGATGGTGAAGGAAGTGATTTCCGCGTCAGCATACTCGCTGGAAGCGTTCACATTCAGAGTGTAGAACTCCTCAGTCTGGGTGTGGTCGGGATTATCCTGAGAACAAACCACCACAGAGATGGGGTTCCGGGCGTCGATGGTAGCAGTAGAAGTGTAGGTATCGGTAGCGCTGCGGCTGGCATTGGCTGCGTTCAGCTCTACGTTGGTGCCGCTGGGCTGGACAAACTCAATGGACGCGCCATAGGAGGCGGTCATGGTCATCTTGGTGGTAGCGGAATTCAAGTTCAGCTTGGACAGATCCGTGCCGTTGGGCAGGGTGATGTCGATAGTCTTGGCATCCTGATCGATCACAGCCTCTTCGCTGCCGATGACCAAGCGGTCGATCTCAGCTTCGTTGTTCAGCTGGGTCTCGCAGAAGTACACATTATAAGTACGCTCGGATTCGTCAGCGTAAACAATGGTCAGTTCTGCACAGTATCCTTTCTGTTTGGCAGTCTTAACACCATTGATGCCGCCTTGATATCCACGATCATTATCAATGTCCGCGGCAAAAGCGTCAAAATTGCCGCAATTGGCTTTTCTGTATGCCCAGTCATCCTTATCATTGCCCTGATAGCAATGGTAGGTTGCGCCGTAGCCGTTCTGAACAGTGTTCAGAACGGTACCATCCACGATGATATCGGAGTCAATGGTGATGGTATCATCCACACCGTCGATCTCAACCTGATCGTCGCCATCATTCCAGTAAGCGGTAGCGCTGGGATAATCCAGGTCAAAGATGGGGGTCACGGTCACGTCTCCGCCTTTGGCAGCAGTGCCGAAGGGCAGCAGGACCACGATATCGCCGGAGTCGGTGAACATGTTCTCATCCAGGCCTTCCGCAGTCTCAAAGCTGGTGAAACCGGAAGCGATGTTGATGTGCAGGGTGTAGGTCTGGGTATGTCCGCCGTTGGTGATGGTGATCTTGTCACCGTCATGAACGGTAACATTAGGATTACCATTGACAATGCCTTCGTCATCGCCAGTAACGTTGGTGCTGCCGGAGATGGCCCAAGTAGCACCCTCGGATACGGACATGTTCCGGATGGTGTAAGTAACGCCGGTAGTCACGGAATCATAGGGCATGGTCACGGACACGAAGTCCACGCCGATGGAAGCGGTTTCCCAGTTGGGAATGGTGTTGCCAACAACCCGGTTGAGCTCGAAATCGGTGATCTCGGTCTCCACACTGGCCACAACGGGATTGAGGATCACAGTGTAATCCACATCATCCACGGAGATGTTGATCTCCAGGGTGCCCTGAGCGTCGGTAGCGTAGTCAACCACCTTCAGGCCTTTAATAGTGGCTTTGTTGTCATCAACGTTCACCTTACTATCGGTGGTGGCGGAGGTGGTCTTGTCGGTGTAATACACCTGAGAACCAGTCGCCACAACCAAAGTCAGGTCCACCGTGGAAGCTCCCTGACGATAGGAGCCCGTCAGGGTGTTCCCCTCCTGGGTCAGCTGCCCCTGAGCATCATCGGAGGCAGCAGCATAGACATACTGCAGTCCCGATGAAGTTTCAGCGGAAGCGCTGAGCGGAATCATTGCGACGACCAGCATGACAGCCAGAAGCATCGCAAGTGATTTCTTCAGAAACTTGCTTTTCTTCATAATTTCAACCCTCTTAAATTTTAGATTCTCACGAGGCTTTTTCCCCATGAGTTGAAGTTATCTATATAATCGCATTGTGGGAAAGAGAGGAAAAAAGAGAGGAAAAAGGGGAATTTCGAAAGGAAAAGAAGAGGCAGAGAGTTGAATTTGCGAGCGTATGGTTCTGGGTAAGAAAAAAACTCACCTGGACCCTAAAAGGCCCGAGAAAGCAGAGAAGCCTTTTTCCAAAGGAAAGTTTCCTTTTAGATACAAAAAACGGCAAAAAGCCACCGAGACGCCGAAAAGAGGCCCAGACGGTCAAGGACAACAAAAATCCCGAAACCAATATTTGGGGGAATGGATACGGGGGAAACGAAGGAAAGAGGGGCCTTTTGTGGCCCTACAAGCCCCGAGAAGGCGGGGAAGATTGACCCATTTCTAAAAGGGAACCAAGCATTCGGGAAATGGTGGAAAGAGGCCCTGACGGTTTTTTTCTGGGAAGAAGGATATCTCTTGAAAAATAAAGTGGGCACGGTATAATAAAGGAAAATATGGTAGATGGGAAAGGGGTTTACAGGAGATGGAATCCTACGGTTTTTTGATGGATGTGGCGCTCATCCTATTAAGCACCAAGGTGTTGGGGTTGATCACCCGAAGGCTGCAGCTGCCTCAGGTGGTGGGAGCTCTGTTGGCGGGGTTGATTTTTGGCCCCGGAGTGCTGAACATCATTCAGCCCACTGATTTTCTCACCAGCCTTTCTGAAATCGGCGTAATTGTGATCATGTTCAGTGCGGGCATGGCCACGGACGTGAAAGAGCTGAAAAACGCGGGAAAATCCGGGTTTTTGGTGGCATTGATCGGAGTATTGGTGCCTTTGGCCATGGGCGCCCTGTTGGGATTCCTGTTTTCGCCCGGAGAGACAGGATCCAACCAGTGGCTCCAGCATGTGTTTATCGGCACCATTTTGACGGCCACCTCTGTGAGCATCACCGTGGAGACCTTGAAAGAGATCGGCAAACTCAACACCAAGGTGGGCAACACGATTTTGGCGGCGGCCCTCATTGACGACGTGTTGGGCTTGATCGTGCTGACAGTGGTCACCAGCCTGGCAGGGGATTCGGTGAACGTGGCCCTGGTGCTGTTGAAGATCGTATTGTTCTTTGTGTTTGTTGGAGTGGTGGCCTTTTTGGGCATCCGGCTGTTCAGCTGGTACGAGAACCGGTTTACCAAGAATCTGCGCCGGTTCCCCCTGCTGGCCTTTGTGCTGTGCCTGTTGATGGCTTTTACCGCCGAAGTGGTCTTCGGAGTGGCGGACATCATCGGGGCTTTTGCCGCTGGAGTCATTGTGGCAAATACTCCCCGGGGAGCCTATGTGGAGTCCAAATTCCAGCCCTTGTCCTATCTGCTTTTGACACCCATCTTCTTTGCCAACATTGGCCTGAAGGTTCAGCTGCCGGAGATGTCCTGGCAGATTCTCCTGTTTGCGGTATTGCTGGTAGTGGTGGCCATCCTTTCCAAGCTGATCGGCTGTGGGGTGGGCGCACGGATTTGCGGGTTCACCTGGAAAGAAGGTCTCCAAGTAGGTGTGGGCATGGCCTGCCGGGGCGAGGTGGCCCTGATCGTGGCCAACCGGGGTGCTGCCATGGGATTGATGCCCGACGCCTATTTTGGCCCGGTGATCATCATGGTGGTGTGCTGCGCGGTCTTCGCGCCCATTGCGCTGAAGCTGGCTTTCCGCAGCAGACGCGGCACGCCGGAGACGGAACCTGCTACGCCTTTGGTGGAACGGTTTGAAATGGCGGACAATCTGGGGGATCTGTCCGAGGAGGAAGCGGAACAGGCAGCCAAAGCCCATGCCCAAAACAAACGGAAAAAATAAGGGGCGGCGGATTTCGGAAAACACAGGAAAAACGGAGGCCCATGGACCGGTTGGAATTCTCTGAGAGAATCCCTGAGAAATAAAGGATAAAACAAAAAATGCTGGCAAATACTAACCTCACGAAACAAAGCCGGGGTGAGAACCGGCCGTAGGGAGGAATGGTATGAAAGCCACAGGAATTGTCCGGAGAATCGACGACCTGGGCCGGGTGGTGATCCCCAAGGAGATCCGCCGGACCCTGAAGATCCGGGAAGGTATGCCCATGGAGATCTTCACCGACGTTTCCGGAGAAGTGATTTTGAAGAAGTATTCCCCGGTAGGGGAAATGTCCCAACTGGCCCAAGCGTACGCGGAGGCCCTGGTATCCCTGACCGGGATGGGTGCGGTGGTGTGCGATACGGAACAGATCATCGCCGTGGCGGGACCCGCCAAAAAGGATTTGCTCCGAAAGCCCCTGGCCCCCCAGCTGGACGAGTTGGTCCAGGGGAAAAGCCAGTATACCGGAACAGGGGAAAACGGCCTGCCGGTGGCCCAGGGAATGGCTCCCAGCGCGGCGGCGGTGTTCCCGGTGGTCTCCGGGGGAGATCCCATGGGGGCGGTGATGCTCCTGAAAGGGGAACGGTCCCCCGGCAAGATGGGGGGAGAAGCCCTGGAAAGCCTTCGGGCGGCGGCCATGTTTCTTTCCCGGCAGTTGGAAGTGTGACGTCCGGGGCCGTAAACGTGAGAAAACCGCGGAAAAAGCCTTGATTTTCCCCGCGTTCGGTGGTATAATCGTCACAGTATGGTTAGGATGATGAAAGAGTGGGGCGACCCGCTCTTTTGTTTGCTTTAGTGGAAAAAGCGGCGCGACGCGCCGGGGAAAGGCTGGGATGGCAGATGGCGGCGGAAGGAAAGAAAAAAGGGGGCGTGGCCCAGCGTGTCTGGGACTTGTGCGTTCCCCTGGCCGCGGAACTGGGGCTCTCTCTTTGGGATGTACAGTTTGTCAAAGAAGGAGCGGACTGGTTTCTGCGGGTGTTCATCGACAAGGAAGGCGGGGTGTCCATTGACGACTGTGTGGATATGACCCACGCCCTGAGCCCGGTGCTGGACCGGGAAGACCCCATCCCCCAGGAGTACCTGTTGGAGGTTTCTTCCCCGGGGTTGGAGCGGAAGCTGAGCCGGCCGGAGCATTTTGCGGCCTATGTGGGCCGGCCGGTGCGGGCAAGGCTCATCCGTCCCCTGGAAAACGGCGTCCGGGAGCTTTCCGGGATTCTGCTGCGGGCGGAAGACGGAGGCGAGCTGGAAATCCAGCTGGACGAAGAAACCAGCGTCACGTTGGAAAAGAAGGAGTGCTCTTCCGTCCACGGGCTGGAGGAAGACTTTGAGGAATTATCGGATACAGAAGGAGAAGGTTGACCATGGCAAAGAAAAAGGAACCGGAGAAGCAAGGCAACGAGGAATTGTTCCTGGCGCTGAACTTGCTGGAAAAGGAAAAGGGCATCCCGGTGGACTTCATGCTGGATAAGATCAAGAAGGCCATTTCCACCGCCTGCAAGAACAACTACGGCAACGAGGACGTGGATATCGACGTAGAGCCAGAAACCGGAAAGTTCAACGTGTACCTGCGCAAGGAGATTGTGGAGGAAGTGGAGGATCCCAACCGCCAGTACCTGCTGGACAAGGCAAAGCAGGTGGATCCCACCGCCTGCGTGGGCCGGTTTGTGCGGATCAAGCTGGATACCAAGCAGTTTGGCCGGGTGGCGGCCCAGACGGCTCGAAACATCATCCGTCAGGGCATTCGGGACAGCGAACGGGGCCAGATGATGCAGGAGTTCCAGTCGAAGCATCAGGAGCTGGTCAGCGGCCTGGTGGAGCGGGTGGATCCCCGCACCGGCGCCATCTCTCTGAAGATCGGCAAGGCGGAAGCGGTCCTGCCCAAGAACGAGCAGATCGGCGGGGAGCATGTGAAGGAGGGCGACTACATAAAAGTCTATGTAGTGGACGTCCGTGAAACGGAAAAGGGCCCCAAGGCCATCATCTCCCGGACCCATCCCGACCTGGTCAAGCGGATGTTTGAGACCGAGGTGCCGGAAATTTACGACGGCACCGTGGAGATCAAGGCTGTGTCCCGGGAAGCCGGCTCCCGCACCAAGCTGGCGGTTTTGAGCCACAACCCCGACGTGGACGCGGTAGGTGCCTGCATCGGCGCCAGAGGCTCCCGAGTCTCCGAGATCGTGGAGGAGCTGGGAGGCGAAAAGATCGACATTGTGGAGTACAGTGACGATCCCAAGAAGTTTATCGCCGCGGCCCTGTCCCCGGCCAGTGTGATCTCCGTGGAGACCGCGGAGGACGGCTCCCGTTCCTGCAAGGTGACGGTGCCGGACAATCAGCTGTCCCTGGCCATCGGCAACAAGGGCCAGAACGCCCGGTTGGCGGCGAAGCTGACCGGTTGGAAGATCGATATCAAGCCGGAAAGCGGATTTTACGGCGAGGAAGAATAAGGCGGGGAATGCCCTGCCCCAGGGAACGGAGGAGAGATCATGCGGCCGAAAAAGACGCCCATGCGCATGTGTACGGGCTGCGGTGAAATGAAGCCCAAAAAAGAGCTGGTGCGGGTGGTGAAGGCCCCCCAGAAGGAAAGTCCGGAGGGAACCCCTCTGCCGCCGGAGATCTCCCTGGACCTGACAGGCAAGAAGCCCGGGCGGGGAGCGTATCTCTGCCGGAACGCCCAGTGTTTGCGGCTTGCCCGGAAGGCACGGCGGCTGGAGCGGGCGTTTTCCTGCAAGATCCCCGAAGAGGTCTACGACCGGATGGAAGAAGAAATCCAGGCGGCCCAGGCCCCGGAACCGGCCCCGGCAGAGGCCCTCGGGGAAATCGTCATCGACCTGGAGGGAAATCCCCTGGGGAAAGGGGGAGCCTGAGATGGCGGGAACCGGCAATCAGGAAAAGCTGCTCTCCCTGCTGGGGTTGGCCCGGCGGGCGGGAAAGGTGGAACCGGGGTTTGACGCCGCGGTGACCGCCGCCCGAGAGGGCAAAGCCGCCCTGTTGGTGGCGGCGGGGGACATTTCCCCCAAGACGGAAAAGAATCTCCGCTACGAAGGGGGCCCGGCCGGCATCCCCACGGTGC
>ENA-OPSZ01001295-OPSZ01001295.1-human-gut-metagenome-genome-assembly--contig:-NODE-1295-length-12126-cov-2.709055_pt1 | contig 12126 bp, 9 predicted proteins | sample MGYA00241814_ERZ501919 | MGnify/ENA primary metagenome ERZ501919 (study PRJEB25962, sample SAMEA2042440) | human gut metagenome | biome: human gut; feature: human-associated habitat; material: faeces... | reverse complement strand
ATTATGAGAAGCACCTGTGCCGCAAGCAGTATGACGAGTGGGAGAGCGAGTGATGCAAGCTCCCAGAGCCTTAGTGTGATCATTGCCATGCCTAGGAATAGAGAGAGGCTTATACCTCCCAGGTCATTTATCTCTCCCATATGGATGGTGGCGATTCCTGTGTACTCACATATGTTTCGCATGAGTGCGGCTGCGAGCATCGCTCCTATATATATCGGGAAGGTGAGCCCTGTCTTTGTGAGCAGCATTGTAAAGATGGTTCCGACACCTATTGCCAGGATGAGCTGGAATACGGCATCAGCATACATATTTGTGTGGCGCTCATGCTTTTTCTCATCCTCCACCAGCAGGCTGTCGTCATCGTTTGCTGCTGTATTAAGCAGGCTATGCTTTTCAATCAGTCTTTTTCCAAGAGGTCCGCCTATCAGGCTTCCAAAGATGAGACCAAAGGTAGCTGCAGCTGTACAGATGGTCGTGGCGCCCTTTATGTTTAAGTCCTCAAGCACCGGGCCAAAGGCTCCTGCGGTGCCGTGCCCGCCTACCATAGGGATAGAGCCGGTGCACATGCCGATTAGAGGATTCAGGTTTAAGAGCTTTGCAAGCCCCACGGCGGTTAGGTTTTGTAATATGATAAGCACTATTACCAGTCCCAGGAATACGATGAGCGATTTGCCTCCGCTTTTTAATACCTTGAGATTTGCCTGAAAGCCTACAGATGTAAAGAAGAATACCATGCAGACCTCGCGCAGTGTGTCATCAAAGGAAAATTCTGCGATTCCTGTGACATAGCATATGCATGTCATGATGGCAAAAATCAGTCCGCCTATGACAGGCGCCGGAATACAGAATTTCTGAAGAAAATATATTTTCTTTTTTAAATAGTTTCCAAGTAGTAGTACAAGCACTGCAACGGCCAGTGTCTGGTACATGTCAAGTTGTATTTTCATGTGTTACCTTTCAATTTTAATTTATTATATTCTTGTTATTTTCTTCTTAAATTTTGAATATTATATATTGAACTAAAAATTAATTCGCGAATTAATTTGTGCTATATCCACAGTCTTCATAATACCTTTTCGCTCCATTGTGGAATGGAATAGGTATACCGTCTGTTGCAAAGTCATATGTCAGCTCAAGCTTAAGAGAGTTTGAGTAGGAGAGCTCATTTTCTTTTTCAAACAGGAGCGATGTAAGCTGCTTAATTGTATCGTCGGATACATCAGACTTTGTGATAAGCACAGATTTTACACCTATTGTGCTTATATCTGTGGTCTGGCCTGTGTATGTGCCGGCAGGTATGACCTCGCTTGTGTAGGCAGAGCTGCTTTCAAGCATCTTGCTTATCACAGTGTCTGTCAGCGGGATAAGCCTTATGTCACATTCCTTTGAGAGCTCTTCTATGACAGTGGTGGTGAGTCCGGCGGTGCAGAAAAATGCATCTATATCACCGGCTTTTAGCTCTTTTGTGGCCTCAATATAGTCCAGATTTTTGGTGGCAACAAGGGATGATGGCATCCCGGCGAATTCAAGAATTTGTGTGGCATTTCGCTCGGTACCGGATTCCTCTGCTCCGATGCTTACAGTGTGTCCTGACAGGTCGTCAAGAGTCTGTATGTTTGAATCAGCGCGGACCACAAGCTGACAGGTCTCGGTGTAAAGCCCTGCTATAGCCCTTAAATCTTCATTTGCCTTGTAGGCGTCGGCTATCAGGTCAGCCTGTGCGATGCCTATTTCTATATAGCCATCGGATAAAAGTCTTATATTGGCATTAGAGCCTGCTGTGGTACGGACCTTGCAGGTAAAGTCATAGCCCTGTTCATTGGCAAGCTCCGTAAATGTATTTGCAAATGAATAGTACATTCCACCAATATCGGCTGCTCCGAAGCGTATTGTGCTGCCGGAGTTGGTGCAGCCTGTCAGGGCGAAGAGTACTATGCAAAGCATGATACTGATTTTTTTCTTCATGTTTTGTCTTTGTCCTTTCACTTTTCATAATTGCTATGAGTATTTTACAAAAAATTTTCTAATATGAAAAGATTTAATTTAAATTTTTCTTAAATTCCATGGACTTGTGATTGGAAAAATAATATAATAAATTGGTTGTAGAAAATATTTTAAAGGAAGGAAATTTATTTATGGAAATCTTTGACATTATCAAGTCTGTTATATTTGGAATTGTGGAGGGCATTACAGAGTGGCTGCCTATCAGCAGCACCGGCCACATGATTCTTTTGAATGAGATTTTACCACTTAGAATAGGAAAGAACCCGGACGATTTTTACAGTATGTTTGAGGTGGTTATCCAGCTTGGAGCCATTTTGGCGGTTGTTGTTTTGTTTTGGAGCCAGATCTGGCCATTCGGCAGGAAGAATAACAAAGCTCCTCTTGCAAAGACTGGTATCGGTGCATGGATCAAGACTGATATCTTCGTGCTGTGGTTTCATATTCTTGTTTCAACTATTCCGGCAGCTATTATCGGAGTGCTTTTTGATGATGTATTCGAGAGATTGTTTTACAATTTCCAGACAGTAGCTATCATGCTTATACTCTTTGGTATCGCTTTTATTGTGATTGAGACCAGACATAATGGCAAGTCTGCCAAGATTAATTCACTTGTCGACATAAGCTACACGACTGCGCTTATGATTGGATTTTTCCAGCTTATTGCAGCTGTTTTTCCGGGTACATCACGTTCAGGCGCTACTATTGTCGGAGCTCTTTTAATTGGTGTTTCAAGGACTGTTGCCGCTGAGTATACATTTTTCCTTGCTATTCCGGTTATGTTTGGTGCGAGTCTTCTGAAACTTGTTAAATTTGGATTTCATTTTACAGGGGAAGAGGCTGCTATTCTGATTATCGGGATGATTGTGGCATTTGTTGTTTCACTTATTGTTATCAAATTCCTGATGGGCTACATAAAGAAGCATAACTTTATTGTGTTTGGATGGTACCGTATAGTTCTTGGTGCGATTGTGCTGCTTTGTGGTATCGCAGGGCTTCTCTAAATACATTTTGACGCAATTTTGCAGGAAGAGGGTTTAAAGACATGCATGATGAATTGACAGCAAATGATATAAAGAAAATGGAGGACGAGATAGAGTACAGAAAGCTCGTTGTCAGAAAGAAAGCTCTTGATGACGTAAAGGTGGCGAGAGCCCAGGGTGACTTGAGCGAGAACTTCGAGTACAAGGCCGCCAAGCAGTTTAAGAACCAGAACGAGAGCCGTATCAGATACCTTGAGAAGATGATTAAGACTGCCGTTGTCATATCCGATGAGTCAAATGATGATGAGGTGGGTATGTTCAATACAGTTGATGTGTATTTTGAGGATGATGATGAGACTGAGACATACAAGATTGTCACAACCGTAAGAGGCAATTCCTTAAAGAATCTGATAAGCAAGGAGTCACCGCTTGGTGCCGCTATATTCGGGCACAAGGTGGGGGACAGGTGTGAGGTAAAGGTAAATGATGATTACTCATACTTCGTTAAGATAATGAAAATACAAAATACTGTCGACGATGGCAGTGATGATTTACGTAAATTTTAATCTGGGTTTAATTTTTGCGTTTTATAGGGATTTCAAAAGATTAATATGTTTATGACTATATAACAATGTTTAATGTCAGAAATGGGGAAATTTATATGATTAAATTAAAAACTTTTGGCAGCTTTACGGTGGGTAATGACATAACCTCTGTCCAGGAAGGGGCATGGAGGTCTGAGAAGCTTGAAAAGCTGTTTGTATATCTGGCGATGAACAGAAACAGGGGTGTCTGTATAGAGGATATTTCAGAGGCTATATGGCAGGGTGAAGAAACCGATAATCCGGTAGGAGCCCTTAAGAATCTGGCATACAGGCTCAGAAAGGCTCTAAGAGATGCCTCCTTTGACGAGGAGTGCATAGTCTCTGTTAGAGGCGGCTTGTACAAATGGAATGATGATGTGGAAGTAACCATTGATGTCGAAGAGTTTGACAGATATATAAATGAGGCGGAGATGGCATTTTGCAGGAGCAAGGAGACCGCTATTGAAAGCTATGAGAAGGCCATAGCTCTTTATCATGGTGATTTCCTGCCTCTTAGGACAGATACACACTGGTTTATGACGCTCAATGCATTTTACCATTCAAGATACGTGAATACAGTAAAGGCTCTAGCAAAGCTGTATATTGATACAGGCTGCTATGAGAAGCTTGAGCAGCTGTGCATCAGGGCGATTGTATATGAGCGCTCGGATGAGCAGATATACTCATATCTTATTATGGCACGCATGCGTACCAAAAAGGTACAGATGGCTTTTGATACTTATGAGACTGCCAAGGCTATTATGGACAATGATCTGGGGGTCAGAAAGACTGTCATGCTCAACAAGGTGTATGAGGAGCTTTTATCTGTCACAAAGGGTGTTTCAAGCTACAATATAGATGAAGTTAAGGACGATATCAGTGAGGAGAGCATGGAGGGTGTTTTCATGTGCGGATATCCAGTGTTCAAGGAGATCTATCAGCTGGAGGTTAGAAAGAGTGCCCGTTCTACGGTTCCGGAGAGTCTGGTGCTTGTCACTGTTGTGCCAATGTATAGCAGTCAGCCGGATAAGGATCATAGTCAGATGAAGGATTCCATGCTTACACTTGAAAGAGCACTTAGAAAGTGCCTGCGTGTGGGTGATGTGGCAGCAAAGTACAGTGATTCACAGTACATTGTGCTTTTGTCGAAGTGCTCATGCGATACAGCCTCCGATGTCATGAAGCGTATTATCGATAGGTTCAATCATACGTGTGATGCACATAGTAATATGACAATACACTTTGACATTGAGCCGGTAAGCTGCTATAGCAGCTTTGTGAGTGATAAATGATTTTTTCTTGTATAGAGGTGTTTGCATGAAGAGACTGCTTAAAGTTATTTCAAGTATAGCTTTATTAATTCTTGTTTTAATTATTGCTGTAATATTTGCTCCCAAGCTGTTTAGTATCGAGCCGATGGTAGTTGTAAGCGGCAGCATGGAGCCTTCTTACATGAAAGGGAGCCTATTGTATGTAAAGGAGGATACCGGTGGGATACAGACAGGTGATGCCATTACCTTTTATAGAAATGGCGAGCTTGTGACTCACAGGGTAGTTGAAATAAATACAGATGAAAAGACCTACACTACAAAGGGCGATGCAAATCAGGTGAATGATGTACAGCCGGTTGCATGGTCTGATGTGGTCGGAGTGCCTGTGTTTGATATCCCGGTGCTCGGTTATCCGGCTTCTTTTTTAGGAACCTCGCAAGGTAAATTTGTATTCATTGTATTGTTGGTTATTTTTACCGGTATTACAGTACTGACTGATAAAAAAATGGAGAAAACAAATGGTTAAGAAAGTAATTAGATTTATAGTTCTGATAATTGGTCTGTCTCTTGTGGCTTATTCGGGTTATCATCTGTTTAAGATTTATTCTGACTATAATACCTCGGATAAGACATATGAGAAGCTTCAGGATGAGTATGCAGTGGACGATTCAAAGAAGGATGATGACAGCACGAAAGGCAGTGAAGCACAGTCGCCGTGGTATGATGATATAGATATTGATTTCGCCGGTCTAAGGAGTGAAAACCCTGATGTGGTTGGCTGGATTTATTTTGAGAATGAGGATATCAGCTACCCTGTCATGTATTCGGGGGATAACAGCTATTACCTCAGAAAGACCTTTAAGAGAGAGCATGCCACTGCAGGCTCCATCTTCCTTGAGGGTTCAAACAAGACTGATTTCAGCGACTGCCATACAATCATTTATGGACACAATATGAAAAACCTGTCTATGTTTGGAAAGCTTAAGTACTATAACCGTGATGAGAATTACTATGACAGCCATAAGTATTTCCAGATACTTGTCGATGGAAAAAAGTATAGGTACCAGATTTTCTCATATGAAACGGTTAGTGATGACAGTGATGAGTATACTGTGGGCTTTGAGCCTGACGAGACATTTGGCAAATTCGTACAGAGGATGGCTGCCTCATCAATGAAGGATACAGGCATAGTCCCGACAAAGGATGACAAGGTTGTGACTCTTTCAACCTGCTCCACAAGCGGTGAGACATACAGGTTTGTGGTACATGGTGTGAGAGTTGATGAGCATTGATAATGAAAACAGGTGTATAATATGAAAAAAGAAGATGAATTACTTAAAGAGCTTACCGATATGGTAAAGGAAACAAAGAAGGGGCAGATTAAGTGGAAGCTTTCCTGTCAGACTACAGAGTACAATGATGAGGCCGTAAAGCCGACAGTTACAGAGGATGGCATCACCTGGACTGTTGATGAGTGCTACGTGTCATATGAGTGTACCTATAAGGGCAGTGATTTCGTGATGATTACATATGAGATGATTCATACTGCCGGTGATAAAAGACAGACAACCAACCTTGTTTTTTTACCGCCGCTTGGCATCAGATACTTTGATATCAGCACACTGCTTCCATACTCGGTGCCTGCATCCAATGTTCTTACATATGAGATTCATACGCTGTGGCTATTGCTGCTTGAGATGTATAAGAACGACAACACAAGCGTAGAGCTGGATGCAAGTGCAGGAGAGCTGATTATTGAAGAATAGGGGATATGATATATGTATGCAGTGATTACAGGAGCAAGCTCAGGAATAGGTGAGCAGTTTGCAAAAAGGCTTGCGAAGGAAGGTTATGATCTGATTCTTGTTGCAAGAAGACGGGAGAGGCTTACAGCTCTTTCTAATAAGCTTAAAGCCACACATAAGGAGCTTGAGTGTGATATTTTTACCGCGGATCTGATGCAGCTTGATGAGTGTCAGAGACTTTCGGACTATCTCGAGGAAAAAGACATAGAAATATTTATAAACAACGCAGGCTACGGTGATTGCGGCCTGTTTGAGGAGACTGATATAGCTAAGGAAATGGGCATGATAGATGTCAACGTGCGTGCTGTACACTTCCTGACGAAAAAGCTTTTAAGACAGATGAGGGTAAAGGACAGAGGTTTTATATTAAATGTGGCAAGCTCTGCGGGTCTTATTCCTGCCGGTCCGTACATGGCTGCCTATTATGCCTCTAAGGCATATGTTGCGAGCCTTTCAAGGGCTGTTGCATGTGAACTTCGACAGAGCCACAGCCATGTGTATGTGGGGTGTCTGTGTCCGGGACCGGTTGATACAGAGTTCAATGATGTGGCGAATGTGCGATTTGCGCTGAAGGGGATTTCCGCTGAATACTGCGCCAGTTATGCCATAGACCGGATGATGAAGCACAAAACGGTCATAGTGCCTACTCTCAGGATGAAGCTTGCTACAACCTGTGGCAGAATTCTGCCACAATCTTTGTATATAAAGATTGTTTCACATCAGCAAAAGAAAAAATGGCACATTGACTAAAAAGTTTTTGAAAATTGGTTGAATTGCCCTATTTACAGTTATTGTAAATTTTATTATAATGTATACGAAAATAAACGAAAAGGATAGCATTATGAAATTAGGAGCGATTTATTCAAAGGAAAAGACAACATTTACACTGTTTTCGCCTGTTGCGGACAGTGTTTTTGTTATTTTTTATGATAAGGGAAATGATTCGGCCGAGACAGGCAGGCTTGAGATGATGCGCGGAGAGGGAGAGCTTCGCAGTATTTTTTCTGTTACGGCAGAGGGAAATCTGGATGGTGTTTATTATACATATGAGGTTCACACCTCAGATGGCACATTCAGCTCGCATGATCCGTATGCAAGAGCCTGCGGTGTAAATGGGCACAGGTCTATGGTTATTGACTTGTCAAAGACTAATCCTTATGGATTTGCAGATGAGGACAGGCCAAAGCTTGCAGACCCCATGAGCATGATTATCACTGAGGTGTCTGTCGCGGATGTGTCTGCCGGTGCATCTGCTCATTCTAGGTATCCGGGTAAGTTTAAGGCATTTACTGAGGATAAAACTCTTTCGTATTTCAAGGATATGGGAGTGACACATCTGCAGCTTATGCCGTCGTATGATTTCGCCAGCATTGACGAGAGTGATTCCTTAAAGGAGCAGTATAACTGGGGCTATGATCCGTACAATTACAATGTGCCGGAGGGCTCTTACTCGACAGATCCGTTTAATGGAGCCGTGAGAGTGAGAGAGTATAAGGAGATGGTACACTCGATTCATGAGGCGGGTCTTGGTGTAATCATGGATGTGGTTTACAATCATACCTTCAATGTTCATGACAGCTGCTTTTACAAGACTGCGGGCAATTATTTCTACCGCATGCTGGATGATGCAAAGTACTCTGATGCATCAGCCTGTGGCAATGAAATAGCCTCAGAGAAGCCTATGGTCAGAAAATATATCATTGATTCGCTGTGCTACTGGGCGAGTGAGTATCACATTGATGGCTTCAGGTTTGATCTGATGGGAGTACTTGATATCGAGACATTGAACGAAGCCAGAAAAGCTCTCTTAAAAATAAATCCTGATATAATAATGTACGGAGAGGGCTGGACAGGTGGAGAGAGCACTCTGCCAGAATCAGAGCGTGGCATGAAAATAAATGCTCCAAGGACACCGGGCATCGGCATGTTTTCGGATGATATACGTGATGCGGTAAAGGGACATGTGTTCTATATGGATGAGCTGGGCTTTGTCAATGGAGCTGCAGACAGAGGGGAAGAGCTAAAGCAGGCTGTTACGTGCGCTAAGTGGGCCAAATCGCCTATGCAGTCGATTAACTATCTGTCATGTCACGACAACTATACTCTCTGGGACAGGTTTATCATATCCAATTCACATGAGAGTGAAGAGATGCGTATCCGTATGAATAAGCTTGCAGCAGCCATCCTTTTTACAGCGCAGGGGATTCCGTTTTTCCTGCATGGAGAGGAGTTTGCGAGAACAAAGATTAGTGAGGCTGATGGTGCTCCTGTAGAGAACAGCTATTGCAGTCCTCTCTCTGTCAATGCAATAGATTATGACAGGGCTGAGCAGTTTTCGGACCTTAAAGCCTACTATAAGGGGCTTATAGCACTAAGAAGGGCTCACAAGTCATTTTATCTTGACACAGTAGATGAGATTAAGAAATCCATACATTTCATGGATGATATGCCTGATGGCGTTGTAGCATATACTATTGATAACGATACAGAGAAGGTGTTCGTAGCTTACAATGCCGGCAAAAATAAAATCACAATTAAACTTGCAGATGCTTTGTGGGAGGTTCTCGCAGATGAATCTTCTGCGGGAGATAAAGCTCTTTACACAATAAAAGACCAGGCAATAATACCTGGGGTATCATGCCTGGTTGCAGTTAGCAAATGTTAGTGAGTTGATTTATTTATGTAGCTTGTCTTGTATTTTGAATATACGATTTTCTGGCTGCGATACAGGCCAAAGTATCCTGACAGCATATAGCTGAATGGGATTGCCAAAAGAAAGTACGGCATGCCGTCGTAGCCAAACAGCTCAAAGCTGATGAGCAGCGATGTAATCGGACAGTTGGTGACACCACAGAACAGTGAAATCATGCCGACAGCTGTACACAGCGATGGCTCAAAGCCTGTCAGGTTGCCGAACAGGCATCCAAAGGTTGCGCCTATGAAAAAGGATGGTACAATTTCGCCGCCCTTAAAGCCTGCGCCAAGAGTCAGTGCGGTGAAGATGATTTTTAGCAGAAATGCTTCAGGTCTGACAGAGCCGTCTATACTGCTTTGGATGACACTCATTCCGGTGCCGTTGTATGTCTGGTTTCCTACAAGCATAGTTGCTATGATGACAAAGCAGCCACCAATGAATACTCTTGTATATTTGTTAGGCAGATATTTTTTGTACAGCGCCTCACTTGAGTGAAGGGCCACACAAAAGAGTATGCTTACGAGTGCGCACAGTATTGCAAGCACAGATATTTTTACTGAGTTTAAAATAGTAAAGTCCGGTATGTTTTCAATAGCAAATTCATTTGTAACATTGAAGTATGATGCGATACCGTGAGCGATGAGGGAGCTTATCACACATGGAACGAGTGCTATATAATACATGACACCGACGCTTATCATCTCCATGGAGAAAATAGCGGCTGCCATCGGAGTGCCAAACAGTGCACTGAATGCAGCGCTCATGCCACACATAATCATGACATGCTTGTCCTTTTCATCAAATCTAAATACCCTGCCTATAGAGCTTCCGATGCTGCCTCCCATCTGCAGTGCAGCACCCTCACGGCCGGCAGAGCCACCGAACAGGTGAGTGATAAGTGTGGATACAAATATAAGCGGGGCCATTATAAAGGGCACCTTGTCGCCTGAATGGATAGCTGATATTACCAGATTGGTTCCGGTGTCGTTATCGTCTTTACACAGATGATAGAGTCCTACAATGGCAAGTCCGCCGATTGGCAGAAAGTAAATGAGCCAAGGGTATTTCATTCTGAAATCGGTTACGACCGACAGGGCAAAATAAAATGCGGTGCCGCAGCTTCCTGCGACTATGCCGACAACGATAGAAAAGATTACCCATTTAATGGATGTTATAAGGCGTTTCGTATTATGCTTTACCTTATGCACAATCAATTGCCTGGTTGTTTCATTCATTTTGTTACACCTCTTTTAAACTTTTTCTTAATTTGATATTAACATTAACTAATTTAATTTACAAGTTGCACTTTATGATGTTATAATAACTAAATAAAACGAAAATATCATATGATTTCATATGTATATTATATATTATTTTAAAATACAGGCTCACGCAGCCAAACAATGAGTATACAACAAAAGGGAGGAAAAATAACATGAGAACTAGCGGTGTATTAATGCCAATCTCATCACTGCCATCACAGTATGGTATTGGAACTATGGGAAAGGAGGCAAGACGTTTTGTCGATTTCCTTGAGAAGGGAGGTCAGACATACTGGCAGATTCTTCCAATCTGTCCTACCAGCTATGGAGATTCTCCATACCAGTCATTTTCAAGCTTTGCAGGCAATCCTTATTTTATCGATCTGGAGCTTTTATGCAAGGACAAGCTTCTGACAAAGAAGGAGTGCGAGTCATATAAGTGGGGCAAAAAGCCACAGTATGTAGACTATGGCATTATGTATGTCAACAGATATGCTCTTTTAAGAAAGGCATATGAGCGTTTTTCAAAGAAAACACCGGCTGACTATGAGGCATTCTGCAGTAAAGAGGCAGAGTGGCTTGATGAGTACACACTCTTTATGGCATTAAAGGATGCCAATGGCGGAGTGGCATGGAGCGAGTGGGATGATGCTCTTAAGTTTAGAAAACCTGAGGCTATGGAAGAAGCAAAGGAGAAGTATGCAGATGATATTGCCTTCTACAAGATGCTCCAGTATCTCTTCTTCAAGCAGTGGACTGCTTTAAAGGCATATGCTAATGAAAAGGGCATAAGAATTATCGGAGATGTACCTATTTATGTTGCCATGGATTCAGCAGATGTATGGGCTAATCCTACACAGTTCTATCTCGATAAAGACTTAAATCCAATCGAGGTGGCAGGATGTCCTCCTGATGCCTTCTCAGCTGACGGACAGCTCTGGGGCAATCCTCTTTTCAGATGGGATGTTATGAAGAAGGACAGCTACAGCTGGTGGACAAAGCGTATCAGTGCTATGGCAAAGCTTTATGATATAGTACGAATCGATCATTTCAGAGGTTTTGATTCATTCTATGCTATTCCTGCAAAGGATGATACAGCAAAGAACGGTGTATGGAAAGATGGACCTGGCATGGATTTATTCAACGTGCTTGAGAAGAAGCTTGGCAAGCTTCCTATCATCGTGGAGGACCTCGGCTTCCTCACACCTTCCGTAAAGAAGCTTTTAAAGGATTCAGGCTTCCCTGGCATGAAGGTTATCCAGTTTGCCTTCGATTCAAGAGAAGATAGCGATTATCTGCCACATAACTATCCGCAGCACTGTGTTGTATACACAGGTACCCATGACAATGACACAGTTATGGGCTGGATGAAGACAGCTCCAAAGGATTGCGTAAGGTTTGCAAAGGATTACTTAAACCTCACAAAGGAGGAGGGCTACAACTGGGGCATGATGCGTGCGGCATGGTCATCAGTTGCCGATATGGCTATTGTTCCTATGCAGGATCTGCTTGGACTTGATTCAAA
>ENA-OPSZ01001290-OPSZ01001290.1-human-gut-metagenome-genome-assembly--contig:-NODE-1290-length-12191-cov-3.148813_pt1 | contig 12191 bp, 7 predicted proteins | sample MGYA00241814_ERZ501919 | MGnify/ENA primary metagenome ERZ501919 (study PRJEB25962, sample SAMEA2042440) | human gut metagenome | biome: human gut; feature: human-associated habitat; material: faeces... | reverse complement strand
TTCTTCCAGCAGGCTGATTTCGTCATTTGCAGCGCCGGGCAAAAGCTGGATCAGATATCCGCCCGCACACAGGATAGAAAGGTCTCTGTCCACCAATACTCCCAGTGCGCACACTGTTGGTATTTGTTCGCTGACCGCATAATACTGCGTGATATCCTCTGCTATCTCCCCGCTTACAAGTGGGATCATGCCCGTGTAAGGCGCTTTCATTCCAAGGTCTTTCACTACACTCAGCATGCCTGTTTTTCCCACGGCGCTGCCGACGTCCAGCTTTCCGTCTGCACGCGGCGGCACTTCTGCAAAGGGTTCCTGCACATAGCCTTTCACATGTCCTGCGCCGTCTGTCACAGCCAGCAGGATGCCCGCCGGGCCGCCCACCCCGCCGGCCAGGCCGGCCAGCATGTGGACCACCAGCATCAGGCCCACGTGGGTGATGGCATAGGCGCCCACGCGCATGAAGGACAGGGTGTTGGTCAGGTAGCTGAGCAAGGTCTCGAACAGCTCGAAGAAGCCGGTGCCCAGCACCTCGCCCACTGAAAATTCCCTCCAGTGGGGGTTCTTGGCCAGCAGATGGGACAGCGGCTCCCGCAGGAGCATAAGCACCAGGGGGAGGATGAGCACGGGCAGCACATAGGCCGGGGTGAACAGGTTCACGCCGAAGGCCAGGGTGGACACGGCCGCGGTGAGCAGTCCGGCGTAAACCACGATGCCCGCCGCGCCGTTGGGCCCGAAGAGGATTTTTTCATAGTTTTTCTGGCGGATGCCGTTGAGGATGTTGATGACCATCACCAGCAGCAGCATAAACACGCCCAGACAGATGGACAGGACCAGCAGCAGCAGGACATTGCTCACCACGCCCAGGCCCGCAAAGGTAGTCTCCTCCATGATTTTAAAACCGGGGAGAATGTCCTCAAAGCCGAACACCGACCCGTAGACGCAGCCGAACAGCGGGTGCAGAAAGCAGAGCTGACCTACCAGAAGCAGAGCCGGGAACTGAACAAGCTGGCTCCCATCATGGAGGGGTTGGAAAACCTGTCAGCGCAGTACTCCCAGCGGCCAGAGGAATGGGTGCCGGAAGCAGCCACATTTGAGACCGCCAAGAGTTACCGGGAGAAAAAAGCCATACCGCTGATCCAGAAGCTGGTAAAAGTGCTCTTCGCTATCCATCGGAAGTACTGGGAGGTCAAGAACGAGCGGGATAAGTACCAGTGTTTCTATCAGGACGAGAAGAAGGTCACCCGCCATCTGAGCCAGCAGCTGAAAGAGGTGGAGACGGAAAACGAGCAGCTCTATGCGATGAAACGTGATTTCAGGCGAGTATGGAACTATTTCGGTGCCGAGAAGATGCAGCAGGTCATTGGGCTTATGCGGGAGCAGGAGCAGACCACAGATAGGAGCCAGAAGAAGAGCAGACAGAGCAGCGTAGAGCTGTAAGCATAGCAGACCCCCGTCAGCGAATGTTGGCGGGGGTCTGTACATATAAGTGATAATTCGACAAAAAATGCAATAGCAATATTTATCGGCTTGCAATCACGGAAAAGCTGTGGTACGCTTTACTAGGATAGTATAAAGGAAAAGTATATCCTTTTGGGAAAAACACCATGGTGTACCAATAGTGGTACATTTACTATGTTATAGCAGTTTGCGTTTTTAATGCACAAGCAACATCCGCAAACTGCATATCGCAAAGATGCTGTTTTGATTGGCACTATTTTTGAAAATTGCGATAAAACGAAAGAAAACAATGCGGAAATCCGCATTTGATGGAGGAAATAAAAATGGTAGACACCAAAAAAGAGCAGGAACGCGAAGAGCTGCACCGTGCAATCTGGGCGATTGCGGATGATCTGCGCGGCGCAGTGGACGGATGGGATTTCAAGAGCTACGTTCTCGGTACGATGTTCTACCGTTATATTTCGGAGAACATTGCCAGCTATATCAATCAGGGCGAAATTGATGCAGGCAACCCGGACTTCCGCTATGAGGATATGTCTGATGCAGAGGCAGAGCAGGCACGGGAAGGGCTGGTACAGGAAAAAGGGTTCTTCATCCTGCCCAGTGAGCTGTTCTGCAATGTACGGGCAAAAGCGGCCAGCGACGAAAACCTCAACGAAACGCTGGAAACAGTCTTCCGGCACATTGAGGAATCCGCAAAGGGCAGCTCCTCCGAGGGGCAGTTTGCAGGGTTGTTCGATGATTACGATGTCAACAGCAATAAGCTGGGTGCGACTGTTGCCAAGCGCAATGAGAAGCTCGTGAAACTGCTGAACGGTGTGGCAGATATGAACCTTGGCGATGTGAAAGAGCATGACATTGATGCCTTTGGTGATGCCTATGAATACCTGATGACCATGTACGCCAGCAATGCGGGCAAGTCCGGCGGCGAGTTCTTTACGCCTGCCGATGTTTCGGAGCTGCTGACCCGGCTGGGTACGGTAGGCAAGAAGGAAATCAACAAGGTCTATGATCCTGCCTGCGGTTCCGGTTCGTTGCTGCTGAAGGCAGAAAAGGTGCTGGGACGGGATGCCGTGCGCAACGGCTTCTTTGGACAGGAAATTAACATCACAACGTACAACCTGTGCCGCATCAATATGTTTCTGCACGACATCGAATTTGATAAATTCGACATTGCCTGTGAGGACACGCTGACAAATCCGCAGCACTGGGATGATGAACCTTTTGAGCTAATCGTATCGAATCCGCCGTACTCCATCAAGTGGGCCGGTGACGAGAATCCGCTGCTCATCAATGACCCTCGCTTTGCTCCGGCTGGTGTGCTGGCTCCGAAGAGCAAGGCAGATTTGGCCTTTATTATGCACTCGCTGGCATGGCTGGCTTCCAACGGTACGGCGGCAATCGTCTGTTTTCCCGGTATCATGTACCGTGGCGGTGCAGAACAGAAGATCCGCAGGTATCTGGTGGACAACAACTTTATTGACTGCATCATCCAGTTGCCGAGCAACCTGTTCTTTGGTACCAGTATTGCCACCTGCATCATGGTGCTGAAAAAGGGCAAAACGGACAATAAAGTGCTGTTCATTGATGCTTCTTCCGAGTGCGTCAAGGTGACGAACAACAACAAACTCACCCCGGAGAACATTAACAAAATAGTGGACACCTTTGCACAGCGGGCAGAAGAAGCACACTTCTCCCATCTGGCGGAGTATTCCGAGGTGCAGGAAAATGACTATAACCTGTCGGTTTCCACTTATGTGGAAGCCAAGGATACCCGCGAGAAGATCGACATTGTAAAGCTGAACGCTGAAATCGCACAAATCGTAGCACGAGAAAACAAATTGCGGGCCGCCATTGACCAGATCGTGGCAGAAATCGAGGGCTGAGATGGAAAACGAAAAAAAAGATTCTGCATTGATACGTTCTTCTGCGGCTGAATATTTGACCTTTGTTGCCTCTACGGGCGAGGACAAGGACAGCATTGAGATGCGCTACGAGGATGAAAACATCTGGCTGACGCAAAAGATGATGGCGACCCTTTACGATGTGGGGCTTCCGACCATCAATGAGCATATCAAAAAGATTTATGCTGACCATGAGCAGGACGAGATGGCAACGATTCGGAAATTCCGAATAGTTCAAAATGAGGGTGGCCGACAGGTTACTCGCAGCGTGAACCACTATAATCTGCAAATGATTATTGCGGTCGGCTTCAAGGTGAACAACCAGCGGGCGGTGCGGTTCCGTGTCTGGGCAAATCAGATCGTGGAGCAGTACACCATCAAGGGCTGGGCCATGGATGAGGAACGCCTGAAAAACGGCGGCACAGTCTTGACCAAGAAATACTTTGAAGAGCAGTTGGAGCGCATCCGGGAGATTCGCATTTCGGAGCGCAACTTCTACCAGAAACTCACTGACATTTACGCTACTTCGCTGGATTATGACCGCAATGCGCTGACCACAAAAGAGTTCTTTGCAAAGGTGCAGAATAAGATGCACTATGCCGTGCATCGCCATACGGCGGCAGAACTGATCTATGAACGTGCCGATGCCGAAAAGCCGCACATGGGGCTTCACACATGGAAGGACGCTCCCAACGGCAAAATCAAAAAGAGCGATGTTTCGGTGGCGAAAAATTACCTGACTGAGGATGAAATGAAATCTATGGAGCTGATCGTTTCGGCATACCTCGACCTTGCCGAGAACCGTGCCCGCCGTCATATTCCCATGACCATGGAGGACTGGGCTAAGCGGCTGGACATCTATTTGCAGGCAGATGATTTGGAAGTGCTGAAGGATGCAGGCAAAATCTCGGCACAGCTTGCAAAGATGCACGCCGAAACGGAGTTTGAAAAGTACCGTGTGGTGCAGGATCGGCTGTACCAGAGCGATTTTGATAGGTATTTGGAGGAAAACCTAGAGTAAGATGAGCCTTGAGATTTGGAGTTTCATAGTGGATGTGCTCTCATTGATTGCAACAGTTGTATTGACAGTTGCAATCTATTGGCTACAGCGCTCACATGAAAAAGAACGTGAGCAAATGGAAGTGGAGGCGCAGAAAAAAGCTGTTGCTGAAGCGGCAAGAGTTTTTCTGATTGATAATGAAGATGAAATAGAATACTTGCCGTTGTCGGCAATCGCAAAGAGCCTGAAATTCAAAAGAAAGCATCATAGAGCGATAACGACCAAGTTTTTAAGATGTAGTGAGGAAGTCCAAAAGGAAATTCTGAAGCAAGCCAATTTTCAGCTAATAGAGGTTTCTAAAGAACAGGTGAGTGCTGCATTAAAACGACTAAAAGATGATATTAAGGTGTGCGGTTTTGGACGAGATACTTTATATGATGGGGCTAAATACTTTCATCGAGCGATGGAGTGTTATTCGGATGAAAAAATTGAAACCGTAAACCTGTACATATTTGAGGACATAAGGCGAACACACTTTTATCAAGGTGATTCACTCCAATTATTAAAAGACACGAGCTATAACGGAACGCTATACGGATATATGTATGATTACCTTCACTCCGCAGATTTGGGAAAATCCAAATGGCTACTGCAGCCACCAATTGATATGGTTTGGTCGCAATGCAATTTAGCTGAATGCCCGGAAGAAATAATGACATTCTGGACGATGCGAATCGTTATTGACTGTTGCCGGGTATTTGCTGAATCAGAAGAAGATATTATTTTCGATGAAGAGTTGATTGAAACACAGGAAGATATGTATTATTATGCGGTGATGGCGTTGTATAGTACTTACATTGCAAAGAAAGTAGAGGGTGCGAATGAGTAAGCTGGATGAGTTGATTCGGGAACTTTGCCCGGATGGTGTGGAATATAAAACATTAGGCGAGATAGGAAAATTTTACGGAGGACTAACGGGAAAATCAAAGAAAGATTTTGAGGACGGAAATGAAGTATTTATAACATATAAGAACGTTTATTCAAATCCCGCATTAGATATTTATCCCAATGATAAGGTGAAAATAGCGGACGGCGAAAAACAAAGAACATTGGAATATGGAGATATTGTTTTTACTGGCTCATCAGAAACACCAGACGAGTGCGGCTTTTCATCGGTTGTTACGAGAAAGCCGAATAGAAAACTCTATTTGAACAGTTTTTGCTTTTTCTTCCGGTTGAATAATCCTAAAGTGTTATTACCTGACTTCTCAAAACATCTTTTTAGGTCGAGCGAATTGAGATATCAAATCAGAAAAACTGCTAGTGGAGTAACACGGTACAATGTTTCTAAAGATAAAATGACAAAAATAAAAATTCCGATACCTCCCTTGAAAATCCAAAGGGAAATATCGGGAATGCTAGATATATTAGTTCAACAGGAGCAAGAGTTAATAAAACTACTTACAAAAGAAAAAACACTAAGAACAAAACAGTTCGATTGTTCTCTTAGAGAACTGATGGAATTATCGACAGAAAAATATAGTTTGGGTGAAATTATCGATTTTAATAACGGATTTGCATTTAAAAGTTCAGAGTTTAAAGATGAGGGCGTGCCTGTAATAAGAATTGCTAATATTCAAGATGGAACGATAGATATCAATGGAATGGTGTGTATAAGAAAAGATGGACATTATCAAAACATGGAACGATATAAAGCATATCCGGGAGATATTTTGATTGCGATGTCAGGTGCAACAACAGGAAAAATAGGAGTGAATACGACACAAAAAGTATTTTATATAAATCAGCGTGTGGGGAAAATTGAACCAAATGAAATGTTTGTTCAAAAGCAGTACTTGTATTATCTTTTGAATTATTATTCAGGTGAGATTATTAAAACTGCAAGGGGTACAGGAGCTCAGCCTAATTTAAGTTCGGAAAAATTAAAAAAAATTAGGGTAAAAATTCCAAATAAAAGGGAGCAAGAGAGGATAAGTAGTATACTAATGCAACTGGAAAATGAATGTAAAGGTCTTGTGAAAAAAATTGATTTTGAGATAAGCATGAGAAAAAAACAATCGGAATATTACCAATCAATATTACTGAATATTCAAGAAAAATCGGCTTCATTATAAATGGTCTTGAAGGAGAAAAAATGATTACTTCTGATGAGCGTGACAACAAGGATACCGTTGTTGCCACCTATGAACCCTCCAAAGTGCGCTCTGACAGCTACCAGAGCGAGGCGGAACTGGAAAAAGAGTTTATCCGGCTGTTGTGCGAGCAGGGCTACACCTATCTGCCGCTGCATACCGAGGATGAACTGATTGCTAACCTCCGCAGCCAACTGGAAGAGCTGAACCACTACCAGTTTTCCGATACGGAGTGGCGGCAGTTTTTCAGTGATGTAATTGCCAACCCCAACGAGCATATTCCCGAAAAGACCCGGAAGATTCAGGAAGACAATGTGCAGGTATTGCACCGGGATGATGGCAGCTCCAAAAATATCACGCTGATCGACAAGAAGAACATCCATAACAACCGCCTGCAGGTCATCAACCAGTATGAGGTAAAACAAGCAGACGGCGCACGGCATGATAACCGCTATGATGTGACGATTCTGGTCAACGGCTTTCCACTGGTTCATGTGGAACTGAAGCGGCGCGGGGTGGCCATCCGGGAGGCGTTCAACCAAATCAACCGCTACCAGCGGGATTCGTTCTGGGCGGGCTGCGGCTTATATGAGTATGTGCAGATTTTTGTGATCTCCAACGGCACAAATACCAAGTACTACTCCAACAGCACCCGCTACAATGCCATCAAGGATGCCAAACACGGCAAGACGAAAAAGGAAAAGACCAGCAACAGCTTTGAATTTACCTCCTACTGGGCTGATGCGAATAACCGTGTGCTGACGGATCTGATCGACTTTACCCGGACATTCTTTGCAAAGCACACGATCCTGAGTGTGCTGACCCGGTACTGCATCTTTACCTCAGAAAAGATGCTGATGGTGATGCGCCCATACCAGATCACGGCAACCGAGCGGATTTTGAACCGCATCGAGATCGCCAACAACTACAAAAAGTATGGCAGCATCGAGGGCGGCGGCTACATCTGGCACACCACTGGCTCCGGCAAGACGCTGACCTCCTTCAAAACGGCACGGCTGGCATCGCAGTTGCCCTACATCGACAAGGTGCTGTTTGTGGTAGACCGCAAGGACTTGGACTACCAGACGATGAAGGAATATGACCGCTTCGAGAAGGGAGCGGCAAACTCCAACACCAGTACAACGATTCTGAAACGCCAGTTGGAAAACCCGGAAGCACATATCATCATTACCACCATCCAGAAGTTGGCGACCTTCATCAAGAAAAATCCGGGGAATGAAGTCTACCAGAAGCACGTTGTGATCATCTTTGACGAGTGCCACCGCAGCCAGTTCGGTGATATGCACAAGGCCATTGTTCACAATTTCAAAAAGTACCACCTGTTCGGCTTTACAGGAACGCCGATTTTTGCAGTCAACGCAGGAAGCTCCACTGATCCACGCTATTTCACCACGGCGCAGACGTTCGGCGACCAACTGCACACCTACACCATCGTTGATGCCATCAACGACAAGAATGTGCTGCCGTTCCGGGTGGACTACATCAAGACGATGGACACAGAGCCAGACATGGACGACAAGCAGGTTTGGGACATTGACCGCGAAAAGGCGTTCATGGCACCCAAGCGTATTTCGCTGGTGACCAAGTACATCCTTGACCACTTCGACCAGAAAACCTATCGGGGAGACAAATCGTATGAGTTCAATCTGCTGACGAATGTGGCGGAGGTTGCCTCTGCCCAGCGTGGTGCGGTGGAGGAAATCAAGCAGAAGCAGCGTGTCAGCGGCTTTAATTCGATTTTCTGCGTGGCTTCTGTGCCGATGGCAAAGCTGTATTATCAGGAATTTAAAAAGCAGATGGCGGCAGACCCAACCAAGCGGCTGCGCATTGCTACCATTTACAGCTATGGAGCCAATGAAGCGGAAACGGATGGCATTCTAGACGAGGAAAACCCGGAAGATACCTCCAACCTTGACCAGAGCAGCCGGGATTTTCTGGACGCAGCCATTCAGGATTACAACGAGATGTTCCACACGAACTACTCGACCGATGGTGAGCGGTTCCAGAACTACTACAAGGATGTATCGCTCCGCATGAAGAACAAGGAACTTGACCTGCTGATCGTGGTCAATATGTTCCTGACGGGCTTCGATGCCACGACCCTGAATACCCTTTGGGTGGACAAGAACTTGAAGATGCACGGTCTGATTCAGGCGTTCAGCCGGACGAACCGTATCTTGAACAGCATCAAGACCTTTGGCAATATCGTCTGCTTCCGCAACCTGCAAAAGCGGGTGGATGCGGCTATTTCGCTGTTTGGAGATAAAAATGCAGGCGGCATTGTCCTGCTGCGCAAATATGCGGACTATTACCATGGCTATACGGATGAGCAGGGGAAATACCATCAGGGCTACGCAGACATGATCGATGACCTGACACAAACTTTCCCGCTGACAGATCCGCAAATTGTAGGAGAGCAGAACCAGAAAGATTTTATCGTGCTGTTTGGCGCACTGCTGCGGATGCGGAACCTGCTGTCCTCCTTTGATGATTTCAAGGGCAACGAACTGATCTCTGAACGGGATTTACAGGACTATTTGGGCCGCTATCAGGATTTGCGGGATGAATGGCGTAACAAGAAGCACGATGAAACCAAAGAAGATATCACGGATGATGTGGTGTTCGAGGTGGAGCTGATTCGGCAGGTCGAAATTAACATTGACTACATTCTGATGCTGGTCAAAAAGTACCATGATACCCATTGTGATGACAAAGAGGTGCTTATCACGATTCGCAAGGCGATTGATGCCAGCCCGGAACTGCGCAGCAAAAAGCAACTGATTGAAACCTTTATTGCAGGGGTCAACGATGTGGATGATGTGATGGCAGAGTGGAACACTTATGTGTCCGAACAGCGGGAGAAAGAGCTTGCAAAGATCATCCAAGAGGAAAAGCTGAAGGAGCCGGAGACACGCAAGTATCTGGCCAATGCGTTCCGTGATGGTGAAATCAAAACTGTGGGCACCGATATTGACAAGCTGATGCCGCCTGTTTCCCGCTTTGGCGGCGGTGGCCGTGCACAGAAAAAACAGGGTGTAATCGATAAGCTGAAGAGCTTCTTTGATAAATTCTTTGGGATTGGCGGAAGTGATATATATAAATGGTAGTATGTACATTTATGTGAATGAGTGGTATACTAAATGAAAGGATAGAAATGAAACTGACAATCGAACAGGAAAGACAGATAACAGCACAGTATCAGTACATCAAAGAGTTGGCAACATTGAAATATGATGCGGAGGAAAAAAGAGAACAAAATTTAATTCAACAGTCCAGTCAGATGCAAACGGCTTTTTCATTCATGACAGCAGCTGTGTTTGCGGCTACGGCTATTTGCATAGAATACCGGGGAAAGCTGACCTTGAATTTTTTTCTGATAGCAGTATCTGTTGTTACTTTTTTGCTGATTGTGAGTCTACTTTTAGCATCCATAGCGCAATGGAGATGGAAAACAGAAGCATTTCCAGATATACTGGATATTAAGGATACGGTTGTAAATGATCCTGAGTGGGAAAAACTTACAATTAAATACCACCAAATCAATCAGTGGATTGATTTGGTGGGAAAAGTTCAAAAGAAAAAAGCGAAAATAAACGATAGGCGTGTTAAATTGATAATGGCTTCGATGATTTGCTTTTACTTGTCAATCGGGAGTATAGTAATTAGCTTTTTTATCGGCGTTATGAAGTTGAGATGAAAGGTTGGTACATAAAATGGCAGAACAGAATAAACCAGCGCAGAGCAATCCAGCTAAGAGTGTAACGACACCGCCGATGCCTGTAAAACATACAAGGGATAATGGTGGAAATCTAAGAACGTCCACAAGAAGTGGTGTGAAGAAATGAGTGATGAAAAGAAAATTGTGATAAAAGCAGAACAGGAGAAAGACACTGCTCAAGAGAATACTAATCCGGCATTGCTAATGAAAACGCCAGCAATGCCACTAAAGATGGAATTTGCTGAAAAGATTACGAAAGAGCCTGAAGTAAAAATCAAAAAGGCAAATTCCTGATTAGACAGAATTGCGTGATACTATCCTGATACTAAAAAATCAGCAAGCCACATCTACCACGGCAATCTCATGGAAAAGTGAACATCCAAGAATAGATGCACTAAACAAATTTGTTTAGTTTAGAAACAAACCTACCGAGCTCGAGTAAGCTTTCTTGATAAAATTGGATCAGGTAAACCTGCAAGCCCCCCGCCAGTTCATCACCGGCAGGGGGCTTTTTATGTGTGTACGGGTAGTTTAACAGAATCCTTGATCTTTGCCGCGATTACGACGCATCCAGCAATTCGTCCGGGTCCTCGATGGCTTCTTCGATGGTCTCTTCCTCAGGAGTGGGTTCATCGACATCGGACGGAGCGAACAGGTCACGGATGAAGTCGCGCAGGAGGACGAGGCTGTTGTCAAGGTCGGCATCCTCGCTCAGCAGCTGCTGGATCATATCCGGCTTATCGGTGATCAGGTCGTCCACGCCGATGCTCAGCAGTTCGCTGGCATCCTCTTCGCGGTTGACGGTCCATGCGGAGATCGTCTTGCTGCGCTTATGGATCTGCTGCACCATACCGGAGGTGATAAAGGTGGACTGTACGCTGAAGAAATCTGCGGCAGGCAGATCGTAATAACTGCCCACGCCCAGTGCAAGGATATAGCCGGTCCGGATCTCCGGTGCCAGCTCCTTGACCTTGCAGAGGGTTTCATAACTCTGCGAGGTGATGGTGCAGTCCTGCGCAAAGCCTTTTTCGCGGATGATGCGGATGGTTTCCGCTTCCAGCTCCGGGGTGGCGGCATTGGGCTTGATCTCAATGTTCAGCTGGATCTTACCTTTGCACAGGTCCAGCACTTCTTCCAGTGTGGGAACTTTGGCACCAGTGTACTTCTGGCCGAACCAGCGCCCGGCATCCAGCTTGCGAACCTCGTGATAGGTCAGGTCGTAGATGTTCTCGTTGCGGCCGGTGCAGCGGCGCAGGCTGGTATCGTGGGTAACCATAACCACGCCGTCCCTGGTCATCTGCACATCCAGCTCGGCCCACTCGCAGCCCTGATCGATGGCCAGCTGGAAAGCGGGCAGGGTGTTTTCCGGTGCGGCAGCGGAGTAGCCGCGGTGCGCGGTGACTACCGGCGCAACGCCGCCCAGCATGGAGAGCAGCTCGTCGTCTCTGGGCAGGGCAAGGTAACAGAATGCCAGCGCAAAGGTGAGCAGAGTAGCACCCGCAACCGATGCACCCAGAAGCAGCCTGCCGGTGGAACGGTGATGCTTTCCGCTCTGGACCGGCTCCGGCTCAAAGGGGAGAAATTCCCGCAGGCGGCAGTGCAGCATGGCGAGGATCGTGCACTGCGCCATGGTGATGGCGCTGTCGATCAGGAACTGGAAGAAAGGCATCTCAATGGCCAGCGCCGCGCGGGACAGTGCAAACATGGCCTGTGTGCTCTGCAGCCCGACCGCGATGATGATGCCGTACAGCGGCACGGCAACCGCTGCCGTCAGCAGCAGGGAACGCAGGACGACCGAGAGGTTCCAGCGCAGCAGCAAAAGAAAAGCACGGAAGACGCGCCTGCGGATGCAGCAAAAGCTTTCCTTTACCGACTGCCACAGGCTTTTGCGCTCCAGCACGAACAGCGGCAGCACCAGCACCCAGCTGACACAGAGGAAC
>ENA-OPSZ01001268-OPSZ01001268.1-human-gut-metagenome-genome-assembly--contig:-NODE-1268-length-12355-cov-3.012439_pt1 | contig 12355 bp, 10 predicted proteins | sample MGYA00241814_ERZ501919 | MGnify/ENA primary metagenome ERZ501919 (study PRJEB25962, sample SAMEA2042440) | human gut metagenome | biome: human gut; feature: human-associated habitat; material: faeces... | reverse complement strand
CGCACGCACAGGCCGCAAGCAATGCAGCCGACCTTGCAGGTCTTGTTGACCACAGCACCCTTGTCCTTGCTGCTGCACTTAACGGCAGGCTGGGGGGCGATAGGCTTCATCTGGATGACCTTGCGCGGGCAGACAGCGGTGCAGGCAGTGCAGCCGGTGCACTTTTTGCGGTCGACTACCGCCACACCATTGATGACATGGATGGCATCGAATTTGCAGGCACGGGTGCAGTCACCCAAGCCTAAGCAGCCGTAGGCGCAGGCACTGGGGCCGCCAGCCAGAGCTGCCGCAGCGGCACAGGTCTGGATGCCCTGATAGTCAAAGCGCTTGCCGCAGTTTTCGCCGCCAGCGCAGATGACCGTAGCACGCAGGCTGGGGCGGTCATCGGTATCGTTGCCCATGATGGTGTTGATGGCGTCGGCCGCCTTGTCACCACCGGGGGCACATTTAAAGGTAGGGGCACCGTCCATGACGATGGCCTTGGCGTAGTCGGCACAGCCGGCATAGCCGCAGCCGCCGCAGTTGGCGCCGGCCAGATGGCTGAGGATTTCCTCTTCCCGGGGGTCCTTCTTTACCTCAAAGACCTTGGAGGCTACTGCCAAGATGAAGCCGAACACGGCGCCGAGGACAGCCAGCACCACAACGGCAGCAATGACATTTCCGATATCCATTTTCCTCTTGCCTCCTCTTACCAGACCTTCAAACCGGAGAAGCCCATAAACGCCAGGGCCATCAGACCAGCGGTGACCAGGGCGATGGGAAAGCCCTCAAACGCCTTGGGATAGTCCGCAAACACCAGCCGCTCCCGGATGCTGGCGAACAACACGATGGCCAGCAGGAAGCCCAGGCCGCCGGTGATGCCGTAAACTACGGAGGAGATGAAGTTATAGTTGTTCTGCACGTTCAGCAGCACCACGCCCAGTACGGCGCAGTTGGTGGTAATCAGGGGCAGATACACACCCAGAGCCGTGTACAGAGACGGCATGGATTTCTGTAAAAACATCTCCACGAACTGGACCAGGGATGCGATGACCAGAATGAAGGTCACGGTCTGCATATACTCCAGTCCAAAGCGAACCAGGACGAACTCGTTGACCGCATAGCACACGGCGGAAGCCAGTCCCATGACGAACGTCACAGCGATGCCCATGCCCACAGCGGTATCCACCTTCTTGGAAACACCCAGGAAGGGGCAGATGCCTAAGAACTGGGAGAAGATGAAGTTGTTTGCCAGAATGGCACCCAGCGTAATTGCCAGGAGTTCATAGATTTGATCCATTATTTGCTCTCCTCCTTATTTTTCTTAGGTCTGGACAGCGCCCACTGCATCAGGGCAATGAGGCAGCCCAGCACCAGGAAGCCGCCCACAGGCAGGGTCAGCATACCGGCAGGGAACTGGGAGGGGATGATCTGGATGCCCTTCAGGTCGGGACCCAGGATGCCGCCGCCGAAGGTGCCGGCGCCCAGAAACTCACGGATGATGCACATAACCATCAGCACCACAGTGTAGCCAAAGCCCTGGAAGATACCGTCCCAGAAGGAAGCGGCCACACCGTTCTTGTAGGAGAAGGACTCCGCCCGGCCCAGGATGATGCAGTTCACCACGATCAGGGGGATGAACACGCCCAGCGACTCGGACAGGGCCGGAACGAATGCCTGGATCAGCAGATCCACGCAGGTCACGAAGCCAGCGATCACCACAATGAACATGGCGATACGGATCTTGTCCGGCACGATCTTGCGAATAGCCGCGATGATGACATTGGAAAGGGTCAGGATGACGGTGACCGCCACGCCCATGCCCAGGCCGTTGAAGAACGAGGTGGTGATGGCCATGGTGGAACACATGCCCAGCACCTGCACCAGCACAGGGTTGTTGGTGATCAGTCCCTCTTTGAACTGTTTGCCTAAATTCATGAATTGCTCCTCCCTTCTCAGCCCATGGCAGCCACGGCAGCCAGCGCCGCATTCACGCCGGCAGTCACACCCTTGGTGGAGACGGTGGCGCCGGTGATGGCGTCCACGTTAGTGCCCACCGTCAGAGTGCCGTCCGCCGCGCTCTTGCCGATAAACTGGTCCAGCACACCCACGCCGGAGGCGGTGGGTTCGTTGCCCACGACCTTCGTGCCGATGCCGGAGGTCTCAGAGTGGTTGACGACAGAAACGCCAGTGACGGCGCCTTCCGCGTCCACGCCCACCATCATTTCAATGCTGCCCTGGGAGCCGGAGGCGGTGACCTTTACGGCATAGCCGGCGGCCTCGCCGTTCACCTGGACCTCGTACATCTCGTTCAGGGTGCCGCCGGCAGCTGTGGCCGCAGCGGTCATATCGCCAGACAGTTCCAGCGCGTCGGAGAAGGTGGTGTTGTCCGGATCGGACACCACGGCCAGCATGGCCGCTTCAGTCTTCTGCTGGTTGATCTCAGCGATGGGGCCGGCCGTCACACCGTTGACCAGACCCAGCAGCAGTGCCACGATCAGGCAGGTCCCCAGCAGGGTCACAGTCAGCTTTACGATGTACTTGGGGTCCATATCAATCTTTTCTTTGGTCTTGACTTCGTTGCTCATTTCGCAGCCGCCTCCTTGTTAGCGGATTTCACAACGCCGAAGCGAGAGGGCTTCACAGCCTTGTCGATCAGCGCCACTACCAGGTTCATAATCATGATGGAGTAGCACACGCCCTCGGGATAGGAGCCGAAGTAGCGGATGAACACGGTCAGCAGGCCGCAGCCGATGCCGAAGAGGATCTCGCCCACGGGGGTGGTGGGACTGGTGACATAGTCGGTGGCCATGAAGAAGGCGCCCAGCATCAAACCGCCGGAGAGCAGGTCGAACAGGGGATCCCGGCCGAAGAGGGCGGAAAAGACCGCGGCAGTGGCCAAGTAAGTAACGGGGATCACAGGACTGATCACCCGGCGGGCGATCAGGTAAATTCCGCCGATGAGCAGGGCCAGGGCGCAGGTCTCGCCCAGGCAGCCACCAGTGTTGCCCAAAAACAGATCCAGGTAAGAGGGCAATTCCCCGCCGCCTTCCTTGAGAATTCCCAGGGGGGTGGCGGAAGTCACCGCGTCGGCGGTGGCAGCGTAGTCAAAGGGCTGAACCCAGTGGGGCATCCGGGAGGGGAAAGAGTTCAAGAGGATGATCCGGGCGGTCAGCGCAGGGTTCACAAAGTTTTGACCGATGCCGCCAAACATCTGCTTGACCACCACAATGGCCACCACGCCGCCGAAAATGGCGATGAAGGGATTGATGGTGACCGGCAGGTTTAGGGCCAGCAGAATACCGGTGACCACACAGCTCAAGTCTCCCACGGTCTGGGGGCGTTTCATCACTCTGCGGGACAGGTATTCACTGAGAACACAGGAGGCAACACAGGTCAGAATCACCACGGCCGCCCGAAAGCCAAAGAGGATCACCGAAGCGATCATGGCGGGGACCAGGGCGATAATCACGTCCAGCATAATGTTCTGGGTGGTTTTCCCACCGTTAAAATGAGGGGACGAGGATACGATCAGCTTGTCCAATTTACATTACATCCTTTCCAGAAAGCGTGTTTCCCAGGGAAACGCTCTGAAAAAATCAAGTGCACAAGGGGCTTCCCCCTGTTCTGTTTTAATGGGTCAGGCCTTTTTTTGACCCGCTTTTTTCACATAGCTTTTGCCCAGACGGATGGCTTGGACCAGTCTCCGGCCAGCGGGACAGGAGAACGCACAGCAGCCGCACTCCATGCAGGTCATCACATGGAGGGACTGGAGGGATTCCACGTCCTTGCGTTCCACCGCCTGTTCCAGTTTGGTGGGCATCAGGTTCATGGGACATGCAGCCACACAGCGCCCGCAGCGGATGCAGGCAGTGGGAGCCCGAAGCACCGCGTCCCCTTCGGCAAAGGCCAGGATGGCGTTGTTTTGCTTCAAAACGGGCAGTTCGTCGCTGGTGATGGCCACACCCATCATGGGGCCGCCCATGATGAGCTTTTTCGGTTCGGCCTTGTAGCCGCCGCAGAAGGCAATCACGTCCTTGATGGGAGTGCCCACGGGGACGATGACGTTTTGGGGATTCTTCACCGCAGAGCCGTCAATGGTGACCCGTTTCAAGGTCAGAGGCATTCCGGTGCGCATGTAGCTTGCCAGGAAGGAGACGGAGGCAATGTTCATCACCAGGCATCCCACATCGGCGGGCAGCTTGCCCTCGGGAACCTTCCGGCCGGTGCAGGCCTGCACCAGCACTTTTTCGGCGCCTTGGGGGTAGCGGCTCTTCAGAGGAAGGACCCGTACTTCATCCCGGGGATCCCGTTTGGGATCGTCGGCGATTTCCCGCAGCTTCTGGATCACGTCGGGTTTGTTGTCCTCAACGGCGATGATCACCCGCTGCACGTTGAGGATTTCCTTGATTTTGTAGATGCCCTCCAGCACGTTGGCGCCGTTTTCCAGGGCTTCCCGGTGGTCGGAGGTGACATAGGGTTCACATTCCGCCACGTTGACAAGTAGAGTGTCGATCACTTTCCCCTCGGGCACGTTGAGCTTGACGTGAGCGGGGAAACCTGCGCCGCCCAGGCCCACCAATCCGGCGGACCGGGCCGCAGCAGCCAGTTCTTCCTTAGAATCGATGGAAGCGGGGGGATAGATGTTGGGATCGTGCTCCATTTTCCCGTCGCTTTCCACCACCACAGCGGTGGTCATCTGGCCGCCGGTGAGCATGACACTGGTGATTTCCGTCACCGTACCGGAGACGGAGGAATGCACCGGGGCGCTCACATAGGCATCACTGTCGCCCACCACCGTGCCCACAAAAACATGGTCCCCTTTCTTCACCGTGGGGACACAAGGGGCGCCGATGTGCTGCTGCATGGGCAAGATGACCCTTTCCGGAGGCGGCATGGTGGAGGTGGGGATGCTCCAGGTATTTTTCCGATGGGGCACCGCTGCACCGCCATGGGTGCGGAAAGGATGTTTTGGAAACTCCATAGCTTCATTCCAGCCTTTCGTAAAGTTCGGTCACTGAAAAGGGAGGTCTTTCACAAAAATGGAGAGACCTGAACTTTTCCATTTACCATTGTAACCGAAAAAAGACAAAGTCGCAAGATAAATGTAAAGAGAATCACGAATATGTGGTATACTGGGCTAAAAGAAATTTTTTTGAAAATTTTTTCTTTGGGGTGGGTGAAAACAGGGTTCTCTCTCGTATTCTCTATGAAAGGCCCCAGAGAGGGCCACAAAACAAGGAGGAATCACTCATGAAAAAGAAGATCATCACCCTGGTATTGGCAATGGCATTGGTTTTGTCTCTGGGAGGAACGGCAGCTTTCGCCGCAGGCGGTCACGGCCGTGGCCAAGGAGCGGGAGCAGGAACCTGTGGCCAAGGTCAGAACTATGTAGACGCAGACGGTGACGGTGTGTGCGACAACTGGACGGCAGGAGGCCGCGGCCAGAACTATGTGGACGCGGACGGCGACGGTGTGTGCGACAACTGGACGGCAGGAGGCCGCGGTCAGAACTATGTGGACGCAGACGGTGACGGTGTGTGCGACAACTGGACGGCAGGAGGCCGCGGTCAGAACTATGTGGACGCGTACGGCGACGGTGTGTGCGACAACTGGGGAACAGGGTACCGGGGGCGGTTCCATTGCTTCCAGTACATGGTGTAAGGATGTAGGAAACAAACGGCAGAGGGGAACTTATGCGGAGTGAAGATCAGGTAAGGCAGGCCATGGACGAATATGGGGACATGGTTTGGCGGGTGTGTATGGTACATCTGAAAAATACAGCGGACTCAGAGGACATCCTTCAAAACGTATTTTTGAAGTATGCCCTGCACACCGCGCCCTTTGAGAGCCCAGAGCACGAAAAGGCCTGGATCTTGCGGGTGGCCATCAATGCTTGCCGGGATCTGTTGCGAAATGTATTTCGCAGCCGCACGGTTCCACTGGAAGAGGTGTTTCAGGAGCAGGCCCAGGAGGTTCCGGAAGAACATCGGGACCTGTTGCGGGCGGTGCTGACGTTGCCTCCCCAATATAAAGACGCAGTCTATCTGTATTACTACGAAGGGTACAAGGCGGCAGAGATCGGAAAGATCTTGCGAAAAAAGGTGAACACCGTATACAGTTTGCTGGAACGGGCCCGAGGTCTTTTGAAAAAACGGTTGGCGGAAGGAGGGGATTCCCATGGATGAACGGTTGAAAAACGCCTTGGGGGCGCTGCAAGCCCCGGAGGAGGTCAAAGAACGTGCTTTGCAGGGAATTTCCCGGAAATTGTACCGGAGAAGGCAACCTGTGTGGCGGATGGCCACGGCAGCCTGCGCCCTTCTGGTGTTCCTGCTGGTGGCAGGAGGGTGGGTTTACCTGACTCCCACCGCATATCTCAGCGTGGATGTGAATCCGTCCCTGGAGCTGGGCATCAACCGGTTTGGCCGAGTGGTGACAGCGGATGCTTACAACGAGGACGGGGAGGCTTTGCTGGAAGAGCTTCAGGTGCGCTTTGCCTCTTGGGAAGAAGCTCTGGAGGAAATCCTTCAGCTGGACGTGGTACAGGATCCCCAGTCGGTGTTGTCCCTGACGGTGGCTGGAAAGGACCAGTCTCAGTGCAGCCGAATTCTCCAGCAGGCAGAGGACCAAACGTCAGATTGCGGCAATGTGCTGTGTCAGGAAGGCACCCTGGAAGAACGGGAAGAAGCCCATCAAGTGGGAATGTCCTTGGGAAAATACCGGGTCTATGAACAGATTCTGGAATGGAATCCCCAATTCACTGTGGAAGAAGCTCAGAACATGACCATGGGAGAGCTTCAGCGGCTTCTGCGCCAGCTGAACCCGGAGAGTAACAGCGGCCAAGGGAATGGCTCCGGCCAAGGTCAGGGGCAGTCCCAGGGTTCGGGTATGGGCCAGGGGAACGGCTCCGGTCAAGGACAGGGTCAGTCCCAGGGAACCGGCATGGGCCAGGGAAATGGTTCCGGTCAAGGACAGGGTCAGTCCCAGGGGACCGGCATGGGCCAGGGGAACGGCTCCGGTCAAGGACAGGGTCAGTCCCAGGGAACCGGTATGGGCCAGGGGAATGGTGCCGGTCAAGGACAGGGCCAGTCCCAGGGAACCGGCAAGGGCCAGGGGGACGGGGCCGGCGTAGCCCAATGGGGACGGAAGGACACTTCCGGCGATTCTTGAAACAACCGCAAAAAAGGCCTCGGCAGCTAGCCGGGGCCTTTTTGTATGGAAGAAAACGTCAAGCGGCAGGATTGTTTGCCAGCTTGGCTTTTTCTTTGCGAACCATTTCCCGCCAGATGGTCAGGAGCATGGTGATGTAGCAGGCGCCCCCTCCCACAAAGTTGGAGATGGGTTCTGCCAGGAACACGCCGTTGACGCCCAAGGAGAAGCAGTGGGGCAGAATCAAAGTCAAGGGGACCACAATAATCACCTTCCGCAGCAGGGAGAAAAACACCGCCTGTTTGGAACGTCCCAAAGCCACGGCTGCCGATTGCCCGGCCATTTGCAGGCTCATCATAAAGAAACCGAAGAAGTAGATGTGCATGGAAGGTTCCGCGGCAGTGCGCAACGCTTCCTCGCTGCTGAACAGGCCGATGAAAAAGTGGGGAAACAGAAACAGAAGCAGCCAAACCACGGTGGTATAGATGACGCACACGATGCTGGTGAATTTGATGCCTGTCCGGACCCGGCGGTACTCTTGGGCCCCGTAATTGAAGCCGATGACCGGCTGTCCGGCGCTGGTCATGCCGTTGATGGGGGTGGAGACCACTTCCCGCACAGAGTTGAGGATGGTCATTACCCCTACATACAGATCCCCTCCAAAGGTTTGCAGGGTGGCGTTACAGGCAATCTGGACCACGCTGTTGGTGATGGCCATAATAAAACTGGAAAACCCCAGAGTGACAATTTGCCACACCAATTTCCACCGGACCCGGAGGCTGCTCCAGACCAGTGGGATCAGGGCTTTTTTACCTCGGAGAAAGGAGATGGCCCAGAGGGCGGAAACAAATTGGGAAAGGACGGTAGCCAGGGCGGCCCCTTGAACTCCCATTCCCAGCAGGAAGATGAAAATGGGGTCCAGAACAATATTGGTCACCGCCCCCAGAAGGACGGTCATCATGCCCTTGCGTCCGAAGCCCTGGGCGTTGATAAAGGGGTTCATGCCCAGACTCATCATGACAAAGATACTGCCGCACAGATAGATGGTGACATAGCCGTTGGCGTAAGGGTAGGTGACGTCGCTGGCGCCGAAGGCGTAGAGCAGAGGACGTTTCAGCAGAAGAATCACGGCGGTGAGCACCACCCCTGTTCCCACCAGCATGGTAAAGGTGTTGCCCATGATTTCCCGGGCTTTTTCCACATTGCCCCTTCCCCGCTCGATGGAAAACAGGGGAGACCCGCCCATGCCGAACAGGTTGGCAAAGGCGGTGACAATGGAAATAATGGGGAAGGTGAGCCCTACGCCGGTCAGGGCGTTGGCGGCGGCATCGGGAATGTGGCCGATGTACATCCGGTCCACCACGCTGTACAGCACGTTGATCAGCTGGGCTACGGTCATGGGCACTGCCAGCCGGAGGATATTTCCGGCCACGCTGCCTCTGGAAAAGTCGCTGGTTTGGCTTGAGGTCATGTTGTAAAATCCCGGTCCTTTCTCCCCGGCCCCAGGGGAAACGACCATTTTCTCCAGGGTCGGGCTTTTTTCCCAGTTTAACAGCTTTTGAGGATTTCCTCAAGTTTTTCTTTTCAAAGGACGGGTTTGGTGGTATAATAAATCGGTTATTGGAATAGGGCTGATTTTGGCTAATTAGCGGGCTTCCCCCCGGGGGAAGCGTGTATGCAGAAAGGAAAGATCGACGAAATGGGTACTAGAGAGAATTTGCGCAACGTGGCGATCATCGCCCACGTGGATCACGGAAAGACTACGCTGGTGGATCAGATGCTGCGGCAAAGCGGTGTGTTCCGTCAAAACGAGGCCGTGGCAGAGCGCGTGATGGATTCCGGCGATCTGGAGCGGGAACGGGGCATCACCATCCTCTCCAAGAATACGGCCGTGATGTATAAAGACACCAAGATCAACATTGTGGACACTCCCGGACATGCGGACTTCGGCGGCGAAGTGGAGCGTGTGCTGATGATGGTGGACGGCGTGCTCCTGCTGGTGGACGCCTTTGAAGGCTGTATGCCTCAGACCCGGTTTGTGCTGAAGAAGGCTTTGGCCCTGGGAAAAAAGCCCGTGGTGGTTTTGAATAAGATTGACCGTCCCGGCGCTCGTCCCGCGGAAGTGGTGGACGAGGTGCTGGATTTGTTTATCGAACTGGGCGCCAATGACGACCAGTTGGATTTTCCGGTGGTGTACGCTTCCGCCAAGGACGGCTATGCCACTTTGGATCCCAACGTGCCCGGCACGGATATGGAGCCCCTCTTCGAGATGATTCTCAAGGAAGTTCCCGCACCCCAGGGGGATTTGGAAGGCCCCACCCAGGTGCTTTTCTCCAACATCGACTATGACGAGTATGTGGGCCGCATTGGTATCGGCCGGGTGGAGCGGGGCTCCATCCATGTAGGCCAGTCGGTCACCATCTGCGGCGGCGGGGAAGAACACCACAAGAGCGCCCGGATCACCAAGCTGTATCAGTTTGAAGGGCTCAAGCGGGTGGAAGCCCAGTCTGCCCAGCTGGGAGATATTATCGCAGTATCCGGTATTGCAGATCTGAACATCGGCCAGACCGCCTGCGCCACGGACTGCGTGGAGCCTCTGCCCTTTGTGAAAATCGATGAGCCCACGGTGTCCATGCTTTTCATGGTCAACAATTCCCCCTTTGCCGGACGGGAAGGCAAGTATGTCACCTCCCGGAATCTGCGGGACCGGCTCTTTAAAGAAGTGGAGACCAACGTGGCCATGCGGGTGGAGGAAACCGATTCCGCAGATACCTACAAGGTATCCGGCCGCGGCGAGCTGCATCTGTCCATCCTCATTGAGCAGATGCGCCGTCAGGGCTACGAATTCCAGGTGTCCCGTCCCTCGGTGATTTACAAGGAAAAGGACGGCAAGCGTTTGGAGCCCATGGAACTTTTGATGATCGAGGTGCCCGACAACTATGTGGGCGCCGTCATGGAAAAGATCGGTTCCCGGAAGGCAGAGCTGCTGAACATGGGGTCCCGGGAATCCGGCACCACCCACCTGGAGTTCAAGATTCCCGCCCGGGGTCTGATGGGCTACCGTTCCGAGTTCCTCACCGACACCAACGGCAACGGCATCATGAACCATGTGTTTGACTCCTACGAGCCCTACAAGGGGGAGATCCAGCAGCGGGTGCAGGGTTCCATCATTGCCCATGAGACTGGGGAATCCACCGCTTACGGTCTGTTCTACGCCCAGGATCGCGGCCGGATGTTTATCGGGCCCGGCGTGGAAGTATACGAGGGTATGATTGTGGGGGCCAACCCCAAGAACGAGGACATCGTGGTGAATGTGTGCAAGAAAAAGCATGCCACCAACACCCGTGCTTCCGGCTCCGATGAGGCCCTGAAGCTGACGCCCCATTCGGTGCTCAGCCTGGAGCAGTGCTTGGAGTTTATCGCCGACGACGAGTTGGTGGAGGTCACGCCCAAGAGCATCCGCATGCGCAAGGCCATCCTTTCCAAGGAACTGCGGATGAAGCAGGCAAGCAAGAAAAAATAAACCATACAAAGGAGGCGGCCGGTTGGACATCGTCATATTGGACCTTGAGTGGAACGGCACCTACAGCCGGCGGCTCAAGGGATATATCAACGAGATCATCGAATTTGGGGCGATCAAATGTGGTCCCCATCTGGAGGAGAAAGAGACTTTTTCCTGCTTTGTGAAACCTCAGGTGGCAAAGCACATCAGCTCTACCATCTCCCACCTGACCAGCATCACCGATGAAAATCTCACCGACGGCCTGACTTTTATGCAGGCAGTGAGCCGGTTCAAGCGGTGGGCGGGGGATTGCCTGGTCATGACCTGGGGCACCTCGGATATTTTGACGCTCATCGAAAATTGCCGGTATTTCAGCGGAGATGAGCATGTGCCCTTCCTGACCCGGTACTGCGACCTGCAGCTGTACACCCAGGACCGGATGGGCCTGGGGCGGCGGGAGCAGGTGGGGCTGTCCCGGGCGGCGGAGCTGCTGGGCCTGGACCTTTCGGGAATGGACCACCACCGGGCCTTAGACGACAGCCGAATGACCTTGGAGGTGCTGCGGAAGGTGTACGATCCCCGGGGAATGGAACCTTACATTGACCTGTGCGATCGGGAATTTTACCGGAGGATCACTTTTAAGACCACCTATATCTGCGACCTGCGCAGCCCCCTGGTGGAAAAGAGCCACCTTGGGTTTCCCTGTCCCAAGTGCGGGGCGGAAAGCCAGAGGCTGACCCGTTGGAACGTGAAAAATAAAAGCTTCCGGGCAGATTTCCGCTGTACCAGTTGCGGCCATCTGTTTGCGGGAAGGCTGACCATCAAACAGAAATATGAGGGACTTACCGTGAACAAGAAAACCTTTCCCTTGCCGGATATCGAAAAGCCCCGTCAGGCCCAGCCGGGCCCCGTGGGAAATATGGAACTGGAATTGTCCCAGGGGGTGGGGGTGCTCCGTTTTCCATCCTGGAAGGGGCTTTCCACAGTGAACCACGCCTTTACCACCCGTATCGGCGGAGTGAGCAGCGGGGAATTTGCCGCCATGAACCTGGGATTCGGCCGGGGAGACGAGCCGGAGAAGGTGGCGGAAAATTACCGGCTTTTCTGCGCAGCCGCAGGATTTGACAGCGAATCTCTGGTGGCCGGCGCCCAGGACCACCACATCCATATTCGTCGGGTGGGAGAGGCCCAGCGGGGAATCGGCATCTGGCGTGAAAAGGATATGGAGTCCATTGACGGCCTGTGCACCGATGATCCCAAGGTGACCCTTGTCATCTACTGCGCCGACTGTGTCCCTCTCTATTTTGTGGACGGGGAACATAAGGCCATCGGTTTGGCCCACGCGGGCTGGCGGGGAACCGCCGCAGGCATGGCCAAGGCCATGGTGGAGCGGATGGCCCTGGAATTTGGCACGGACCCTCTCAAGCTGCAGGTGGCTGTGGGTCCCTCCATCGGCAAGGAGTGCTTTGAAGTGGATGAGCCTGTGGCAGCGGAGTTTTTAAAATTGCCCGGTGCCCAGCATTTTGTGGAAGGTCCCCAGCGGGATAAGTACCATGTGGATCTTTGGGAGTGCAACCGGCAATTCCTCTTGGGAGCCGGCGTGCCGGAAGAAAACATTGTCATCGGCGGGGTTTGCACCATGTGCGAAAGCGACCTGGTGTTTTCCCACCGGAAGACCAGGGGCCAGCGGGGCAGCAATTGCGCCATGCTGGCGCTGAAGCCGTG
>ENA-OPSZ01001256-OPSZ01001256.1-human-gut-metagenome-genome-assembly--contig:-NODE-1256-length-12424-cov-2.475625_pt1 | contig 12424 bp, 8 predicted proteins | sample MGYA00241814_ERZ501919 | MGnify/ENA primary metagenome ERZ501919 (study PRJEB25962, sample SAMEA2042440) | human gut metagenome | biome: human gut; feature: human-associated habitat; material: faeces... | reverse complement strand
CGTGGAGAGAAGTCTGAACCACCTTTACCGCCACCCATAGGCAGGGTAGTCAGTGAGTTTTTGAATGTCTGCTCAAAGGCAAGGAATTTTAGGATTCCCAAGTTTACAGAAGAGTGGAAACGAATACCGCCTTTATAGGGACCGATAGCGTTGTTGTGCTGTACGCGGTAGCCCATGTTGGTTCGGATGTTGCCTTTATCGTCCATCCAAGTAACACGGAACTGATATACACGGTCGGGAATGCAAAGGCGCTCAATCAAGTTTACCTTATCAAATTCAGGGTGTTTGTTGTATTCTTCTTCAATTGTACCGAGCACTTCTTCTACTGCCTGATGATATTCAGGCTCATTAGGGAATCTTCTTTTTAATTCATCTAATACCTTAGCTGCATTCATAATCTATTTCTTTTATGGTTACTAATTAGTTTTTATTGCTTTATTGATGATGCAAAAATATAGATAAGAATTGGATTGTGCAACAAAATATAAATAAAATGCGATTAAAAATATCAGATTGTGCAAAATGTAAGCAAAAACATGAATAAAAGATTATTTCTCCCTATTCTTTAAAAACTTTAGTAAAGGAATAAAGACTAAAGTGCCCGAAATGATAATGGATAAGATTAGTGGTCCGTCTATTTGTTCGCTTCCGGTGAGGATGATATAGCAGATTGTTATCCATAGAAGGGCAAGGATTACGATTTGGGGGAGGGATAGTGGTTTTCGGCTCATGGTAATATACAGGTGTTTTTAGTGACAGATTTTATCAGGTTGGAGAACAAAAGAACAAATATTAAGTATATGCAGATTGCGCTACTGAGAAAATTTGTTCTTTTGTCCCTTTTCTGAAACAGGTTATTATTTATTTGCCTTTTTCTTCTTTTCTACGATGGCGTCGATAACTGCTACAGCGGTGATGTTCACGATATCGCGTACCGATGCTTCACAGTCGGTGAAGTGGATGGGTTTGTTCAGTCCCATTTGGATTGGACCAAGCACTTCTGTTTCGCTGCTCATAGACTGAATCAGTTGATAAGTGGCATTGGCAGAGCTTAGGTTGGGGAATATCAATGTATTTACTTCTTTACCTTTCAGGCGTGTAAATGGATATTTCTCGTCGCGAAGTGTCGTGTTCAGGGCGAAGTTTACCTGCATTTCACCGTCGATAGCGAGTTCGGGGTATTCCTTCTGCATATAGTCCACTGCTTCGTGCACTTTGGCAGGGCTGCCTTCCGTGTCCGAACCGAAGTTGGAGTAAGACAGCATGGCCATTGCCGGGGTATGATTGAAGAATTCCACAGTTTTCTTTGATAATTTAGCAATATCAATCAGTGTATCTGTGTCCGGGTGGCGGTTAATCAGTGTGTCGGCCACAAAGTAAGTGCCTTTTTTTGAATTCAGGATATGCATGGTGCCGAAGTGCTTGTATTCCGGCTGGATACCAATTACTTCTTTCGCTACTTTGATGGTATTGGAATACTTGGTGTACAAACCGGTGATAAACGCATCGGCTTCTCCTGTTTCTACCATCATCATGCCGAAATAGTTGCGCTCAAACATTTTGTCATTTGACTCCTGAAGATTAGCCCCTTGACGAGCACGCTTTTCTGAAAGAATGCGTGCATAGCGTTCGCGGCGTTCTGCTTCGCGATCATGGCGAAGATTGATTATTTCGATGCCTTCCAAACTCAAATCAAGCTCTTTTGCCAGTTTCTCGATGCGTTCATCGTTACCCAACAAAATCGGATGGCAGATGCCTTCTGCTTTGGCTTCGACGGCAGCTTTCAGCATGGTAGGATGGATGCCTTCTGCAAAGACAACCCGTTGTGGGTCACGGCGCGCTGTTTCATACAGTTGGCGGGTAAGTTTGCTTTCCTGTCCCATAAGCTCGCGCAGACGGGTTTTGTAAGCTTCCCAATCTGTAATGTTTTTGCGGGCAACACCTGAATCCATAGCAGCTTTGGCAACAGCCATTGAGACTTCGGTTATCAAGCGGGGATCTACCGGTTTCGGAATGAAATAATCGGGACCGAAGGTGAAGTTATTTACGTGATAAGCTTCGTTTACCACATCAGGTACGGGTTGTTTTGCCAGATTGGCAATAGCACGGACGGCAGCTAGTTTCATTTCTTCGTTGATAGCTTTTGCCTGTGTGTCGAGTGCTCCGCGGAATATGTAGGGGAAACCGATTACATTATTAATTTGGTTGGGATAATCCGAACGTCCGGTAGACATCAAGACATCCGGGCGTGATGCCATAGCATCTTCGTAGGAAATTTCGGGAGTAGGGTTGGCAAGGGCGAATACGATCGGATGATCGGCCATACTGCGCACCATGTCTTGTGTGAGAACGTTTCCTTTGGATAAGCCAAGGAATACGTCTGCGCCCTTGATGGCTTCTTCCAGTGTGTGCACGTCGCGGCGGTCGGTGGCAAAGAATTTTTTGCTTTCGGTCAGGTTGGGGCGGTCGCTAGTGATAACGCCTTTGCTGTCAAGCATCAGGATATTCTCTTTACGTGCCCCCAGTGCTACATATAGTTTGGTGCAAGAAGTGGCGGAAGCTCCGGCACCGTTTACTACAATTTTTACATTTTCTATTTTCTTACCTGCCACTTCGAGAGCATTCAGCAGTCCGGCAGAAGAGATGATTGCTGTTCCGTGCTGGTCATCGTGCATAACCGGAATGTCTAGTTCTGCTTTCAGACGGTCTTCTATTTCAAAACATTCGGGAGCCTTAATATCCTCTAGATTGATACCTCCGAAAGTGGGAGCAATAGCTTTTACAGCTTGAATGAACTTTTCAGGGTCCTTTTCATTGACTTCGATGTCGAACACATCAATGCCTGCATAAATTTTGAATAACAGTCCTTTACCTTCCATGACCGGTTTGCCACTGAGGGCACCGATGTCACCTAGTCCGAGGACAGCAGTACCATTGGAGATAACAGCTACTAAGTTGCCTTTCGCTGTATAGTCGTATGCTGTTTTCGGGTCTTTTTCAATTTCCAGACAAGGTTCGGCTACTCCGGGGGAGTAAGCTAGTGACAGGTCCGTTTGTGTGCTGTACGGCTTGGTGGGTACTACTTCAATTTTTCCGGGCTTACCTTGTGAGTGATAGAGTAGGGCAGCCTCTTTGGTAATCTTAACCATAATATTTTCTTATTTATTAGTGTTATTGTTTTAAATTGGTGGCAAAAATACAAATAAAATTATAAAATGACGCTCTTGTGCTGTAAAATGATGTCGAATTGTTGAAATTTTAAATGCGATATTTGACACAGGCTTATTTTATTGTGGTAGTAAAGATATAAAATTCCGGATAATTTCCCTGTCTTTGTGTATCGGTATGACGGATTATACCTACTGCTTATTTAAACCTTTCCAAACACTTTTTAGCTACGAGTTATTTATAGTTAAAGCTCACTGAATAAGGATATAAATGGCGAAAAAATAACTAATTTTGCGCCATTAAAAACTTAATTGGGCTAGAAAGTTTTCTGATAAGTCCAACTTCTTTTGCTAAATAAGTAAAGTTCAATAATATTAGTTATGAAGATGACAGTAAACAAAATGAAATGCATTTCATTAAGCCGCACAGCGATTATTATGGCGGCAATGACCGTGTTAAGCAGTTGCGGAGGCGGTCAGAGTGGTATGAAATTGGGTGATGACGAATTTACCGTCGTGGCTGTACAGTCTACAGCCAGCCAGCAGTCTACTTCATATCCGGCCACTATCAAGGGTATTCAGGATATCGAGGTACGTCCGCAGGTGTCGGGCTTTATTGTGAAACTGTGTGTAGATGAGGGTGCTACAGTTCGCAAAGGCGAGGCTTTGTTTCAAATAGACCCTACACAGTATGCGGCTGCCGAACGTCAGGCAAAAGCTGCTGTAGAGATGGCAAAATCGAATGTCAATACGCTATCTTTGAACGAACAACAGAAGAAAAATTTGTATGATAAGAAAATTATCAGCGATTTTGAGTATCAAAGCGCAGTAGACCAATTGCTTTCTGCAAAAGCCAGTTTGGCACAGGCTGAGGCTCAGTTGACCAGCGCTCGTCAGAATTTGGGCTTCTGCACAGTGACCAGCCCTTCAGATGGAGTGGTGGGTACATTCCCGTATCGTATTGGTAGTTTGGTGAGCCCTTCGGTAACACAACCGTTGACTACCGTGAGTGAAATCGGTGAAATGTATGTGTATTTCTCTATGACGGAAAAGCAGTTGTTGGGTTTGACAAGAGCCGGTGGCACACTGAAAGAACAACTGGAGAAGATGCCGGCTGTAAAATTGGAGTTGGCTGACGGTACAATGTATACTGAAGAAGGTAAGATTGACGCTGTAAGTGGTGTTATTGACCAGACTACCGGTTCGGTAAGTATGCGTGCCGTTTTCCCGAACAAACAGCTTGTATTGCGTAGTGGTGGTATGGCTAATGTAATTTTCCCTTATACTATGGAGGATATTATTTTGATTCCTCAGTCGGCTACACAGGAAATTCAGGATAAAAAGTTTGTTTATGTGCTTCAGTCGGATAATACATTGAAGCATACTGAGATCAAAGTGTCGAATTTGAGTGACGGTAAGAATTATATTGTTACCAGTGGTTTGAAGCCCGGCGATAAAATTGTAGTTGAAGGTGTACAGACGTTGAAGGACGGACAGACAATTACTCCGATTACTCCGGAACAGAAAGAGGCGAAATATCAACAACACCTGAAAGACCAGAAGGAAGGGAATATTGCCACGGCCTTTAAATAATCAGTATAAAATAAACAGATTAACTTCGTTTATATAAATAAGGTATATAGAGAATGAAACTAGATAGATTTATTAACCGTCCGGTACTATCAACGGTAATCTCCGTCTTGATAGTTATTCTGGGTATCATCGGACTTGCTACATTGCCGGTTACGCAATATCCGGATATTGCACCTCCTACGGTGCAGGTACGTGCCACCTATACCGGTGCGAACTCCACAGCTGTATTGAATTCGGTCATCGCGCCGTTGGAAGACCAGATAAACGGTGTGGAGAACATGATGTATATCCAGTCATCAGCATCCAATAACGGTGCTGCCGATATTAACGTTTACTTTAATCAGGGAACAGATCCGGACATGGCCGCCGTCAATGTACAAAACCGTGTTTCTATGGCACAAGGATTGCTGCCTGCTGAAGTAACCAAGGTGGGTGTGACTACTCAGAAACGCCAGAACTCCATGTTGATGGTCTTTTCATTGTATGATGAAACCGACTCGTATAATATTGAGTTCATTGAAAACTATGCTAATATTAACTTGATTCCTGAAATCAAGCGTGTAAAGGGGGTAGGTGATGCTAATGTGTTGGGACAGGATTATTCTATGCGTATCTGGTTGAAACCGGATGTGATGGCGCAGTACAAACTGGTTCCTACTGATGTTTCGGCAGCATTGGCCGAACAGAATATTGAGGCGGCTCCGGGACAGTTCGGTGAACGTGGTAATCAGACTTTCCAATACACGATCCGTTATAAAGGACGTTTGCAGCAAACGACTGAATTTGAAGATATTGTTATCAAGGCCTTGCCGGATGGTAATGTACTTCGTTTGGGAGATGTGGCCGATATAGAATTAGGTCGTCTGGCTTATACATTCAATAATATGGTAAATGGTCACAAGGCTGTATCTTGTATCGTCTATCAGATGGCAGGTTCTAATGCTACCGAAACTATTTCCGATTTGGAGAAAGTGCTTGCAAAGGCACAGGAATCACTGCCGACAGGTTTGAATATCAATATCGCCCAAAATGCCAATGACTTCTTGTTCGCTTCTATCCATGAAGTAATCAAGACGTTGATAGAGGCATTTATCTTGGTGTTTATTGTGGTATATATCTTCTTGCAGGATATGCGTTCAACGCTGATTCCGGCTATTGCCATTCCGGTGGCGTTGGTGGCTACTTTCTTTGTACTGAAACTGATTGGTTTCAGTGTGAACCTGCTGACTCTTTCGGCGATGGTGCTTGCCATTGCGATTGTGGTCGATGATGCCATTGTCGTCGTCGAGGGGGTTCATGCCAAGTTGGATCAGGGATACAAGTCTTCCCGTGAGGCTTCTATTGATGCCATGAGTGAACTGGGTGGAGCTATCGTTTCTATTACGTTAGTCATGATGTCTGTGTTTATTCCGGTAAGTTTCATGGGAGGTACTGCCGGTACATTCTACCGTCAGTTTGGTATCACCATGGCGATCTCTATCGGTTTTTCAGCTTTGAATGCATTGACTTTGTCACCGGCACTGTGCGCAATTTTCTTGAAACCGCATGATGAGGGACATGGAGCAAAGAAGATGACCCGTGTAGAACGTTTCCATACAGCCTTTAATGCGGCTTATGATTCTATATTGAAGAAGTACAAGAAGCATGTAGTATTCTTTATCCATAAGAAATGGTTGTCATTCGGGCTGGTTGCCGCTTCTATCATTTTGTTGGTATTCTTTATGAAGGTTACTCCGACGGGTATGGTGCCCAATGAAGATACCGGTACCATTATGGGTGCGGTGACACTGCCTCCCGGTACTTCACAGGAACGTGCAATGGAAATCTTAAACCGTGTAGACAGCTTGGTGGCTGCCGAACCGGCAGTAGATTCTCGTACGGTGATTTCCGGTTTCGGCTTTATTGGTGGTCAGGGACCTTCTTACGGTTCTATCATTATTAAGCTGAAAGATTGGGAAGAACGCTCCATGATGCAGAATTCGGATATTGTGGTAGGTACGTTGTTTATGCGTGCGCAGAAGATCATCAAGGATGCGCAGGTATTGTTCTTTGCTCCTCCTATGATTCCGGGTTATTCGGCATCCAGTGATATCGAGTTGAATATGCAGGATAAGACCGGTGGAGACTTGAATCATTTTTATGATGTAGTTTTGGACTATATGGATGCGTTGAAGGCACGCCCTGAAATTAATTCGGCCCAGACTACCTTCAATCCGAGTTTCCCCCAATATATGTTGGATATTGATGCTGCTGCTTGTAAGAAGGCAGGAATCAGTCCTAGTGATATTCTGACTACCATGCAGGGATATTTCGGTGGTTTGTATGCTTCTAACTTCAACCGTTTCGGTAAGATGTATCGTGTTATGATTCAGGCGGAACCCGAAGCGACCAAGAATCTGGAATCCTTGAATAGTATCAAGATACGTAATGGGAATGAGATGGCTCCTATTTCCCAGTTCGTTTCTATCAAAAAGGTGTATGGACCGGACGTTATCAGTCGTTTCAACCTTTATACGTCTATCAAAGTGATGGTGGCTCCTGCCAGCGGTTATACTTCCGGACAGGCTTTGCAGGCTATTGCAGAGGTAGCAAAAGAAAATTTGCCTGCCGGTTACGGTTATGAGTTGGGAGGTATGGCTCGTGAAGAGGCATCTACCAGTGGCAGTTCCACAGGTATCATCTTCATTCTGTGTTTTGTATTCGTTTATTTGTTGCTGAGTGCACAGTATGAAAGTTACATTCTGCCGTTGTCCGTATTGCTTTCAGTACCGTTCGGTCTGTTGGGTAGCTTCCTGTTTGTAAACGGATTTGCAGCATTGGGAAATATTCCGGCTTTGAAGATGATTTTAGGAACCATGTCAAATGATATTTATATGCAGATTGCATTGATCATGTTGATGGGATTGTTGGCGAAGAATGCCATTCTGATTGTAGAGTTTGCTTTGGATCGCCGTAAGCAGGGAATGAGTATTTCCTGGGCTGCGGTTTTGGGTGCGGCAGCCCGTTTGCGACCGATCTTAATGACCTCATTGGCCATGATTGTAGGTTTGATTCCGTTGATGTTGGCTATGGGAGTTGGTGCTCATGGTAACCGTACTTTGGGAGCTTCGGCTATTGGTGGTATGTTGATTGGTATGATCTTCCAGATCTTTATCGTACCCGTATTGTTTGTGGTATTCCAATGGTTACAAGAGAAATTCAAACCGATTGAATGGGAAAGTGTGGACAATACAGAGGTTGAACCCGAAATTGAACAATACACCCGTAAATGAACAGAAGAACAATGAAAAAGATAATAGGATTATGTTGCGCGACGTTTTTATTAAGCGGTTGCCACATCTATAAATCATACGATCGTCCCGAGTCGATAGATGCCACTGGCATCTATCGTGACCCGGTTGCCGCCAACGATACATTGGCTGCTAACGATACAACCAATATGGGTAACTTGTCATGGAAGGAAATTTTCCGTGATCCGAAATTGCAGATGCTGATTGAAGAGGGATTGGCAAACAATGTAGATATGCAGGCTGCTATCCTGCGTGTAAAGGAGGCCAAGGCGTTATTGACATCAGCTCGTTTGTCTTATCTCCCTTCTTTGGCCCTTGCTCCACAAGGTTCGTTGACTAGTGTGGACAAAAGTACTCCTGTAAAGAACTATACTTTACCTGCTTCTGCAAGCTGGGAAGTTGATTTGTTCGGCAAATTGCTGAATGCCCATCGTGGCCAGAAAGCTTCTTATTTGCAAAGTAAGGCCTATCAGCAGGCAGTGCGTTCACAGTTGATTGGTGGTATAGCCAATGCTTATTATTCTTTATTGATGCTAGACCGTCAAGTCAGTGTGACCGAACAGAATGTGGCGTTAATGAAAGAAACAGTGCGCACTATGGAAGCTATGAAGGAAGCCGGTATGACTACCGAAGCTGCTGTGGCACAGAGTAAAGGGGCTTATCACCAGACGGAGGCTTCATTGGCTGACTTGAAACGCCAGGTGCGTGAAACTGAGAATTCTATCTCCGTATTGTTGGCAAAGGCTCCTCAGAACATAGACCGTGGAACATTGGAGGAACAAGTGATGCCGGCTGATTTGGCGGTGGGAGTTCCTTTACAGTTGCTTGAGAACCGGCCCGATGTAAAAGCGGCAGAATTGGCATTAGCCGATGCTTATTATACTACCAATCAGGCGCGTTCCGCTTTTTATCCCAGTGTTAATATTACAGGTACTCTGGGATGGACTAATGGTTCCAATGGTACAGTGATTTCTAATCCTGCCGTTATGCTTTGGAATGCTATCGGCTCATTGACGCAACCCATTTTCCAGCGTGGAAAATTGATTGCCAACTTGAAAGTATCGAAAGCGGAAGAACAGATTGCCAAGATGAATTATCAGCAGACTATTCTGGAAGCTGGTAAGGAAGTAAGTGATGCTTTGTTCCTGTATGATACGGCAGACAAAAAGTTGAGCGAGCACCAGGCACAGGTTTCTGAAATGCAAAAAGCGGTGGAGATGAACAATGATTTGTTTCAGGCGGGAAAGGCCACTTATCTGGAAATCATTACTGCACAACAGTCATTGCTGAGTGCCCAGTTGAACGAAGTATCCGATACTTTCCAGCGTATGCAGGCTGTTATCAATCTGTACAGCGCATTGGGCGGTGGACGTGAATAATTAACCTTAAAAATAATATGAATATGATTAGTCCGTTAGCTTATGTAGACCCGTCTGCAAAAATCGGGAAAAACGTAACTATTCACCCGTTTGCCTACATTGATAAGAATGTGGAGATAGGTGATGATAATGTAATTATGCCCAACGCCAGCATTATGAGCGGCGCACGCATCGGTAACGGAAATACCATTTATAACGGAGCTGTAATTGCTGCTACTCCGCAAGATTTTAAATATACGGGTGATGATACCATTGCCCGTATAGGTAATAATAATACCATCCGTGAGAATGCGGTTATTATTCGTGCCACTTTCGCCGGAGATGAGACTGTGGTAGGAAGCGGTAACTTTATTATGCAGGGAGCACGTATCTCACATGATGTGACCATCGGTAATAACTGTATTATTGGTAACGGTTCGCAGGTGTCAGGTTGTTGTGTAGTCGAGGATTATGCTATTCTTACTTCCAATGTACTGATGCAGGGAAAGACTCGTTTGGGGACTTATGCCGCCGTACAGGGCGGGTGTCGTTTTACCAAGGATATTCCTCCTTATTGTGTGGCAGCCCATGAGCCTACGGCTTTTTACAGCATCAATACCACCGTGTTGCAACATGAAGGTTTTTCGGAAACGGTTATTAAACATATAGCGCATGCTTTCCGTATATTGTATAAAGTGAATACATCTACAGAGGATGCATTGCGTCGTATTGAAGAACAGGTTCCGTCTAGTCCTGAAATTGTACATCTGATAGAGTTTGTCAGAAGTTCTAAGTTGGGTATTATAAAATAAATGTATCTTTGTCTCCCTTTATGTTAAGAATGAATAGCGTCAGGAAAAAAAGAACGGATAAAACGGTAGTGAAGGAACACATTGTTTTGGCAGCAGCGAAATCATTTGCCCAGAAAGGTGTCAAAACAGTGAGAATGGATGATATTGCTGCCGGATTATCTATATCTAAACGTACGCTTTATGAATTGTTTCATGACAAAGAGGATTTATTACTTGATGTCATGAAGTTACATCGGGAGGAGATGCAGGAATATATGACTCAAGTGGCTTCCAAAGCAGAAAATGTTTTGGAAGTCCTCTTGAAGTTTTTTCAAAGAAGTGCCCAGGATTTTCAGAATACAAACAGGAAATTCTTTGAGGATATTGAGAAATATCCCAAGGTAATGCGTTACATTGACGAAAGCCGGAAGGAGAATTTGGATTCGGCTATGGAATTTTATCGCAAAGGAGTGGAACAAGGCATTTTTAGAAATGATGTAAATTATAATATTGTACGCGCTATGGTATGTGAGCAGATGGATTTGTTGTTGCATTCGGAAATATGCAAGTCCTATTCGCTTGGTGAAATTTATGAAACAGTTGTATTTATGCATATGCGTGGCATTTCCACTGAAAAGGGGTTGAAGATTGTGGATAATTTTTTATTGAATTTAAAAGGAAACGAACATAATAAGTATGGTTAGAAATTAAATAAGTCACTAAATAAAGAATAATAGTTAATGAAATTTTATTGCAAACCTACGTTAACCTTGTTTTTGCTGCTTTATGTAGCAATACAAAGTGCACAAGCACAAGACACATTGAGGATTACCTTACAGGACGCAGTCCGGATAGCATTGAGCGACAATCCCACCATTAAAGTGGCGGAAATCCTGTTAAAGAAAGAAGCCCGCCGGGAAGCTTATGCCGGTCTTTTCCCAGAAGCCAGTTTGGTGGGCAGTTATTCACGAGCCATAAAAAAACAGTCATTCGCCATGATGGGAGAGGTGATTGAAGTCGGTACAGATAATACTTATAGTGGTGGTCTGTCTGTCAGTCTGCCTGTCTTTGCTCCGGCTCTTTACAAAAGTATCAGTTTGACAAGTACAGATGTGAACCTGGCGGTAGAGAAATCACGTGCTTCACGTCTGGATATGGTAAATCAAGTGACCAAGGCATTTTTTCAGTTGCTTTTGGCACAGGACAGTTATGAAGTGCTGCTTAAAAGTTATAAGCAGAGTGAAGATAATTATAATGTGGTGAAAGCTAAATATGAACAGGGGACTGTCAGTGAATATGATAAGATTAGTGCGGATGTGCAGATGCGCAGCTTGAAACCTACCGTGGTGTCTGCCCGTAACGGAGTGAATTTGGCAAATTTGCAGTTGAAGGTCTTGATGGGAATGGAGTCTGATGTAAAGGTAGCGGTTGAAGGCAATCTGAAGGATTATGAAATGTCTATGTTTACTCGTCAGGCAATGCCTCGTCCAGACAATTTGACAAATAACAGTACGTTGAAGCAATTGGAACTGAATGCATTGCAATTAAAGCAGACGCTGAAGTTGCAGTATACCAACTTTATGCCGACCCTTTCTGCCAATGGCGACGGTCTGTTACGTTGTGATTTCTTGCAGTTTCCAATATATGTATACTTCAATGAATGATAATTTCAAGTTCAAGGAATACGATTGGAGGCCCTATTCTACTATCGGCCTGAATCTAAGCATTCCTTTGTTCAAAGGAAGTAATTTTACTCAATTGAAACAGACCCGTATCCAGATGAAGCAACTGGAAGAGAACCGTATCAATACAGAGCGGCAACTCACTATGCAAGCTACCGGTTATTTGGATAATATGGCCGCTAGTACGGAACAGGTGGTAAGTAATAAAGAAGCTGTCTTTCAGGCGGAGAAAGGGCGTACTATTGCCGAAAAAAGATATGAAGTTGGAAAAGGAACTATCTTGGAATTGAATAGTTCGGAAGTGGCTTTAACAGAGGCCCAACTGACTTATAACCAGTCCATCTATGACTATCTGGTAGCTAAAGCTGATTTGGATTTAGTCTTAGGCATTGATGAAGTAACGGAACAATAACACATTAACATAAAGATAACAGTATGAGAAAATATTTTCAATTCGCAGCTTGGCTGGTGGTAACTATGCTGGGGGCATGTTCAGGTGGAACGGAGAGTAAGGAAGCTGCTGATACCGCTATGGAGGACAAA